>Ga0116171_10004029_pt1 | contig 13351 bp, 12 predicted proteins | sample AD_JPNHW2_MetaG_FD_89798 | JGI IMG/M metagenome (GOLD analysis project Ga0116171, IMG submission 89798) | Active sludge microbial communities of municipal wastewater-treating anaerobic digesters from Japan - AD_JPNHW2_MetaG | ecosystem: Engineered > Bioreactor > Anaerobic > Digestate | place...
TTCTACCTTTTGCACGACGAGCGGCCAACACTCTTCTTCCATTTGGGGTTGCCATACGCTCGCGGAAACCATGTTTATTTTTCCTTTTCCTATTTGAGGGTTGGAACGTTCTTTTCATCGCTTAATATTTTTTATTTTCTTAATTACTAATGATTCCCAAAACTATAAGCCCAACTCTAGGACTTTTTTTGAGACTGCAAAGATAAACTTTTTTTGAATGTACAAAAAGAATCGAAAAATAAATTTACAACCTTCGTAAAAACTAAGTAAAACTTTAAGGCTTTACTACCTTTGAAGGTAAATAATGCTCTTCTCTTTAAAGTACTCCTCCTCAAAAAAGTTTTCGATTTCCCATCTGGTGTAACGGTTTCTAAATGGAGCAAGCTCCTCTTTCAGATCTCCTCCTTTTAGTGCAATAATTCCATTGGATAGTTGATTTATACCGCCAGGTTTAATAATCTTCCATACCCATTTTTGAAGAGTGGGAAGTGGGGCTACGGCACGAGTCACTACAAAATCAAACATCATATCCATTTCTTCTGCTCGGGCCTTAACTCCCTTTACATTTTGCAACCCTATAGCTTGCGAAACCTCATTAACAACAGTAATCTTCTTCCCAATAGAGTCGGCAAGAGTGAAATTGCAATAAGGAAACATTATGGCAAGAGGTATTCCCGGGAATCCTCCTCCTGTACCAACGTCAAGTATTTGTGTTCCCTTTGCAAATGATACTACTTTACCAATTGCTAATGAGTGAAGAACATGATGAATATAGATATTCTCAATATCCTTTCGGGAAATCACATTAATACGCGAATTCCAATCCCTATAAATATCTTCAAGGGCTGACAATTGCTTGCGTTGTGAATTGCTAAGTTCAGGAAAGTACTTTACTATACAATCCATAGATATTGTAGTTATTGCTGATCGGGCGCACCCTTTAAAATGTTGAAAAGTAGCTCTCGAGCTCTGAAAAGTTGTGCTTTAACAGTGCCAATCGGAAGGTTAAGCTCCTCGGCAATCTCCTCGTAGGAGTACTCGCTGAAATACCTTAACTCGATAAGCTTACGATATCGGGGTTTGAGTTTACCAACAACCTCTTGAATTAGCCTAATATTCTGTTCTTTAATCAATTGCTCTTCAGGATCGAGATTGCTCGACTGTAAATGTGCAGTAGGAGATGGAGCCATCCCTTCGGGATCATCAACATTTTGGTCTATAGATACAAGATTCCCCTTCTTCTTTCGAATAAAGTCGATACAGTTGTTGGTTGCAATCTTAAACAACCATGTGCTGAAAGCGTAGTTAGGGGTATACTGATGTATGTTTTTAAACGCTTTACCAAACGCCTCAATAGTTAAATCCTCTGCGTCGCTCTTATTGTTAACCATTTTTAACAACATAAAATAGATAGCATCCCTGTACCTATCTAAAAGTTCAGCATAGGCTTTTTGATCACCCGCCATAGCTTGATCAACAAGCACAAGGTCAAACTTGGCTTTCTCAGATAAATTGGGACTTACCTCCATGTTGTTTGTCTTGGATAAATGCTATTTAATAAAAATAATCTGAAATAAAAAAACAGAGAGTAAATATCGTAAAAAAATGAAAGTAACAATAATTTCTTTTCACTCAAACGATTCATGACCCCATTTAGTATCAAAAGCTGAACTATCCAACGGAAAAGGATAATACCGGCCACCACCAACGGGTAATAAAGCATTGCAATTAATGCTATTGCCGAACCAAAAAACAAAACTCGCGATGCAATTTCTCCACCAAGCATAAGTTTTGTAAAGAATTTGTATTTGTGAGAGGTAGAAATATGTCTACGCTTTTGGAATACCCATCGACTATAACTAGTTTTTGCATTGGTTTTGGTTTGGGCATTCAATCTAAACTCTACCTTAGTATTATTACCTTTAGCGACCTCATTAATAAAAAGATCGTCATCCCCTGAATCAAGGTGAGCGTGTGAAGCGAAACCTTTATTTCTGAAGAAAACTTCCTTTTTATACGCAAGATTTCTACCAACTCCCATGTAAGGTTTGTGAGCAAGGGCAAATCCGAGGTATTGCATTGCAATAAATAGGGCATCAAAACGGATTAGCTTATTAAGGAAACCTTTCTCTTTAAAAAAGCCTCCATAACCTAGAACAATTTCGGTTCCATTCGAAAAATTTGATGCAATACTAGTCAACCAATCATTCGAAACAGTCTTGCAATCGGCATCGGTTAGCACTAACCATTCATTTTTTGCGGCTTTAATGCCCACTGTTAGAGCTAATTTTTTTGTATGCGAAAACTTTTCGTCTTCCTTGATTGTGGTTACTCTAAGATTTGAATATTTTTTTTGAAACCGTTCCAATAAATATTGACTATCATCGGATGAACAATCATTTACAACTACTACTTCGAAGTTGGGATAATTTTGTTTAAGAATTGAGGGTAAATAGTTTTCAAGATTTTCCTCCTCATTTCGTGCACAAATCACCACAGATATTGGAACATCTACTAGATTTGAGATTTCGTTTTTCTTTTTAGAGAAAGCTACTCTTATATAAATCCCGAGATAATAGTAGAGTTGAATTAGGAGAGCAATAATTAAAACTGAAGCTAGAACTAATTCGTAAATGGTTGAATTTGAGAATATTTCTTTCACAGCAAAAGCAAATTAAATACGCTGACAATAATATTAAACATTTTCGGGTTTACCAAGACTGCGTGAATGAGATAAATTATTTTCGACAATGTTTTTAATTATCTTTGCCGCGAAAATTTGGATGAATGAATTTTAAACTAGAGCATACCGACAATTCAAGCAAGGCGCGTGCAGGTAAGATATCTACTGATCATGGTGAGATTCAAACACCTATCTTTATGCCTGTTGGTACAGTTGGTAGCGTTAAAGGGGTTAGTCATAGGGAGCTCGAAAATGACATTAATGCTCAAATAATTCTTGGTAATACCTATCATTTATATTTACGACCAGGTTTAGATGTACTTGAAGCAGCAGGCGGTCTTCACAAATTTTCAAGTTGGGATAGACCAATACTCACTGATAGCGGTGGTTATCAAGTTTTTTCCCTTGCCGAAAACCGAAAGTTAACAAGAGAGGGTGCTTCATTCCGATCACATATTGATGGTTCAAAGCATATGTTTACCCCAGAGTATGCCGTTGATATTCAACGTATAATTGGAGCAGATATTATTATGGCATTCGATGAATGCCCTCCCGGAACAGCTGAATACGATTATGCCCGAAAGTCACTTGACCTAACCCAACACTGGCTCGACCGCTGTATTAAACAGTTCGATAGCACTGAGCCAAAGTACGGTTATAGTCAAACCCTTTTTCCTATTGTTCAAGGTTGTGTTTACACCGATTTAAGAAAGAAAGCCGCTGAGCATATTGCCAAGCTAAATCGTGAAGGTAATGCTATTGGAGGGCTATCGGTTGGGGAACCCGCTGATGTAATGTATGAAATGCTTAGCGTTGTCAATGAAATTCTTCCGAAGGATAAGCCAAGGTATTTGATGGGAGTTGGAACTCCTGAAAATATTCTAGAAGGGATAGCCCTTGGTGTTGATATGTTTGATTGCGTTATGCCCACACGTAATGGTAGGAATGGAATGCTTTTTACCAGTGAGGGAATAATAAACATAAGAAATCAAAAATGGAAGGATGATTTTTCCTCAATTGATCCAAATGGTTTAACTTTCGTTGATGCTAGATATTCTAAAGCATACTTACGTCATTTATTTATATCTGCAGAGATGTTAGGGCCACAAGTAGCAAGTATCCATAATTTAGGGTTTTACCTATGGTTGGTTAAGGAGGCTCGCAAGCATATCCTTCAGGATGATTTTGCTGAATGGAAAAATAAAATGGTAAAAAAACTATCTTCGCGGTTATGAGGGAGAAGTTAAAGCTTAAAACAATTGACTATTACATAATTCGTAAGTTCATCGGAACCTACTTCTTCGCTATTATCCTTATTGTAGGTATTGCTGTTGTTTTCGACCTTTCCGAAAAGTTGGACGATTTTATGGAGAAGAAACCTCCCCTTAGTTCAATTGTCTTTAACTACTACTTTACATTTATCCCCTACTTTGCAAACCTTTTTAGCTCCCTCTTTACATTCATTGCGGTTATCTTTTTCACTTCAAAGATGGCCTATAATACTGAGATCATTGCTATTCTTAGTAGCGGGGTTAGCTTTAAACGGATGATGTATCCGTATTTTGTTTCCGCATTCATTATTGCACTTTTCTCATTCGTACTAACTAGCTTTATAATACCGCCGGCGAATAGGATACGGCTTGATTTTGAAAACAAGTACATAAACAAGCCATACCACAATAGCGATAGAAATATTCATAAACAAGTCCGACCCGGTATATACGTTTACATGGAGAGCTATAATTCCTATAGCCAAACAGCGTATAAATTTTCAATCGAGCAGTTCGTGGATGGGAAACTACGATCGAAGCTAATGTCTGATTATGCAAGATGGGACTCTACAACCAGCAAATGGACAGTACAAAACTATTACATAAGAAACTATTTAACCGAAGGGCAAGAAGTACATTCAGGGACAACTATTGATACAACAATCTACATTACTCCAAAAGATTTTACAATGAGAACAAGCGTTGTTGAAACTATGAATATGTTTCAGCTAAACGAGTTTATAACCCAACAACGATTACAAGGAGCCGATACCGTTGAAGTATTTCTAATAGAAAAATATAGTAGAATTGCTTATCCCTTCTCTACATTTATACTAACACTAATAGGTGTATCCCTCTCATCAAGAAAAGTTAGAGGGGGAATTGGCCTACATATTGGTGCTGGTTTAGCCATTAGCTTTTCGTATATCCTGTTCATGCGATTCACAACTATGTTTGCTGTTGGGGGCCTTTTAACCCCAGGAATAGCTGTATGGATTCCAAATATTCTATTTGCATTTATTGCTGTTGGACTTTATAGAATGGCTCCTAAATAGATTACAGCCAAATTATAGATTGGACACTTGTTTAAAACATAAGCATTTAATTTCTAGATCAATAACCGCTAAGTTTGTAAATTAGTTGATATATTTTTCCGTATTTAGCTTTGTTTTTGTAATGTTGCACTCTATTTTACCGTTGTGTTTTTTCATCGGTAGCTTATTATTAACTAACTGAGAATAATATGCCTTCAAAAAGCAAAATTGAAGAACTAAAAAAACGTAAAGAGGAAGTATTACAGGGCGGGGGAGAACAAGCCAATGCAAAACAAGCTGCAATGGGTAAGCTTACTGCACGTGAGCGTATAATAGCCCTGTTGGATGAAGACTCATTTCATGAGTACGATCTTTTCGTTGAGCACGATGCCCGCGATTTCGGTATGGACGGTAAAGTACTCCATGGGGATGGAGTAATTATTGGCACTGGATCAATCTACGGTTCACCAATTGCTGTATTCGCCCAAGATTTCACCGTTGCAGGGGGATCCTTGGGAAGCATGCATGCTCGTAAAATCACAAAAATCATGGATTATGCACTCAGAATGCGTATCCCACTTATCGGTATTAACGACTCTGGGGGTGCTCGTATTCAGGAGGGTGTAAACTCATTGGCTGGCTATGGTGAAATTTTCTGGCGAAATACCCTTTCAAGTGGTATCATCCCTCAACTATCGGTTATTCTTGGGCCTTGCGCTGGTGGAGCAGTTTATTCGCCCGCATTAACCGATTTCGTTTTTGTGGTTGATAAAATTTCAAAGATGTTCATCACTGGCCCTGAGGTTATCAAATCAGTGCTTGGTGAAGAAATTTCCCAAGATGATTTAGGTGGAGCTCGTGTTCATGCTGAAATAACTGGTAATGCACACTTCTACGCTGAAAGCGAAATTGAATGCTTTGAGCAAATCAAAAAGCTTATCACCTTTATTCCATGGAATAACTCACGCAAAGCTCGCAGGTTTGAACCTAAAGAGCCTAAGCCAGAGTTCAATATTGAAAATATTGTTCCAAACGATCCTAAGCAGCCATACGATGTTCGCGATGTAATTAAAGCAATTGCTGATGATTCTGATTTCTTTGAAATTCAGCAGATGTGGGCAGGGAATATCGTTATTGGGTTTGGTCGTTTGAATGGCGAAACCATCGGTTTCGTTGCGAACCAACCTCTTGTAATGGCAGGGGTACTGGACGTTGACAGCTCTGATAAAGCTTCTCGCTTTATCCGTTTCTGCGATGCATTCAACATTCCTCTCTGTACACTAGTTGACCTACCAGGCTACCTACCCGGTATCGACCAAGAGCATGCTGGCGTAATTCGCCATGGGGCTAAGCTTCTTTATGCATATAGCGAAGCTACTGTACCTAAAATGACCGTTATTCTTCGTAAAGCATATGGTGGAGGTTACATTGCTATGAGTTCTCGCCACCTACGTGCCGATTTCGTTTTTGCATGGCCAGGTGCTGAGATTGCAGTTATGGGACCAGAGGGTGCTGCTAACATCATCTTCCGCAAGGAAATAACCGAGGCAGAAGATCCTGAAAAGATGCGTCGTAAAAAAGTTGAGGAGTACAAGGAAAAATTTGCAAATCCTTATGTAGCTGCTTCTAAAGGATATATTGATACTGTGATTGAGCCCGATGAAACCCGTAAACTACTGCTTCATGCTTTAGAGGTTTCGAGCACTAAGGTTGCAGATCGTCCTTCTAAAAAGCACGGAATTCCTCCGTTCTAGAAAGAAAATGGTTGTAATTAATTTATAATACAATTTATTTTAAACCTTTTACGATATGCCATTAAAAGATAATAAACAACTAACTGCATTTATACCTGGTACAATTGTTGACGTTAAAGTTAAGGTTGGCCAGCAGGTAAAGCAGGGTGATATTCTGGTTATTCTAGATGCCATGAAAATGCACAACAGAATTATATCTCCAATTAACACTAAAGTTAAAGAGGTAAATGTTAAACCAGGCGACAGAGTAACAAAGGGATTTGCGATGGTAGTTTTAGAGTAATAAGATAAAACTATTCACAAATAGAAATTGAAGTAGAAGCTGCCCAAGTGGGCAGCTTTTCTTATAATCAAAGTTTTTGATAAAATGTAAAATAATCTGGGAAAAGGGAATCGTAGCTAGGTTTTTCCTTGAATATACCAAAAACCGTTGATCCACTTCCCGACATTGCCGAGTAAACTGCGCCAATCTCATAAAGCATCGCTTTGATTGATCCAATCTCTGGGTAAAGATCAAAAACAATCTTTTCAAAATCGTTAACTACTATCCCCTCCCACTGTTGAATATTATTTTTAACGCTTTGGGTTAGCTTATGAACCGATTGCCTTGGGTTTGATAATGAATATGCTTTCCCTGTATTAATGTGCAACCCTGGGTTTACTAAAAGAATGTGATATCCATCAAATTTTATATCTATTGGCAACAACACTTCTCCCCTCCCCTCTGCGTAACATGGTGAATTACAGATAAAAAATGGACAATCACTCCCTAATTTCAAAGTAACATCTAGCAAATCTTCTTTAGCAAGAGGGTTCGAACTCAAACTATTCAATGCCAATAATGTATGCGCTCCATCGGATGATCCACCTCCTAACCCCGCACCAAAGGGTATCTGCTTATGCAAATGGATTTTTACATGAGGTAGTTTGATATATGAGCTAAGCAGATGATAAGCCTTTACACATAGATTATGATCAACTGGTTCTTTTAAATTTAGACCAGTTTGAGTTAATAAAATTGGTTCAATTTGATCAGGCGCTTCAACTATTTCAAGAATATCACATAACCCCTTTATAGGATAGAATATGGTTTCGATATTATGAAAACCGTCGCTTCGACGTTCCACAATATTTAACCCTATGTTAATTTTAGCATTTGGAAAAACAACCATAACATAAAGATCATAATAAATACAAATGTACACAAAGAACCTTTAATGCGGACAGTCGTCAAAAAATAGGTGTTCTCAAGTTTTATTTCTTGGTTAACTTCTTTTTGCATCTTGAATCATCCTTTAACTTCTTTTTATATACTTTTGTAATATTAGATTATTAAACTTTTATCGTGATGAAAAGATTATATAGTATTGCATTATGTATTTTACTTGCAGGGCTAACTGTTGTAAATGCACAAACACAGAAAAGAAGTTTCAGCATATTTGCCGATCCGCAAATTTCATGGTTTACGTCCGACACTAAAAAGTTTCAACCTAACGGAACCGTTGGCGGCTTTAACATCGGTTTTACTGCCGATAAATTCTTTGCCGATCGCTATGCCATTTACACAGGGGTTTCTATAAATAACCTTGGGGGTAACCTAAAATATAAAGAGGGTGGTTACAAACTCGAAACCCGCGATTCTACTTACAATATTAATGCAGGCACAAACCTTAAACTAAAAGCACAATATCTAACAGTACCTATCGGTTTAAAGTTTAAGACAAATGAAATTGGTTACCTTACTTTCTTTGCGCAGGTTGGCGTTTCGGGGTATATTCGCTTAAAAGGTAACGCTTGGGACGAAAAGAATAATGTAGATAAAGAAACAGCAACTGACCAATTCAACTTTTTCTTTGCATCATACCATATTGGTGCAGGGATTGAGTACTCTTTAGGAGGACAAAGTAGTGTCCAGACAGGAATAACATATACAAATGGAATGATGGAAGCTTATAAGGCAGGATACGGAAAGGTTAGTGTAGGCAGCTTATCGCTTCGAGTTGGGTTAGTTTTCTAATTATTCGCTATGAGAATTGCATTAGCCCAGCTGAACTTTATTGTTAACCATTTTGAATACAACTGTGCTAAAATGGTTAATGCTATTGGTATGGCAAAATCAGCTGGTGCTGATTTAATTGTTTTCTCCGAACTATCAATCTGCGGTTATCCCCCGCATGATCTTCTCGAACGTGAAGATTTTGTAAGAAAATCAAATGATGCAATTAATCAAATTGCATCGCATTGCATTGGAATTACGGCTATAGTTGGTGCTCCTAGCCTTAACCCAAACCCAAAGGGGAAAATGCTTTTTAACTCAGCATTCATTCTCAACGAGGGTAAAATTTCTAGCATTCATCATAAAACGTTACTCCCTACTTATGATGTTTTCGATGAATATAGGTACTTCGAACCTAATAATGAGTTTAATATCATCTCGTTAAAGGGGGAAAAAGTAGCTATTACTATTTGTGAAGATTTATGGGACGACCAACCTGTTTCATCTACCTTTTCGAGAAGTAGGTTGTATAGGGTTTCACCAATGGATAAACTTTCTGAATATAAACCTGAGCTGATTATCAACATTGCTGCATCACCTTTCTCATACAATAATGAGGAGCGACGTAAAAAGGTATTTACCGATAATGTTCATCGGTTTGGGTTACCCGTCATTTATGTAAATCAGGTTGGTGCAAATACTGAGCTAATTTTCGATGGGGGTTCAATGGTCCTTAATAGCAAGGGTCAAGTGATCGATCAGCTTAAAAGCTTTGAAGAAGATTTTAAGATTTTAGATACTTCGTCTATAGATACTTTAATAACAAAATCCGGCAAAGGTGATTCAGATAATATAAGAATATCAAGGATATACAATGCCATAGTCTTAGGTATCCGCGATTACTTTGGTAAGATGGGCTTTAAAAAAGCCACACTGGGTTTATCTGGAGGGATTGATTCTGCCGTTACGCTAGCAATGGCCGTTGAGGCTTTGGGAAGCGATAATATTAGGGTATTGTTAATGCCCTCAAAATATTCCTCTCAGCACTCAATTGATGATGCAGTCGCATTGGCCGATAAACTTAATGTTCGATACGATTTGATCAATATTCAGGAGGTATTTGACAGTTTTAATAGTAATCTATCAAACCTTTTTTCTGGATTAAAAGAGGATATTACTGAAGAAAACCTTCAGGCCCGTATCAGAGGAAACCTTTTAATGGCCCTTTCTAATAAGTTTGGGCACCTCCTATTAAACACCTCAAATAAAAGCGAAGCCGCAGTTGGTTATGGCACTTTGTACGGTGATATGAATGGCGCACTAAGTGTTCTTGGTGATATCTATAAAACAGATGTTTACAAACTCGCACATTTTATTAACCGTGAAAACGAGATAATTCCTATTAATACTATTATAAAACCACCTTCAGCGGAGCTAAGACCTGATCAAAAAGATTCGGACTCGTTACCTGAATACGATTTACTTGATAAAATACTTTTCAGCTACATTGAGGAGCAGAAAAGTATGGAAGCAATAATAAATGATGGGTACGATAAAACCACTGTTCAAAAGGTAATTCGTTTAGTAAATATCAATGAGTATAAAAGATTTCAAGCTCCTCCTATCCTCAGGGTATCATCAAAAGCATTTGGTTTCGGGCGTAGAATGCCACTTGTAGCACATTGGTAAAAAAATTTATTTTAATATTTTAAGCATTTATCAATGTTTAACATTTAATTCTTATTAAATAGATGTTAAAAAGCATGTATTTTTTATTAACTTTGCCTAACCAAAAAAGTTAGTAATAAATGGCTCATCATAATATCGATGTTCAGAGCGCTTTCGAAGCAGTTTGCGTATTATTCCATAACCTTCAACCCCAAGAAAAACTAAAAATGAAGGAGCATTTTTCATGCTCTTATGTTAAACGTGGAGAAATAATTTTTAGAGATGGTGAGAAACCCACTGGTCTTGTGTGTCTTTACAAAGGGAAAGTTAAAATTTTTAAAGAAGGAGTTGGTGGACGTGATCAAATTGTTAGAATGGCTCGACCGGTTGGGTTCTTAGGGTACAGAGCCATGTTTGCCGACGAGAATCATATTGCAACCGCAGAGGCTCTTGAGGACTCAATTATTTGTAATATAGAGCGCGATTGCCTTCTTAATATTCTTAAGTCTAATGCTGAGTTAACATTTCATATACTTAAATCTCTTGCAACTGAACTAGGATTCTCAAACAACCGTACTATCACATTAACACAAAAACATATTCGAGGGAGATTAGCCGAATCCCTTATATTCCTCCGCGATACTTATGGACTTGAGGACGATAATCAGACTATCAAAGTATACCTTTCTCGTGAAGATCTTGCAAACCTCTCGAACATGACTACTTCAAATGCCATTCGAACGCTTTCAAGTTTCTGTAACGAAAATGTAATTGAACTTGATGGCAGAAGGATCAAGATTCTCGATGCTTACAAACTTGATAGGATAAGCAATCTAGGGTAATCGTTTGTTACTCGCTTACTTCATTAGTTTTTTCAATCTACTCTTTTCTACTGCAAAAGTATAATCACTGTATTGCGTCTGATCGGTTAATAATAGGTTAAAATAAAGAGTGTCCTTGCTAAAGAAAAAGTTATCAAAACTTTCTATAGAATCAACTGTTGGGAAGGAATTTAGTTTAAGATTCTCATTTGCAATTGCCTTTAATGAATCTCTAAAATTCGAATTGGGCAAAAACAGCTCATCAACACTAATAAATTTCTTCTTAACCCGATTGTAGTTTATATTCTTGTATCGATAAAGAATTCTCTCCACACCCGGTACCGCCCATGAGAATGTTTGTGTAATGCTTATATACTCTTCATTATTTAGCTTTACCTCAAAACCATAGCTGAGTGACCGCATAGAAACTCCCTCAAAATCAAGAATAAACTTTTTAAATTCAAATATATTTGAGTCTATAGTAGATTTAATAGCTTGGTTGAGTTCTTTCAAATCACTTGATTTGAAAACAGGATAATCAATTTTAATATCATAATTTAAAGTGTTATCCGATTGATAGATGTAATTCGTCTTATAATCTAACAAACTATTTTTACACGCAACCAAACTAAAAAGTAATAGAATATAGAAAATTCGTTGTTTCATAACTTAAGCATAATTTAACATTTTATAAAATACTCAGAAACAGATAACTCTGAAAGAATTGATAGAAATCATCCTTAAAACAAATTATATAGCAAAAATTGATAAACGAATTCTTTTTAATTATTAGTACTTTAGTTTTAAAGGATAAAAATAGAATAAAATTTTTTTATATCATTTTATTACAAAGAATGTTTACAGAAACAAATAATATAAAACGTTTTCAGAAAAAGTTCTATCAATTTCTTTCATCCCAAATTAGGGGTAGTTTAGTTTATGAAGATGTTCGTAAGACCACTCTAATCAATATTTTTGCATTTGGTGGAATTTTCTACCTGCTTTTTTATAGCTATAGAATGTACATACTTAATGATTATAAGTTATCGTACATCTATATTTTTTGTATTATGGTAATTATCTCAATGCAGGTTTACCTAAGGTATTATAGAAGAATTCGTTTAGTAAGCCATGTACTTGTTTTTGGATTATTCTGCCTTGAACTTTTCTTCTTAAAACGGAATGGCTCAACATTGCTAAATATTAAAAGCTATTACATTTTCCCTGGCATCTATTGGTACTACATCTTCCCTCCTTTTAGTCTTTTCCTTCTTGGTCGTAAAACTGGTTCTATCTACAATATTATCCTCATTGCAATCACATTTTGGTTTTTTTCAATTGAATCTCCACTCACTAAACTTTACGATAGTGAGTTTAAAGTGAGAATTCTATCCATATACAGTGCTATTTTTTTCTTTGCCTTCTTTTTTGAATCCATTCGAACGGTAACCTTTGACGCATTTAAAAAAATGCAAGAGAAAAATATTTTATACTCGAAAAGAATAGTTGAGAATAATAAAGATTTGAGAAAGAAGAATGAAGAATTGCTTATGCTTACCGAAGAAATTAGGGTTCAAATGGACTATCTCAAGGATCTGAATTTAATGCTTGAGGTAAAAAATAAAAAAATCCTCTCCCAAAATCTTCAGATGGAGCTTCAAAGCAAGGAAATTGCAAACCAAAGAGATCAGCTTCTGATACAAAGGCAAAATATAACCGATAGTATTCTATATGCAAGTCATATTCAAAAAGCTTTGCTCCCAAGTGATGATATTCTAAAGGAAACGTTTAGTGATTACTTTATTCTGAATAAGCCTAAAGATATTATAGGTGGTGATTTTTACTATGCAAAGCGGATTGAAGATCTGCTAATTCTTGCCGTTGCAGATTGTACCGGCCATGGTGTGCCTGGTGCCCTTTTAAGTATGCTTGGGATCTCGTACTTAAATGAAATTATTCATACCAATGAGCTTTCCGAAACGAATGCAATTTTAAATGAAATGCGTAATAAGATTAAATTTGCATTACATCAGTCAAATTTATCAAGGGAGACAAAGGATGGGATGGATATGGCCATAATCTCAATTGATCTTAATACTAATATTTTAAAATATTCTGGGGCAA
>Ga0116171_10004030_pt1 | contig 13350 bp, 7 predicted proteins | sample AD_JPNHW2_MetaG_FD_89798 | JGI IMG/M metagenome (GOLD analysis project Ga0116171, IMG submission 89798) | Active sludge microbial communities of municipal wastewater-treating anaerobic digesters from Japan - AD_JPNHW2_MetaG | ecosystem: Engineered > Bioreactor > Anaerobic > Digestate | place...
CCAGAGTATAATGTCGGGAATTACACATTCCATTTGGCATGGATTTAACTATTCACCTCCTGACGCCCCATTCCCCGGATGGGTACAATATGGCTCATATTATAACGAGAACAGTACCTGGTGGCCCTATTTCAAATACCTGAATGAGTATAAAGCCCGCATATCCTCTCAGCTTCAGAACGCTGATATGTATGCCGACATAGCTTTACTGCCTGCTACCTACGACATGTGGGGCGAAATCGGAGTACAGACCGATCCTTTTCCTGAAAAGCTAAATGTTCCTTACACATCTCTAATATGGGAATCGATAAATAAGAATGGAGGGGCCGCCGATTATATCACTGAAATTATTTTAAGAGATTCAGAGGTAAAAAAAGGAGAACTCTGCTATGGCCAGAGAAAATATGGAACAATCTTCCTTGTTGAAGTGACGAGCACAACTCCAGAGACTTTATCAAAACTATATGATTTTGTTTCAACAGGCGGAAGAGTTTTCTGTATTGAAAAATTTCCGGAAAAGTCCCTTGGACTTCTTAACAATAAAGAAAGAGATAAAGAGATACAGGTTTGGGTTGAGAAACTCAAAAAGTTTCCCGGCCATTTTATACTGATTCAAAAACCTGAGGACAACTGTTTCCTTGAATGGTATAAAGATGTGATGACTCAATACAATATTCCTCATTATCTTGACATTAAAAAACCTGATCGCTTTGTGATGCAGAACCGTTATCAAAGCGATGACAGAAATGAAATCTTTTTCTTTGCCAACGCTCATATGCATAATTCTCACAGGACGAAGGTGATCTTCCCGAAAGAGATCACAGGCGGGCGTTATGGCTGGGTATTGAATGCCGAAACCGGAAACCGTTTCCGTATTAGTCTGAACGAAGGCAGTCTTGAAATGAATCTTGGTCCGGCAGAATCGCGCATTATCGTCTTCAACAAAGAGAAAGATGGACCTGACTGGATTCCTGTTCCAACGACAGGACTAAACAGCAAGACGCTTAAAAGTGGTTGGGAAGTGGAATTGCACCACAGCCGGGAAGGTTGGGTAAAGACCATAAAAATGGGAGAATTAAAGGATCTTAAGAGCACCGATTATGTTCATTTTACCGGAACAGCTATCTATCGTTATAAAACAAGTTTTAACGAAACAAAGCCAACCTTTCTGAATCTTGGAAAAGTGTGGGGTGTTTCGGAAGTACTTATTAATGAAAAGAGTTGTGGAGTGAAATGGTACGGGAACAGGATCTATAATATTTCAGATAATCTGCAACCAGGTTCAAATACAATTGAGGTCAGAGTCATAACCACTATGGGAAATTATATGAAGACACTGGTTGACAATAAGACAGCACAGAAATTCACTGTGCTCGGGAGTAAAGATCAACCTCTCCAGTCAATGGGACTGATCGGACCAGTAACACTTTATTAGTTGTGAATCAATAACATAATATAAATTAGCAGCATGAAACCCACATGATTAATAAAATCACAAATAATCCCGACTTGTCGGGAGAGCTTAACTAAGTCAATCATGTGCGGTTCTCCCGCCTTGGCGGGAACCTTTATAAATTAATTAGATACATATGAATAAAATAAGAATTATCGTTTTTATTACGGCTTTGTTTAGTTCCCTGCAGCTTTCTGCGGTAGAATTCAAAGCCTCTATGTTTGGCATCAAGTCGAACGGAACGACACTGAATACCACTTCTATACAGAAAGCTATTGATTACATCAGCGAAAATGGAGGCGGACAGCTTGTGTTTTATGTAGGACGCTACCTCACCGGCACAGTTGAACTCAAATCAAATGTAACCATTCGCCTTGAAGAGGGCGCCATCCTTGTAGGTTCAACCAATATCTACGATTACAACATTAATACTCCGTACAGTTCGCTGGTATATGCCAACAAACAGGAAAACATTGGGATAACCGGGAAGGGAGTTATAGATGGCCAGGGTCGTGAGGTAGATTATAACCTTATTGACCAGATCCATAAAGGCATTATTAAGGATAATCTCGCAAATGATCGCCCTTCAAGCCGCAGGCCACGTTGCATATACCTGCGTGAATGCAGAAACGTAAATATTTCAGGTATCGTAATAAAAAACGCAGGCGACTGGGTACAGGTATACGACCAGTGCCAGAACCTGAAGATCGACAGGATTACTGTTGACAGTAAAGCATTCTGGAATAATGATGGGCTTGATGTAGTGGATTGCAGGGATGTATTGATCACCAACTCATTCATTGACGCCACCGATGATGCCATTTGTTTTAAATCGCACGATGCAACCAAGATGTGCGAAAATGTAGAAGTACGTAACTGCGTGGCACGGTCAAGTGCAAATGGGATCAAGTTCGGAACAGTAACCTCTGGGGGTTATAAAAACTTCAGAATCATTAACAACAAGGTTTACGATACCTTCAGGTCTGCTATTACCATTGCAACCCCTGATGGCGGGGTGATAGATAATATTCTGGTTGACAGTCTGTGTGCCTATAATACAGGAAATGCAATTTACCTGCGTATAGGTGCCCGCTGGAATAAAGATCGTGCCGGATCGATGAGCAATATTACAATTCAGAATTTATATGTCGAGGTTCCCGATACAAAACCCGATGCAGGATATGAATATGAAGGACCTGTTGAAGATATGCCACGTAACATATCTCCTGCAAGCATAGTCGGACTTCCGGGTCAGGATATTACCAACGTGACACTTCGTAATATAAATATTGTTTATCCGGGTGGCAGCAATCCAAACTATGCTTATCGTGGCATTAAACCTGCTGATCTCGACAGCATTCCTGAGATGAAATCATCATATCCTGAATTCTCTCAGTTCAAAGAGCTTCCTGCCTGGGGATTTTATGTACGTCATGCCAGAAATATCACATTTGAAAATGTGACTCTCACGGCCAGGGACAAGGAATATCGCCCTGCTATAGTCCTGGATGACGTTAAAGGGGCGACCTTTGCCGGAATGAAATACAACGAACCTGGAGGAAACAAAAAGCAACTCCATATTTATAAATCAACGGGAATTGTTCAGAACAAAAAATGATAATTGATAATATTCATATAAACGCATTATAGTTAAATATATCACCTAAAAATAAAAGCAATGGGCAAGGCAAAAATAATATCACTCTCCTTTTTATTGTTTTTCACTCTAAGTCTGTATGCTAAAGATTACAAAGCATCAGATTTTGGAGCGAAAGCAGATGGAATAACCCTCAATACCTGCTCGATACAGAAAGCAATCGATTACATTAGCGAAAACGGAGGAGGCCGTCTTGTTTTTGAAGCAGGCAACTATCTCACCGGAAGCATTTATCTTAAATCAAATGTAACCATACAGCTCAATTATGGAGCAACCCTGCTGGGATCAACAAATCCGTTTGATTACATTAAAGACAAATATATTGGATGGATGTCAATGATCTTTTCAGTTAAACAGGAGAACATAGGAATCACTGGTCAGGGAACCATTAACGGCAGAGGTTTTATAACTGCCAACAATATGGTGAATTACATACATCGCGGCATTTACACAGATCCTCTTAAACTCGATCGTCCGAACGAAACCAATCGTCCGCAGAACGTCTATTTCCGTGAATGCAAAAACGTGACCATCACCGATATTACATTAAAAGACCCGGCAAGCTGGAACCAGACTTATGACCAGTGTAAAAACCTTTACGTGGACAATATTAAAGTGGACAGTAAGTCGTACTGGAATAATGACGGGATTGATGTTGTTGATTGCGATGGGGTTGTGATAAAAAATTCATACTTCGATGCTGCCGACGATGTTATTTGTTTCAAATCGCATGATGCTAAAAGTATATGCCAGAACGTAGTTGTCAGCAACTGTGTGGGACGTTCGAGCGCCAATGGCCTGAAATTCGGAACTGTCTCCCGTGGCGGATTCCGTAACTTCAAAGTTACTAACCTTACTATTTACGATACTTTCCGTTCAGCAATAACGTTTGCTGCTGTCGATGGTGGCATCATTGAAAACATAGTAGTTGACAGCGTACGCTCAATCAATACGGGTAATGTTATATATCTCCGCATCGGCGACCGGTGGAGCCAGGGGAAAAAGCCAGGTATGAACGGTATTACGATTTCCAATGTTTATGCAGAAGTGCCTTTTACTAAGCCTGATGCTGGTTACAATTATGAGGGTCCTGTTGAAGATTTGCCTAGAAACATCTCACCGGCAAGTATTGTTGGCCTGCCTGAATACAGGATACAAAACGTTAAACTTAAGAACATTGAAATCGTTTATCCAGGAGCAGGAAATCCTCTCTATGCCAAACGGGGCCTGACTCCTGCAGAGCTTGACAGTATTCCTGAAATGCGGACTGCTTATCCGGAGTTTTCACAATTCAAGGAGCTCCCGGCATGGGGAATATATATCCGTCACGCGGATGGTATTGAGTTTGAGAATGTCACATTCACCGCTTTGAAGAAAGATTACCGTCCGGGCGTTGTGATGGATGATGTTAAAGGCGCGTCATTAAAAGGGACAAAATTCAATGAACCCGGAAGCGAAGGCAAAAAACAGATATTTCAATACAAATCAGAGAAGGTGACTATTGAGTAGGGATCTCTAAACATAATGATCAATTGTATTAAGCTAATTTAAAGATCAGACAATGACTAAAATAAAAATATTAACACTTGCACTTTTGTCGGCTTGCATGATGCTTTCGGCAAAAGATTACAAAGCTTCATTGTTCGGAGTAAAGTCGGACGGAGCAACTCTTAATACCCGTTCAATTCAGACGGCAATTGACTATATCAGTGCAAATGGTGGCGGACGTCTTGTATTCTATGTTGGACGTTATCTCACAGGAACCATTCAGCTCAAATCTAATGTAACTATACAGCTCGAAGAAGGGGCAATCCTGGTTGGAACAACCTCTGTGTATGACTATTTTGGTATTGACGGGGTAAGAGCCATAATACTTGCTGATAAACAGGAAAATACCGGCATATCCGGGAAAGGTGTCATTGAAGGACAAGGGGTTCTCTTAATGAACAATATTAAAACCCAGATTCAGAAAGGCTATTTGAAAGAGACACCCGCTCAGGCTTCGCCAATGTTGGTCTATATGAAAGATTGCAATAATGTGACTATTGAGCAGATCAATATGTGGGACGCATGTGGTGATATTCAGTCATACAAAGGGTGTAAAAAAATAAATATCAATAAGATATCAATTAAAAGCAGTCTTTCTGCAGAAAGTAAAGGTATACTTCTGGCTGACTGTAACGATGTTACACTTGCCGACATATATTTTAATACTTCCGGCCCGGAACTTATTTATGACAGAACATCAAAAAACGTGTCGGTCGTAAACTGCAAAAACGAAAACGGAAAAGCAATCAGGGCAAAATAGAAATATTTCCTGATCCTTCCTGTTGACAAAGCTTTGAGATATTATTGGAAAGATTTTATCCATATGAAGAGACTTTTACTTTTTTTAATTTTTGTCTTCATGGTTTCAGGTGTTGCTAAAACACAACAGAAACCATCTGATGATGAGCGTCTTGCCTGGTGGAATGAAGCGCGTTTTGGAATGTTTATTACATGGGGCGTCTATTCTATGTATGGAGGAGAGTATAAAGGATATCAACAGGCAAGGGGAGGAGCTGAATGGATAATGAACAGGTGTAAGGTTCCGGTCGCTGAATACCGCGAAACAGCCAGGATGTTCAATCCTGTTAACTATGATCCTGATGCGTGGGTCAAAATGGCCAAAGATGCCGGGATGAGATACATTGTGATAACAACAAAACATCATGACGGATTTGCATTGTTCGACAGTAAGGTAAGCGATTGGGATGTTGTGGATGCAACGGTTTATGGAAAAGATCTTCTGGAACCGTTGGCGGCAGCCTGCAAAAAATACGGGATTAAACTGGGCCTGTATTATTCGCAGGCAGTTGACTGGACCAATCCGGGAGGGGCAGCTGCCCGAAGACTTATGAAGGAAGGATGGCCAAATCCCGATTCAGCAAAGATTGATAAGTATACCCTTGAACATGACGGACACTGGGATCCAGTGCAGGAGACTGCAACTTTCGATGAATATATTGACCGGATAGCTGTTCCTCAGGTAAAAGAGCTTCTTACAAACTATGGTGATGTCTCAATTCTTTGGTGGGACTATGATGCTCAGATGAAGAGTGCTGAGGGTGCTGCCAAACTGAAGAAGCTGATGGCGTTGCGACCTCAGATAATCACTAATGACCGTCTTCATCATGACTTCCCCGGTGATACAAAAACGCCTGAACAGGCTATACCTGATCGTAATACGGTGGAAGGACAAAACTGGGAAACCTGCATGACAATGAACAGTTCGTGGGGCTATAAAAAATCTGATAACAGCTGGAAGTCCTCTGAGACATTGATAAAGAATCTTGTCAGGATTGCTTCCAGGGGTGGTAACTATCTTTTGAATATCGGGCCAAGACCTGACGGTACTTTCCCTGAGGAATCTGTTAAGCGTTTAAAAGATATTGGTAAATGGATGAATGTTAACGGAGAGGCTGTTTACGGAACAAAGGCAAGTCCACTGGGTATTCTTCCATGGGGAGAGTGTACTGCGAAAGGAGTGAAAAGTAATACGATTTTATATCTTTCTGTTTTTGAATGGCCAAGAAATGGTCAGCTTACTGTTCCCGGACTGAAGAATAAAGTTGTGTCGGCAAAGCTGCTTGCAAACGGAACCAGGCTTAAGACTCTGACCACAAATGATGGGATAATTATAGAATTGCCTGAATCAGCTCCTGATGCCATTGTAAGTGTTGTGAGACTTGAGGTGAAAGGGCTTGTAAAAAGAGAAGTAGGTGTTGCATCGATGAAACAAATGCAAACCGGGGCTATCGATTAAGATAAAAGCTGGCGTTTTTTGCCGGGCAGAGCTGAAAAAAGCAATAAATGTAAATAGAACTTAATTAAGTTGATATGAGAAGAAAAATCTTCTTTTTATTTTTCATCATTCTGATTACAGGAGCAATAAATGCACAACAGGTACTGTCTGATGCAGAACGCCTTGCCTGGTGGAATGAGGCTCGTTTTGGTATGTTTATCCATTGGGGCGTTTATTCTTTATACGGAGGTGTTTATAACGGACATCAACAGGCACGCGGCGATGCAGCATGGATTGAGAACCGTTGCAAGATACCAGTAGCAGAGTATCGCGAGAGTGCAAAACAGTTCAATCCTGTGAATTATGACCCGGAAGCGTGGGTGAAAATGGCCAGAGATGCAGGAATGAAATATATTATAATAACATCAAAACATCATGACGGATTTGCATTGTTCGATAGTAAGGCAAGCGACTGGAATGTCGTGGATGCAACGGTTTATGGAAAAGATCTTCTGAAACCACTCGCAGAAGCCTGTAAAAAATACGGCATAAAACTTGGTTTTTATTATTCACAGGCAGTTGACTGGACAAATCCGGGAGCATCTGCTGCCAGGAGACTTATGAAGGAAGGGTGGCCAAATCCCGATTCAGTAAAGATTGATAAGTATACCCTTGAACATGACGGACACTGGGACCCTGTACAGGAGACATCAACTTTTGATGAATATATTGACAGAGTTGCCGTTCCTCAGGTAAAAGAACTCCTGACAAACTATGGGGATGTATCAATTTTGTGGTGGGACTATGATGCTCAGATGAAAAGTGCTGAGGGTGCTGCCAAACTGAAGAAGTTGCTGGCGTTGCAACCACAGATAATTACGAATGACAGACTTCATCCTGATTTTCCCGGTGATACCAGATCGCCTGAACAGGCAATACCTGACCGTAATACAGTGGAAGGACAAAACTGGGAAACATGTATGACCATGAATAACTCATGGGGCTACAAAAGATTTGACAATAACTGGAAGTCCTCTGAGATATTAATAAGAAATCTTGTTAAAATTGCTTCCAGGGGTGGTAACTATCTTCTGAATATCGGGCCAAAACCTGACGGAACCTTCCCTGAGGAATCCATTCAGCGGCTAAAAGATATAGGCAGGTGGATGAAGGTTAATGGTGAATCTGTTTATGAAACTCAGGCCAGCCCGCTTGATGTGATGCCCTGGGGTGAGTGCACAAAAAAGGAGGGCAAAAACAGTACTGTTTTGTATCTCTCGGTGTTTGATTGGCCCGCTGACGGTAAACTGATTGTTCCAGGGTTAAAGAGCCAGGTTATATCGGCAAAGCTTCTGGCTACAGGAAGGAAATTACAGACCACACAAAAAGAAGACTCTTTGAACATAAGATTGCCATTAACAGCACCTGACTCAATAGCAAGTGTCATCAGACTTGAAGTAAAAGGGAAAGTAGAAAGAAAAGCTTCATCGCCTCAAAATAAAATGAAAAGTGGAGCTTTAGATTAAAGCATAGAAGCTACTTTAAAACTACCAAATGAAAATATCCACATATAATCTTAAAAAATCCTGTATTCACCGTACTGCGGAACTTTTTGCCTTGATTTTGATATTCAGCTGTTCATCACCGGAGCCATCAAAAATGGATATAAAAACAGGAAAAGCACGATCGACCATGCGTTTAGCACCCTACCCATGGATGGGGGAGAGACAGTACGATGAAACCTTAAACCTGTTGGTTAAATACAAAGATGTTGCTGAAGATATCGCTTTCTTTACTGAAGTATCCGGCTCCGGAACTACCCTGGAGATATTTGGTGAAAATATGCGGGCTCTCAAGATGCGGATGCAAAAAGCCAGAGATAAAGGATTTAGCCCAGGGCTCAATATGTTTGTAACCATCGGTCACCGTGAAGAAAATCTGGAAAATTCACTGAAGGGAGACTTTCAGTATATGGTTGGAATTGATGGAAAAGTCAGTAAAGGTTGCTATTGTCCAAATAATCAGAATTATCAGAGTTATCTTATTGAAAAATACCGGATTGCCTCTGAGGCTAATCCTGATTTTATATGGATTGACGACGACGTTAGAATGTCGAACCACGAACCGCTCAAATATGCATGTTTCTGTGATCACTGCCTGCAAATTTTTGAACAGGAAACCGGAATTAAATATACCAGGGAAAGCTTAAAAAAGGCCATGAACGAAGGAAATATGGAGGAAAAATTAAAAAACCGTAAAGCCTGGCTTCAACATAACCGGAATACTCTGGGAAGATTGTGCTCTCTGATTGAAAAATCAGTTCACCAGGTTAATCCTAAAATATCTCTGGGATTTATGTCAGGTGACCGTTTTTATGATGGATATGATTTCGATAATTATGCAAAAATACTTGAAGGTCCCAATCAAACGCCAATAATGTGGAGACCCGGAGGCGGTTTTTACGAGGACTTTAATATTCTTGAGCTGGCCAATAAATCTCATGCCATTGGCCGTCAGGTTTCTGTTTTACCTGAAAATGTTACCCTTGTTCAATCTGAAATTGAAAACATACCATGCCAGCGACTGCGGAAAGCTGCCAATATTGTGGTACTGGAGGTTGCTTCCCATATTGCAGCAGGTTGTACCGGAGCAACATATAGCATTCTGCCTTACTACAACGAACCTTCGGAAGGTTACGAGCCTCTTTTTGCTTCCCTTCAAAAAGCCCGTCCTTTCTTCGACCTGATGGCAGACAAGCTGGGAAGATCACCTGTCTCAGGAGTTCAGACTTTCTGGAATAAAGACTCGTTCGTGTCGTTCAATGCAACCGAAGGCGACTGGTTTAATGCTTCGGCAGCTTTGCCGGTCAATGAGTTGTATGAAATAGGATTACCGGCAGGTTATTCAACCGAGCATGCTAATGTTACCATCCTGACAAAAGACAATATATGGGCCTTATCACCTGAAGAAATCAAAGCTTTGTTATCAAAATCTGTTTACATTGACGGTGAAGCCTTACTACAGCTAAACCAGATGGGCTGGCAAGATTATACTGGTTTTGCTGTTGTAGCATCAAATCCCGGTGATTGCCTTGAGAGATACCTGGAGCATCCATTAAATGGGAAGTATGCCGGGAATGAACGAAGAGCATATCCACGAAAATTGTCCTACGCGTTTAAAAAAACCAATGATAAAGCAGAAACTCTTACTATACTGGAAGACCTTTCTGGTCACGAAATTGGGATTGCCATGGGGATCTTCGAAAATAATCTGGGAGGACGTGTTGTAATAGCAGGACACTGCCCGTTGAATATGATGGGCAACCCTGCCAAAAGCTGGCAAATTAAATCTGTTTTCAGATGGTTGTCCCGTGATAGTCTGTCTGGATATGTTGCCTCTTTCCACCGCATCAATCTTTGGATTCGTGAACCCAGGGAAAACAACATATCGCTGGCTCTTACTAACTCGTCGTTCGATCCAGCCCTTAATGTGGAACTGATGCTTCGGACCGGCAAAACCCAACTGACTCTTTATGATATGCAATGTAATGCTTCTATTATACACTCTTCAGGAACAGACGGACCTTATAAGAAATTTATAATTCCGCATATTGACCCATGGCAGATCCGGCTCTTAGTTACTGAATAGCTGTAAATAAAATATTAATATGAGGTAATACCTCTTAACTTAAATTATTCTGTTATGAAATCAATTCATTTCAAAAAACCCCTTCTTTCGGCATGTTCATGTCTGGGAATATTTTCACTAGTCGCCCAAACAAATGCTGAAGACCTGACACGTTATGTGGATCCGTTAGTTGGTACAAAAGAAATGGGGCATGTCTTCCCTGGTGCCTGTGTGCCATTTGGAATGGTTCAGCTAAGTCCCGATACCGATACAATACCTTATGCAGTAAATGGTAAATACAATGGACCGGTGTACAGGTATTGTGCGGGATATCAGTATAATGACAAGACAATTGTCGGTTTCAGCCATACACATTTCAGTGGAACAGGACACTCTGACCTCTCTGATTTTCTTGTGATGCCGACAGTCGGAGCGGTACAATTGAATCCGGGTACAGCCGATAAACCTGAAAGCGGCTATCGTTCGCGGTTCGACCATGCTACTGAAAAAGCAGAACCGGGTTATTACCGTGTTATGCTTGAAGATTACAAAATAAATGCTGAGCTGACAACCACAGAGCATGTTGGCTTTCATCAATATACCTTCCCGAAAACTGATGATGCACATGTCATACTTGATATGAACCATGCTATTTATAACTATGACGGAAAAATTCTGTGGTCATATATAAGAGTAGAAAATGACACCCTGGTTACCGGTTACAGGATTACAAGCGGTTGGGCACGGACAAACTATATCTACTTTGCAATGGTTTTCTCAAAACCAATAAAAAGTTATGGTGGCAAAAATGATGAAGATCTTGTTTATAAGGGGTTCTGGCGGAAGTTTGATCAGGAACATAATTTTCCTGAGATGGCCGGGAAAAAACTGAGGGCTCATTTTGACTTTGCTACCGGTGATGGTGAAAAATTGAAGATAAAGTTTGCAATTTCAGCTGTAAGTACTGAGGGGGCATTGAAGAATCTTCAGACTGAAATCCCTGACTTCGATTTTGAAAAAGTAAGGGCGGAAGCCAAAAGCAAATGGCAGAATGAACTGGGTAAAGTCGTTATTGACGCTTCACCTGAAAAGAAAACTACCTTTTACACATCACTTTATCACACGTTTATAAATCCTGTCCAGTATATGGATGTTGATGGAAAGTACCGCGGACTAGACCATAACATTCATCAGGCTGATGGTTTTGTTAATTACTCTGTGTTTTCATTGTGGGATACATTTCGTGCCCTTCATCCGTTATTTACACTGATTCAGCCCGAAAGAACATCTGATATGATCAATTCTATGCTGGCTCATTACGACCAAAGTGTCCATAAACTGTTACCTGTATGGAGCCATTTTGGAAATGAAAACTGGTGCATGATCGGCTATCATGCTGTCCCTGTCATTGCTGATGCATGGGCAAATGGTATCCGGGGATTTGATGGGAAACGTGCCCTCGCAGCCTGTGTGGCTTCGGCCACTCACCGAAACTATGGTAATCTTGGCGATTACATGGATCTGGGGTATGTTCCTTTTGAATCGAATAATAACGGATCGTCAATGACCCTTGAGTATTCCTATGATGACTGGACAATTGCCAGGTTGGCTGAGTCATTAGGTGAAAAAGATATTGCAGCCGAATTTGAAAAACGTTCTTCAAACTGGAAAATACTTTTTGATGAAAAGACCGGCTTTGTAAGGGCTAAAGATAAAAACGGCAACTGGAAAACTCCATTCGACCCTATGCACACTGCTAATGAAGGCTTCATAGAGGGAAATTCCTGGAATTACTCTCTTTATGTTCCACAGGATATCCCTGAACTAATAAAGAAAATGGGAGGGAATAAACGATTTGTCGAACATATCGATTCGTTATTCACCATGTACATGCCCGATAAATATTTTGCTGAAACGGAAGATATTACCCGCGAGGGATTGATTGGCTGTTATGTTCATGGCAATGAACCAAGCCATCATGTTGCATATATGTATAACTGGGCAGGGCAACCGTGGAAGACACAGGAACGTATTCATCAGATTGTAAATACCATGTATCTGAACAAACCTGATGGATTATGCGGAAATGATGATTGCGGACAGATGTCAGCATGGTATATATTCTCCTCTCTTGGGTTTTATCCTGTCTGCCCCGGATCAGGACAATATGCCATCGGTTCCCCGTCGGTTAAAGAGGCCAGCATCCAGCTAGGAGGCGGAAAAAATCTGATAGTAAAAGCCAATAATTTGTCAGAAAAGAATATCTACATCAAGTCGGTGACTTTGAACGGTAAACAGCTGGAAGTGAGCTTTTTTACACATGATGATATTGCTGATGGCGGAGAATTGGTTTTTGAAATGAGTAATCGACCAAATAAAAAATGGGCTATTAAAACCAGTGCAAAATAATTTTTAAGGGCTGACACCTGCTACAACCTGACAGAAGGGATTGATTTTTATAAATTGACTATATTTATCAAAACTTTAATAAATACGGGAATGATAAATAAAGGTCAATCTGTAATTTTTATTGCTGTGATTTTTATTGCAGTATTTTTATGTGGTTGTAAACCAGGAAATAATCAACAAAGGAAAGACTGGCTCATTGATGGCAAAGAGTTTATTGCCCAGGTTACTCCTTCGAAGGATGGGAAAAATCTGGTGCTTTCCAATGGTTTGGTGGAAAGACAGTTCCGTATTACGCCCAATGTGGCAACCACAGGGGTGAAAAATCTTATAACTTCACAGAACTTCCTTCGTTCGGTAAGACCTGAAGCTGAGATTGAAATTGGAGGAATAAAATTACATATAGGAGGCCTTTCAGGTCAA
>Ga0116171_10004031_pt1 | contig 13344 bp, 10 predicted proteins | sample AD_JPNHW2_MetaG_FD_89798 | JGI IMG/M metagenome (GOLD analysis project Ga0116171, IMG submission 89798) | Active sludge microbial communities of municipal wastewater-treating anaerobic digesters from Japan - AD_JPNHW2_MetaG | ecosystem: Engineered > Bioreactor > Anaerobic > Digestate | place...
ACGCTTACAATTTATTGCTTATGGAAAAAAACGCTTACAAGAAAAATTTGATTATTATTGGCAAAAAACACTTAAAAATCGAATGATTTGGTAAAATATGCTTATTTAATATTTTATTCTTTATATGTTCTCTGATATTAATTAGTCATTTTTAATATCTCTTGCTCTTTTTGTTATAAGCATATAACTTGTTCTTCATTAATCAAAAATGGTTTAGTATGAGAACTTATATTAACTACAATAGGTTGATCTACCTTCTCCTAGACTTTAAGGATGATTTAAAAGTTAGGATAAAAGAAAAAGAGTATAAGAGGATAATTGAACTACTTGGAGAATACGAAAAAACAGGATATGAAGATGAAATCATTCCAACTCGGAATGATATATCAAAAAGGTTAAATATTTCAAATAAGGATACTAATAAACTTCTCAAGAAAATTTACATGGAGTTGCTAAATGATTTCTACAATTCACCATTAGAGATCAATAAAACTCAACATATAATACATATTCACATTCCTTTTGATGAACGGAAACCTGAGAGAATAAAATCAGATCCAAATTTTTATCATGAGTTTAGTGGTTTAATATATCTAAAACTACCTTACATACCAAGGGTAGGTGAAAGAATAAATATTGATGTTCTTGAATATAGTGGTGAAATAAATAGTGGATATGTCCATAGTATAACGCATGAAATTAAAGGGAAAATGCAAGAAATAAATATTGAAGTTCACCCAATTGACAATGAATACGAAAGATGGCAAAAAATGAAAGAGACTTACGAAGAAAAACAAAGAATGAAAGCCTACCATCGATACATCGAGGGTAAGACCTGATTTTCTCAATGCAAAGTAAACTGGTTATTTATTGAAACTCTATTTCATTTGCCCCTTAATTGACTTTAATATTTTCAACATTATCCCAGAATTAAAAGCATCCACTAAAACACCATCGCAAAACCTATCACTTCTTATTATAGCAGTTATAAGTTTGCACTTTGTAGGAATATCTACGGAGTCAAAATCAAAATCTTTTTCTTTAAGCATTTCTCTTCCTTCGTACCATGAACCCCAATCAAAGTTGATGGCAATTGGCATTTCGTAAACTATTTCGGTGAAATTTGAGACTATATCATTTTGTACATAATAAGGTAACTGAAAAACCCCTTTTTCAACCTCTTCACCACCCCTTAACTCACCAAATTTCGATGTTTTCTCAATCTCAGGAATCAACTTAAATAATGGTTCCCATTTTTCGACTGAATAAGAATTTATTTTCTCAATGTAATTGTTCTCTTGAAGAAGATCCATTTTTTTACTTTTTGATTGTCCAACTTATACAGTTCAAAGCACCACCTAACTTAATTATCTCTGTCAACTCAACTTGATAAATGCTGTTCTTATATTTTGGATAATATTTTTCTATTTGCTCTAAGGCTTGATAATCCTCATCAGCATTTAATTTAGGGAGTAAGATAATATCATGTGTTTGCAAAAAGTTAATATATGCCCAACTGCTTTTATCTTTCTTTTTGACTTTGAAATCAAGCCATTCTAAATTTAATTTTCCCTTTTTCAGATGATTTGAAAGGGTTTTATCGTGTTTATAGGTGTCGCTGATTAAAACTGTGTCATTATTTATAAACCTGAGCATACCATCGGCATGACCATAACGTTCTTTTTTATCCCATGGAATGAAAACTATTTTTTCAACCTCGAATGTATCTTTTAGTTTATTTGTTAAATCGCTCTTGCTGTAGTGTATTCGATTTTCCCAGACTATCTTATCCGTTAGTATAATGCAATTTGAAGCCTTAACCATATTTCCACCATCTAATATAATGTCAGACTTAATAGTATTAAGCTTCATTAGATCACATACTATATCGGGATAAGTTTTAAGATTTCTATACCCTTTTTCTGAACCTTGTAAATAATCAGGATCGTATCTGTATTCAATATACTTATTGTCTGAAATCTGGATAGGCATATAATCTCTAGCCCAAATATCATTTGTCCCCTTTAATAAGACATGTTCTACATTATGATTATTAAGAATAGTGATTATTCTGTCTAATTCAGTTTGGTATTTCTCCGTAATTTTTTGGGAGAAGTACACAAAATTAGTTTGGCTATCTATTATCATTTCTCAAATGGTAAATTTTCACCTAATCTTGATTCCCAAACTCTTTTAATAGCTTCACCAATAATTTCAAACTCATCTTTTGTAAATTCATCAGTCTTTGCATTATTACACCAGTAACAAGCCATTACGCAATTACTTGGAGTGTACTCAAAGTTAGAGTTTAGCCGATCAATCTCAAGTGTCCAACCTCTTTCATTTTTTTTATACAAACGTTTTTTCTTAGCTAATTCGCTTACTTTTTCCAGCGTGATTTTACAGTAGTAACAATGCTTTTCCTCAAGCAGTTTAGCAAAATCTTTTATAGGAAATATTGATTCAAAGTCTTGAACATATTTTGTTTTTAAATCATTGACTAAAGATTCTGAATGATCTCTTAAATGTTTCATCCTATGGTAGATTTCATCAATAGTCCAACCTTGAAATTTCTCAATTCTTATCATTTGAAAATACTCAGAGGTAAATTGATTTACAAGCTCCTCGCTTATAGTAAAGTTGTCAAAAGAAGTCTTATTAAACTTAACTTCTTCATCTTGTCCAATAGATTCATTGAAAAGAAATAGGCTCAGTTTTGTTTCAAAACTTCGAAGAGCAATTTCTTTATACTTCTTGGCAATTTCCTTTTCTGGAATCATTATTTTCAACTTTAGGGTTACATAAAGATAATGGTTTCAATTTATTTTTTTTAAGCATCAAGGTGTCATCCTTTGTCGCTTTGTAACTATACCTTAGCAAACGATTAGCGTGTTGAACCTTTATCAAACTAGTATAACTCGAAGTTTTATTTATGAACCTCAATGCTAAAGAATTATTCGAATTACTGTTGTGTAACTATTCTGATAAAGAATTTATGAAGGAGTATATATTGGAACTAAGAAAAAGAAATGTGACGTTTGATTTAAATATTTCGGATTCAATTTTCTGTGAGTGCTTAAATTATGCTGAGCTAATGGATGCTTATGCAAATGCTATCAAATGGAATCTAGAAAAGATTACTGCTGTGAAAACTACCGATTTTGAGAACGCTGCTTCTTTTCGTGATCGTGAAAAAGATGAAATGGGAAAAATTGAGAAATTAGGTTATGGAATATGTTACTTTTTGGCAGAAAAATTCATCTTTAGAGTAGATTTTATTAAAGAGACTTCAACTTTTATTATTGAAATTCAGACTGGCAATAAAAAACTAATTAGGTTTATGAAAAAGGTTCAGAAAATGTTAAAAGATTAAATTAAACATTATTAAGAACCTCCAATATTTTCACCATTGCCAAGGTGTCGAGATGGCAGTAGTTTAGTAAGTTTTGCCTTACATTTTCTTTATATTTTTCATCATTAGTGTAGTATAAATCCAAAAACGCATTACTAGCATCCATTCCATTTCCTATCTCAAGTTCATTATATGATAAATCAGGGCACAGAGCAGGTAACACCTTTTTTATAGATGACGAACCCTCCATTGTTTCCGTTCTATAAAATTTCTTTCTAAAGGGTATAATCAAATCCATTAATCTATCATCTATACTCTGCAACTCATTCTCGAACTCAGGGAAGTCTCGCATTAATTCTTTAATTCGAGTACGTTCAAAGGCAATATTGTATACTAAAATTGTTTTGGCATCTTTTAATTCTTCAATCATTTGCTTGATAAGTCCAAATCTAGGATCAATGTTAAGATCGCTTGGTGCAAGGTATGCATAATGTTTTATCTCGCTTTCCTTGCTTTCTTGAAAATGTAATGAGTATTGAAAAGGAATTTGCTGATATGGTCTCGATTCATTAAAAATTGGAACTCCTGGCATTATAGTTTCAAAATCGAGATGGCAAACCGGGTACTCTATTGTATTAACAAACCTTCTAACCTCGACCTCGTTTACAATTGGCAAACTACTCAATTCCACAGGTTCAACCTTTGCTATAAACGATTTACAGTACTCCTGAAAATCGCACTCATAAGGATCGTGACAATAATTACCCATTTCAATTGTGGGTTCTTGTCCTTGTAACATAAATAAAAGCAATGGAATATTCTCTTTTACTTCAGTTTGTTTTTGAAGTACTTCTTGCAGAATACTATCGGCGATAAAAAGTTCTTTAACATTAATATCACCCATTCGAACGTAATCCCTATTAAAATGCATTAAGTATGCATTTCCGACTTGTAAACCACTGCCTACCAGAACATAATACTGAACAGCCACATCAATTAGATGTTGTGGTTTGGTACTATTAGTGCTCTTTACCTCATAAAAACTCCATTTCCCATTCTCCCTATGCAGAATATCAACAGCAACTAGCGTGTTATCGAATATAAATGTTGCTTCATAAATGGTTTCGAAACCCTGTTGAATAAATTCTTGAGTGCGTTTTGCTGATTCAGCATTTGGATAGTCCTCAAGTACAGCCAATTTCCCATTTGGAAAATATTCTTGAGCTAACTTACCAACATCGGTGCCTCTACTAAAAACTAATTGTGTCGATTCACTTATAACCTGTTGATCTTTCTTATATACATAAAGCCACAAGGATTTAGGACAATTTGTACCACGAACATATTTTGACTTGGAAAGCATCATTAACTTGCCTGTAATATTCGTTTCAAAGTATCCTGCATTGCCCTTTTAAATGCATCATCATGTGCAATCATTCTATACAAATCCAACTCGTTTTTACGTTGTTTTGCCATAACCTCATCAAAAATCTTTATAAAGGCAATTTCTCTATTCTGAGCGTCAGTATTTTCTGAGTATTTTTCTTTAAAATCAGGATGCTTCCGCATACTCTCAGCTAGGTTTACAAACTTAATCCTTTGCTCTTCAGGAGTTGCTTCCCATCCATGAAACCATCGTTCATTAAAACTCTTTATTATTAAATCCAATGGGTCTTCGTCCTGATCAATACCATGAGCCCCTCTCGGGTTTGGATTGGGTGGATCAATCTCTTTTTCTGATGCATCAAGTCCAATTGATACATTTAACTTAACCCGCTCTAGTCCGTAAGTGGACAAATCAACAGAGTTAAGTAATTCGTCTAAGTTATCTACAGGGTCTCTTACAATTAATTTAGGAATTAAGAATTTTAAAAACCAGAATAACTTTTCCCAACTAACCACCTCGTAAGGTAATATTGCAGCCATTTGTCCATAAATCTTGACAAATTGCTTTGCTTTTATTTTAAAATCTGCCTTATCCTTATCCTCTAATTCAAGTTGATTATTAAATCTATCGGCGGCAACATCTATTAATGGACTTAATGCTTGGGCATCAACTCCATGAAAATACTTTTTAGTAAAATCTTCAACTTCAGCCCATTCATAAACACCAATTGAGTCTAAATGGCTTTTCAACTCATGGAGTATATTTACATCTGTTGCTTTGCTTAATGTTGTTGAAGTATAAAATGGATCGAAAGCCTTCTTAATCTCTTCCGTTGAGTTGAAGAAGTCTAGGATAAACAGGTCTTCTGTTTTTTTCCCATACTTTACTGCTGAACGATTTAATCTAGATAAAGCCTGTACAGCCATAACTCCTTGCAGTTTTTTATCTACATACATGGCAGTGAGTTTTGGCTGGTCGAATCCCGTTAAATATTTATTAGCAACAACCAATATCCTGTAATCATCCAAATCGAAGTTATCACGAGTATCCTTTTCAGCAAATCCATTCAAGGCATCCTCTGAATATTCAATTCCATCTACGACCTTCTTACCAGAAAAAGCAATCAGTATTCTAAAAGGATTTCCTTTTTCGTCTAGCAATTTCTTAAGAGCAAAATAATATCGAATTGCTGACTCTATACTTTGAGTAACAACCATCGATTTTGCTTTACCCTTTAATTTCTTTGTATTTACTATTTTCGAGATAAAATGATCGAGCATTATATCTGCCTTTACTGCAATTGTTTGCCCGTGACGTTCAACGTAAGTTCTTAGTTTCTTTTGTGCCTTTATGGTATCAAATAATGGATTCTCCTCTATTGATTTTTGAATCTCATAGTAACTCTTAAATGTTGTATAGTTTGCAAGTACATCAAGAATAAATCCTTCCTCAATTGCCTGTTTCATTGAGTACAAATGAAATGGTTTGAACTGTCCGCTTTCAGTTTTAACCCCAAACTTTTCCAAAGTTGTGTTTTTAGGAGTTGCAGTAAATGCAAAGTAAGAAGCGTTACCTCTCATTTTACGCGATTTCATCGCTTCGAGTATTAGGTCTTGCGAATCAAAATACTCCTCCTCGCCGTTTGCTCCAATTACTCGATTTAAATTATCAGCTGCGAATCCACTTTGACTACTATGTGCTTCGTCAATGATTACTGCAAAACGCTTATCACTAAGGTCGGCTATTCCATCGATTATGAAAGGAAACTTCTGGATTGTAGAGATGATTATTTTTTTACCTCCCTCTAAATGTCTTTTTAAATCAGCTGCGGAGTCGGCATGAGCCACAATATTTTTAACCTCAGAAAACTCCTTGATGTTCTCCTTAAGCTGTTTATCCAACAACCTACGATCGGTAACAACAATTACAGAGTCGAACAATGGACTTGTAACGCCTTTGCTACCTTGCAAGGTATCACTTTCAGGATAGGTTTCTATAAGTTGAAAGGCTGCCCAAGTTATCGAATTAGATTTGCCCGAGCCTGCTGAGTGCTGTATTAGGTAAGTTTGACCGACACCCTTTTTACCAGAATCGGCAATTAGTTTACGCACAACATCGAGTTGATGATAACGTGGAAAGTATAATGTTTTCTTGTTTAAAGGATCAGTATCTTTTCCATCGAAACGAACGAAGTGCTGGATAATATTAGCAATACTTTGGCGTGTAAAAACCTCGTCCCAAATGTAATGCGTTTTATGACCAAATGGATATGGAGGATTACCTTTCCCGAATTTATGACCCAAGTTGAAAGGTAAAAAATAGGTTTCTGAACCACAAAGTTTTGTTGTCATATAGGCCTCATCAGTATCAACCGTAAAGTGAACTATACAACGACCAAAGTTTAGGAGTGGTTGTGCTATATCCCTTTTGAATTTGTATTGAGATTGCCCATGAACCTTAGCATTTTGTCCAGTCCAATGGTTCTTAAGTTCCATTGTTGAAAATGGTATTCCATTTAGAAAGAATACCATATCAATTTCTTCTCCCTTATTTTCTAAAGAATAACGTAGCTGTCTTGTAACACTAAAAATATTACTCTCGAAATTTCTTTTTACACTCTCGCTACTGCTTGCCAATGGAAGAACGTAGAAAAAGATAAAGTGAGCATCATCAACCTCCAAGCCTTTACGGAGAATGGTAAGTATTCCGTATTTCCGAACCATTCTATCGAAACGCTCAAGAATCTTTAGCTTCCAATCAGCATGTTTTTGAAGTTTTTCGAGTTCTTCCTTTTGGGTGGCTTCAAGGAAACTCCAGAAAAAGTACTCGTCAATTGCATACTTTGCATTAAAATTATTAGGTGAACCTATATAATAGCCATTTCCGCTTTTATATAGTTCATTCCTTTCTGATGCTATCTCAATAGGCTTGCCTTCTTTCTTGAGATCCTCAATACATGTTCCAGTGAGGGCTTTCTCAATGGCAGATTCAAGGGCTTGTTCGGTAGTGTTTGTTTGAATCATTTTCAAAGCTTTATTCTAATATTTGTTTTTTTATTTCTTTAGGTAATAAATCAAATAAACTTTGAGGATTTCCACCTCTTAAATTACCTTTTGTATTATAAATTATTCTAATATCTTTGAAAACTTTATCATAACTTGAATAATCGGACAAAGCATTGGCATCAACACCATTTGAAATTGCAATATAATTACCCTCTGTCCACATTTTATCAGAAATATACTGATTGTACCAACATAGCTTTTTATCAAGTGTGTTACACTCTTCAACAATCAACTCATTTTTTCTTTTCTCTTTCAAGAAATCTTCAATTGAGCGATCAAAATTCACAAAATCATCAAAGAATCTTCTGAAAGTTGTTCTTGTATGTTTATTCTCTTGATCTCGATCTCTTATTATTCTTTTCCAATTATCAAATTTATAATTGAAATAATACCATGGTGTTATACGATACCAATATTCACCATAATATAGCAGAATATTTTGTATTAAATAATACTCATCTTTGTCTTCCGGGAATATCTCATAAAGTTTATCTTTAATCTTTCTCAATTCTTCAACAGAATTAATTTCATTTAAATTTACTAAATATCCAATATTTACACCACCTACATCTTTCCCATCAATATTTAAATAATGATCTTCTATTTCCCAAATTAATTCCTCATACTTTTCAACTTCTTTTGGATTTGCCCAAATAAATAGATTATGTTTTAGATTTTCTTCAACATTAACGGGTGACTTCCAAGGACCAAATTCCACAAAATTTTTAACATCCTTAGAAATTGAATTGACAGATCTATCAAAGTTCCTGAATCGTAAATAAAATATCCTTAATACTCTAAATAGTTCATTTTTAAAAACCAACTTGAGTCTATCTTTTTCTCTAAAAAATGATAAAATTGACCATATGAAAATCATTTTGTTCCGCTCAGTTGCTCTATTTGGGTCTTCAAAATCTGCATACCAATTCGTATATTCTTTGTTAAATATTTTCCAAATTTCAGAAATACAGATATCAACCCAATTTGAATAATTATAATTCTTACAAAAGTCCTCTTTATTAGACTCGATGTAAATTAATGAATTTACATAGGTTTCTATTATGGGAAGTGTTATGTTATTTAAAATATTTTTAAAACTAATTTGATTGAATCGTTCAAAATCATCCTTAGTATAAAATATTTTATCTCCTTTTATATAGTTTTCTAAACCACTAATACAAGCCAAAAATTCATTAAAACCTTTATCGGCAGAAGTGGCGTCTTTACTTCTGTTTTTCCAAAAGAAGTCTTGCCATTTCTCCCAGAGTTCACTCCATTTAAGAGGATCTGCTTTAGCCTCCTCTGTTTGGAATAAAACAGCTCGAATTGTTTCATTGTCGGCTAACTGCTGTCCCCTTGAGTTCATGGTAATATACAACTCTTCTCCCTGAGATGTCTCTTCCGTTTTAAAATGCCAAAACTTGATATTGTTTTTCACAAAATCAAAGTGACCTTCGGGAACATTGTTTAATTGTTCGTGTATTATAGCATATGCTCCTTTACATGTATCATCTCCTACTATTGATTTAATGGTTGTATCCTTTTTGTAGTTTGAAAGAAACCAACGCTTATTTTTTATTGCTTTTAAATCATCAATTGAAGAAGTATTGGAAATTAAATCGATAATAAAATTATGGGTTAGAGTACGTACTCTATAATCAAAAGCTATTTTACTTTCTGCTTCCTTAAATCTATACAATTGCTTAAACTCTCCTAATTTTCCTTCTTTTAGTGCCAGATAATGTAATACTAAAAGAATGGTTGTGAACCGTTGTTGTCCATCAATTAAATAAGCATCTTTGCCTTCATCGCTAATGTAATAGTTTGGTTTATAAGAATATAAAAAACCAATATTCATAATATCATTTGTTTGAGACTCTGCTTTGGTTTTAGCGATAAGAGCACGAATTGCTATCTTTTCCTCATCAGTTGCTTTATCTAGTAAATTTTTTAAAGGATTTGATATAACATCTTGCTCGCTTATGTAATTTCTATAGCCATCTTTAATGTCTTCTAAAAATGAAGTTAGAATGTCATAATCATTTCTTCCCCATACATATTCGCGTTGAATCTCAGGGACAACTAAACTATGTTCTTTTAAAAGCTCACTTACTGAGACTTGTTTCATTTCTTGTAATGCATCCATATTTAGTTTGTCTTAAAAAAGTCCTTAATTCTATTATCAATTGCTTTTGCATTAGCCTCAATGTCAAAATTAGTCCAATGTTCTAGTTCTTTCGTTTCATTTTTACCATCTGTAAAGTATCTAACAAAAACCCTAAATGTATGAGGCTGTATGTAATTCCCTTCATTAAAATACTCTATCACTCTTGATCGTTTCTTTGCATAAGTTACTCGACCAATACTTCTATTTAAACTATAATAAAGTAATACTAAATTACCTATGGAATTGATTCTAATTGACTCAATGTGCTTCTGAATAAAGGTCTCAACTTTGTATTTATAATCTTCTTTTTCAATGTTTGAATTATAATCAGACAAATCAAATTTTTCTTCATTAGTTCTTAGGTTCAAAAATTCAATGAACTCTTTCTTTTCCTTTACATCCTCAGGGTTCTGAGGAAATATATGCTCAATATCATTTACATTCTTCGAAAAATATTTTGGATTCATAAAAGCCTGAGATTCATCTAGACTTGCTATTACATCAAGCAAAATAAGAACTTGAACTAAAAGATTACTTTCGTCATGATACCAATTCACTTTAGTATTTGTGAAATCAACTATTTCTTCATCTTTATAAATTATCTTTTTTATATCTTCTTTTAATTTTGTAATAAATCCATTTCGACTATCGGATTCTTTCCACTTTTTCCAAATAGTATAAAAACTTGTTTTTGTATTTGAGAATATAAATCCAAGAAAATGATATATAGCTCTATCTTCAAACCAATCGACAAGGGTGTTATGTAAATCCAATATCTCTCTATATAGAATGATTGCATCGTTGTTGTAACCTTCAATCAACTCAAGTGTGAGTTTATTAGCATTTTTGCTCTCTGCATATAAAAATAACAATAGATTAATGGGGTGTTTTATAGAATCAAAAAGTTTCAAATCAGTACCAGCAATTTCTGATTTAATACTAATAAAAGTAGAAAAGTATGCCTTTACACAATCCTGACTCCACCAATTGTTTATTTGATCAAACTCCCAACCAATTTTAATTCTTTTCTCATTTAATTGAATAATATCTTTTATGTTGGCTTCTTTTTTTTGCTCCTCACTTGCAACTCGTGTTATCAAAATTGCTCGAAATAAATCTGCACCATCTAAGGGGATTCGTTTTGAGTTAAGATTCCCAAATATCTCTTCTTCATCGTTCCTATTTTCTATTTTATTTACAATTAATTTTACATTATTTAAAAGTTTTTTTAGAAAATCCTCTTTATGTGGTTTTGCATCAGTCTCAGTAAACCATTTATCAATTTCTTTATAGGCCATAAATAAATGATAAATGTCTTGATGGTCGTAATCAGAATACTTTTTAATAAAATCTTCCCATGAATCAGTAGTTATTCCATTTTCATGATTAATAATAATTCTATTAATAAAATCATTCGTTTCCTTGCGAAGAGAATTTTGTGGAAATTTCACTTTATTTTTAGCAAAATCTCCTTGTCCTAAATAAGTCAGCAAAAGTGTAAGTGTCGTCAATCTTTGCTGCCCGTCAACAACATTAAATACATTCAAAGAGGGAACTAACGTAATATTCTGCAAGCAATAGAACTTATCTTCAACTGGCTTAAAGTTATTTATATCTTCGAGGAGTTTTCTTACTTCCTTAAATGTCCACTTATAACCCCTTTGGTAAAGGGGTATATTATAATAATCTTTTGATTGTTCTTTCAAATAACCATCTTGTGAGAAAACTTCTTTTACGCTATATAATAATTTCATAATCTTTAATTTAACAATAATTTATTTCCCTATTACTACATATCTGTTTAGTCTTTTGTAAATGACAACTTTTTAAGCCTTTATTTATGGGCTGCACAATCGATATAACGACCTATGCTTTCTAATCAATTTCTATTTTTTAATTCTCTATATGTATACATATGACCACTCTCTCCAAAAACTATTTTAAAAGAATAGTTTTCAGGTTCTAAACCTTTATTTTTTTTAGATATAAAATCAAGAGAAATGCCATTTGTAGCAAGGGATTCCAAATCGCTTACATCATCCATAGAATAATCTGCACCACTGATTCTTAAAACAATGGGTTCAGAGAATTTTTTTATAGTTCGTAAATAATCCAAGTTAAATTCATATTGAAATTGAGTATGTCCAATTTTAGACAAATACTCAGGAATTATTCCAGAAGGCTTTTGAGAGTGATTGAGTGAAAAGGCAATTTCATCCATATCTGCTCTATCCTCTTTAGTAAATGAAAGGCTAGATGCCACCGATTTCACATAAAATTCATCGTCCACAAAGGTTACTTGATATTTCTTGGTTTTTCTCTCTAATTGTGAGTTCTGAGGAATTTGTAACGGATAAGCCATAATTTTTTGGCACCCATTTACTCGTAAAAACTCAATGGTATCAATAAAGGATGTTATGGTTTGCTGAGGTATAGCATAAATAATACTGACCTCATAATCGATACCCAAACGATTTAGTTCGTGCAGTTTTTCTTTTATTAGTTTTAAATTATTTCCCCTCTTAATTACCTTCATCTCATCAATATGAATCGTTTGAAGGCCAAATTCTAGATGTAGTCGCTCTTTTTGAAAAGCACAAAACCTAATGAAATCATTTTCTAATTTCTCAAAGCGCGCCTGAAATGTAATTTTAGAATTTGTTTGTTCAATTAGTTTCCGCAAAATACCCAAGTAATCGTTTTCAACATTAAATGTTGCATCCAAAATATTTATTTCATCAACATTGCTTTGCGAAAAGATTTCAATATCCTTTTCAATGGTTTCGGGGCTTAAAGCCAACATTCCTGTATTTGCATTTCCCCATTCACAAAACCCACATTCGAATATACAGCCTCTTTTGGTCTCCCAATATATTTTGCGTCCATAAGTGTTTAGTATTCCTTCGGAGTATGGCGAAAACAAGTACTCTGGGTCAAGTTCCTCTTTTATAAACTTCTGGTCACTTGGATATTGCCCTTGCATAAGCTTTACCAAAGTTTTTTCAGCATAGCCTTTTATAAAGTGTGTTATGTTCAGTAAGTTAACTATTGGATGATTCTCTTTCATGGCTGTAATTTCATAGCCACCAACCACAATTTTTCCATCGTAATCCTCTAACTTCCGAACAAGCATGTATGCGAAGGTTTCGCTCCAACGAGTAACCCCAATGGCTATGCAGCTAATTGCTTTAAATACCCAACAATATCATCCAAATCGATAAGCACTTCGATAGGCATATAACCATCTTTGGTTTTCTTGAAATTCTTAATATCGAACGAGTAATGCGAAGCTTGTATGTTGTAATGCTTTAAAGTAGCCAATATGGATGCTACAGAATAGGACATGGTTGGGTATTCGATTCGGTGCTGGTCG
>Ga0116171_10004033_pt1 | contig 13339 bp, 10 predicted proteins | sample AD_JPNHW2_MetaG_FD_89798 | JGI IMG/M metagenome (GOLD analysis project Ga0116171, IMG submission 89798) | Active sludge microbial communities of municipal wastewater-treating anaerobic digesters from Japan - AD_JPNHW2_MetaG | ecosystem: Engineered > Bioreactor > Anaerobic > Digestate | place...
GGATTATGTTCTGCATCCTCATGGGTCAGAAGGGCGCTTTCACCCTCAGGTGAAGCTATGGGCGCAAGGTCATGGCTGTTTTGCAAGCCAGGCGCCGGTACCGGTTCCTCATCTCCGGGTTCTTTTATTATTTCCAGTTCGGGAAAGGTATACCTGATTTTCCTGTAATTCTCTGCATTATAGTCAACATACCAGCACTTTTTTGTCTGGCTCCACCTGGCGCCGATCCCCTTCACGGATTGCCTGAGATTATCATCGAAACCAAAGAAAATCCCGATCCTCCACGCATCCCGGTGCATGATTTTTTGAATGCTGACTGTCACTTTTGCCTATTCTGGAAGTCAGGTAAATGTAAATAAATAATTTGAAAACAGTGCTGGAAATTCCACAATTTGAAAGGGCAAAAATCTAATTTTTCAAAATTAAATTATTCAGATTGGAAGGGCCATTGAATCCTCAATACCTTACCTTTTACAGAAATGATATTCAGGTTTAACGCGTTACTGTAAAACCACCTTCCCGGTCCAAATCTTTGCTCCTGAATGAACCCTCAAAATGTAAACTCCTTTAGGTAAACGGGAGAGATCCATCTCTTCCCACGATCGCAGGGGAAGGTGTAACCCAGCATTCATTCTTACTCCGGACATATCAAATATTTCCAGGGAATGAATAACGTCGTCGCACCGGATACGGAATCTTCCCTTATTGGGATTGGGATATACTTCAAACTTTCCCTCCGGAAGGCCGGATATTCCGGTTATTACTTTGTGATATTTGTAATTCGTACTATCCCCCTGAACAACGACCGGAGAACCATTTGCCGGATATAGCCAGTTCTTATGGGATTCTGTGGTAACCTGATCGTATTGATCCCTGACCGTAATGGTTTGGGTGCTGTTGTACCAGGTACTTCCATTCCATACCCTGGTCAGTCGATCCGTTCGTTTCCGGCTTGTATCATAAGTCACTTTCGTTTGCCAGGAATTCTGCCAGGAATTGCTGATATAATCCTGCGCCAATTCCTGTATCAGATAGTTTTGCGAATCATAAGTGAAAATAAACCGCAGCTGACTTTCCCAGGCACCGTTCATCCAACCTTCAAACAGCCCGCTTGTACACTTGCCGTTGACATCATAAACATAGCTGGTTCTCCCGGAATTCACCCAGGCAGCGCCATACCCGTATTGCTCCAGTTCTGTAGTCAGATGGTTGTGCTCATAGTAGGTCCGGGTATATTTCCATTTATTTACCCAGTAGCCATCCCAGGATTGATGGATTTCAACGGTAGGATTTTGATTCCCGTCGAAGCTCGTGATAATTCGCTCCTGATTTTGCCAAACCCCATTGGACCAAATCTGAAAGATTTCCTGTTTAGAATTATTGCCGTCATCATATGAAACCAGACACTGCCTGTAATTTTCAAGCGTAACTGCCCCTTGCCAGATCTGATTTAACTCCGAAGTCAACCGGTTTTTCCCATCCCATTCAGCGGTATATTGGCCATGCTTTTTCCACGTATTGTCGCTCCTGAGCTGTGTGGTGTACCCGTTGAGATGATTACCTGCATCATAAGTCATATCAGTGTCCCGGGAGTATATTTCCCACCCTGCTTCCAGCTTCCAGCGGTTAATGCTGAGTAACCGGACCAGGGAATCAGCAACAGGTATCTGTTGATGCTTGATCTGGTTGTGCTGAGCCATGGGCATCATTGAAAATCCAACGAGGATTATCCAGATTCCTGCTAAACTTTTCATGACAATATTTTCTGTTTTGGAAAGAAATAGGATTGGCTAAAATAGGAATAATTTGTGTGCAGGAAATGGGAAACAAGGTTCCATTGTTTATCCGGGAAAAGAAAACTCCCCTCCGGAGTGACCAAAGGGGAGTCAAGTTGAATGTTTTAACCCGAAGCCTCCTTTCAATTCCAGCCTTTTGCTTTCTTATAGGATTCGTAACTTTTGAACACGATTTTCTTCAGGCTGGTGTTCGCATCATTGATGCCAATTGCTCCGGTGACCTGGTGGGTTTCGCCGGCTTTCATTTCTTTGGAAACTCCCAGGATAAGCCAGCGGTCATTAGCATGATCCTTGATGACCTGGTTATTTTCGTCAAACATCAAAGCAGGCACTGTCAGTTGAATGTTTTGTCCTCCCATGGTTTTTTTCGAGTCACTTTTCAACTCTATGGTTGCTTCAATGGTAGCCCTGTCCCAATCGATCGCCGTGATTTTAGCCTCCTTTACGATATAATCGGCATTCCCGGAAGAATCGACGAAGGAGACAGCCACCGGTAGTCCCAGTTTCGCCACCTCACCGGCAAACTCCGCTTTGGCATCCTCCTCCAGCTTGTTCAGTTTTGATTGAAGCGCTACCAGATCATCCATGGTTTTGGCTTCGGTCTTTGCCTTGGCTTTTAATGCCGTCTCGTTCTCTTCAAAGGCTTTTCTGATTGACGCCGTTTTTCCGAAATAGCCTTTGCTTTCAGCTTTTTTCCCGGTGTCACCGGTACTGCTGGTTCCGCCGCTTCCGCAGCTGATCATTAAGGCCATAACAATGGCCAGGCTTGTTGCTGTCAGTAAATTTTTCATTGTTTTAGTTATTGATTTTTTGATTGATTTCTGGCAAAATTGGATGAGAAAAGCCAGGTGTGCAAATTGTTCTGGTGCTGATTTATGAATCAGTACCAGAGCATCGTAACATATGGAAAAATGGTGCGGGACATCCGCCATTTGCCTTACTCTGCACTCTCCCTTGTATTCCCGCAATATTCTGAAGGCGTCATTCCTTTGAATTTACGGAATGCAACATGAAACGCGCTCTTCGACCGGAACCCTGCCGACAAGGCTATTCCCTCCATGCTCAGAACCTGCTGCCGTTGATCCTTCAGTAATCTGCAGGCTTCTTCAATGCGGAATTTGTTCAGGAAAGAATGAAAATTACCACCAGTCTGTTCATTGATCACCCGTGAAAGGTAAGATGTGTTTGTGCCCAGTTCCACAGCCAGTTCGTGCAGGCTAACTTCACTGCGGAGGTAGTATCTGTCCTCTTCCATCAGCAGGGTTAATCTTTGGAAAATACCGCTGCTCATCTCCGGACTCAACATGAGCCTGCCATTTTTCGGGACTATAGGGTCTTCAAATTCCTGTGATCCAGGAATAGGGTTAGCGCTGCTTAGCGGCTGATCTAAAGGTTGATCTTTATTTTTCTCCCCGGAATTTTTGCTGTATTTCCGGATAGAGATTGCCATCAGGAAGATCATGATTATAATAGTTGCCGGAATTGCCGCATCATTCAATCCTGGGACAATTCCTGAAGGAGAAGCCTTTCCATTTGAGGAAGAACCGGTTGCCAGGGTCAGTTCGTTTTGCATGTCCCGGTAATGCTCTAAATTTGAGGCTTCTTTAACAGAATCTCCTGCCGCAATGTAGCTTTTATAAAATTGCAATGCCAGCGATTCGTTCCCTTGCGATTGATGAAGCCCGGCGATTTGCTTCAGGTTCTCACTGACAAAATTGTGGTTAAAGGATTCTCTGGCATAGTGCAGACTGCTGTCGAACATGGTTAATGCTTCCGTGAATTGCTTGTTCTGCAGCAGAAACTTCCCAAAGGTGTTGTAATAGACTGTTGCCGACAATTTATCACCGGCTTTTAACATATATTGTTCAGCCTCACGGAAAGTTGCTGTGGTTTCTTCATAATCCCGTTTTTCCATAAAGACTTCTGCCAGGTTGCAGGCAGCAAAACAAGCGCCCTGCCAGTCTCCGGACCTGGTATTGCATGATATTGCCCTGGTAAAACAGGAAACTGCCTCCTGAAATTTCCTGTTATTCTGAAAATATATTCCCTGATGATTCAAGGCATAGCCCAATCCTTTGTCGTTGTTCAGGGATTGAAAAATGGTCTCCGCTTTTTTCAGAAGGAACAGTCCTTTCTCCGGATTGGCGCCGGATTGAAAAATGCCCGCCACGTTGCAGTACAGGTAGGCCACATAAAGACTGTCGCCGCTTTGTTCACACAAACCGGTTGCCTGGATTAAGGCCTTGTCTCCCTTCTCCGGAAGCCCGGCATCTTTGTACAGGATACCAAGAGAGATCATGGAAGGACCAGCCAACTGCTTCTCTTCGCAGAGCAGAAACGATTCCTGCGCCTTTGCCAACCAACCGGTAAAACCTTTAAAATCCCCGTTCTGACGGGAAATTCTCCCCAACATCATGCCGGATAACGCGGCAGTCAAATGATCATTTTCCATTTCTGCCTTCTCAATGGCCATCTGGCTCATGTCAACGGCCCTGACAGTGTCCCCTGTCCGGAGATAGTACAAGGCAGTATTATAAAAATATTTTGCGGTTGCCTGTCCGGAACCGGATTGAGTAAAAGCTTTTTCAGCCAGGGCGAGATAGGTAAATACAGAATCGGACTGCTTGATTTTCCGGAGAAGAAACGAAGCCAGGCTGACATATGACCGGGCTAGCCTATGATTGTCCTGCAATCGTTGGCTTTCGGCGATGGCCTGCCGGGAAAAGGCGATGGCCTGATTTGCAGAGTCGTACGGACAAAAGGAGGCCAATTTCAGAAGAGCGTCCACCCGTTCATCTCCCCCGGAATTGTTCAGTCTGTTTTTCAGGAGAACAGATTGCTGTTTAACGGTCAATGCTGCTGCGCCGGCTGATGCAGTGAATCCAAAAATAATTACTACCGTAAGGATAAAACGGCTTTTCATTGGCTGAAGTTCCTCAACAAAAATAACAATTATGATTAACTGCTCACCGTCTTCAAACCAATAATCCTCATTTTCCTGCCAGAACGGATCAAGGTTATGGATTTTTACCGGATATCCATTTGCAATTTAGATCAAGATCTTTTGATCATATCCTTAAAGATCCCCGGAAACCCCGGGCGGCATAGTAGGATTCTGCTCCGTTGTGATAGGTAAAGACGGTGTTGTAACGCTGGTCACAAAACAGGGCGCCACCCAACTGGCGGATCTCGGGTGGCGTCATTATCCAGCTCGAGGTTTTAAAATCAAAATTCCCCAGTGTCTGGAGAAGCCGGTATTGTTTTTCTGTCAGCAGGTCAATGCCCATGGATTCTGCCATTTCCAGGGCGCTGCCTGCCGGTTTGAATTCTTTTCTGGACTCCCGGGCTTCCCGGTCATAACAAAGACTTCTGCGGCCTTTGGGACTTTCCGGCGAGCAATCATAAAAACAATACTCACCCGATAAAGGATCAATGGATAGCACATCCGGTTCCCCGCCACTTTGCTCCATCTGCCACAACGACCACTGCTTTTCAGGATGTTTTTCCAATTTAGCCTGAACATCTGTCCATTTTATACCGGGATGCCGGACCGGGTTTTTCTCAAAGCGGGCTTTCAGGGAGTCGATCAGTTCTTTTACCTGAACTTCATTGATTTGCATTTTGTTTTCCATTTTGGATGAATTTTATTCATTTTGTTGCTGCCTGAGCGGCGGTCCCTGAGCGGAGTCGAAGGGAGTCGAAGGCAGCAGCATCAAACGACCGGTAATTTCCAGGGGGCACGGTATTCTGGGGTAATCAGCCGGTTGGCAGCCTCACTGTTGGTAAAACGGCGGTATTCCTCATCCCACAACAGGAAGGATTCCCCGGTACGGGCGGCGATGTTGGCGATGTGGGCATGCATGGCGGCAGCCCTGCCCACTTCAGGCGGGGAGGCCGGACGGTTGCCCGATTTGATGCAATCGAGGAAATTCCGGACATGTTCACCATGCGATTCCTTTCCCTCCGTGAATTTGTACTCTTCAGCACGGGCCTTCCTGGCATTGTTGTCCCATTCCGGATAAACCATCAGTTTGGAGCGGTCGCAGACGAGGGTGGCATCGTTGCCCACAAAAGCGATTCCGTAGGTCATATCCCAGGGTCCCCTCTGCAATCCGGCAGTGACCTCATAGTTGATGACAAAATCCTCTTTAGGGAAGGAGATGGTCATGGAATCAGGAGTTTCCCTGGCACGCTCCTGCCCGTAAGTGTTGGCAGCATAAACCAGCGTTTTGGGAGGTGCCTGCAGGATATCCTTCGTCCAGAGGCCCATATCGAGCAAATGGACACCCCAGTCACTCTGCAAGCCACCTCCATAATCCCAGAAATGACGCCAGGAACCATGGAAACGGTTTTTGTTATATGGCCGTTTAGGGGCAGGACCAAGCCACATATCGTAGTCCACACCTGCCGGAACAGGTTCATCGGGTACAATGGCGGGGCCGGTCCCGTATTCAAAGTTGGCCCAGATATTTACCTTACGTAATTTGCCGATCTTCCCGGATTTCACCAGTTCGTTGGCTTTCTGAAAAAGAAATCCCGAACGTTGCTGCTGCCCGACCTGGACGGTCTTTTTATAATAATTGGCCGCTTTCACCATGATGTCGCATTCGGCAATGGTGTTGGCCATCGGTTTTTCCACATAGACATGCTTCCCTGCCTGGAGCGCCGTAACCATAATGAGGCAGTGCCAGTGGTCGGGGGTGCCGATGATCACGGCATCGATATCCTTTTGCTCCAGGACCTTCCGGAAATCGCGGTATAGTTTTGGCGACTGGTTGTGGTTCTTTTTAACATCGGCCGCTTTTTCATTGAGCACATTTTCATCAATGTCGCATAAAGCCACACAATTCACCTCAGGATTCGAGAGGTGGTGCTTCAGGATCCCGAACCCCATATTACGGCACCCAATGAGGGCGACATTGATTTTTTCACTGGCGGGGGGAGTCGGTCTGCTTCCCCAAACAGGGGTAGTCATGGATCCCAGTAAGCCGGTCCCGGCCGTAGCCAGGGCGCTTTGACGGATAAAGGTTCTTCGGTTGGTTGGCATACGGATTGAGTTTTATTGAATAAGATTATTTCAGGGTAAGAATCACGTTGAGATAGACATTCTGAGCGTCAGGGTTGAAGATGAACTCTGTTTTAAGGGGTAAGTTCAGGTTCCCGATCACAAATTCCTTCGTTAATCCCAGTCCGACATTGACCAAAGCAGGCCGTTCAGCATAAAATCCTTTTCCGGTGGTACCTCCGGCAAAGAAGTCGGCGGTAAATGACCCGATCTCTTTTTCGTAACTTAGTTCAAAATAGGTGGAGAAATTCTGCTTCAGCGTCTCCTCCTCACGATCGCAACCCCAGGCCCAGAAAGAGCAAAGCAGGGAGAGGGGAACTTTTCTGAATGGTTCAAGGATGGTATAAACATCGAACATGTGCATGGTGGTTTCTCTTCGGAAATCGAAAAAAGAGTGTCTGGCACCCAGGGAGTCGTTGATCCCGAAGTAGTCGGTGATGCCAATGGTCATAAACTCCCCAATCCGGTATTCTGCGGTAAAGTCAATTTCAACGTATCCATGGTGCTCCATGGGGTACGATCCCCAAACCATGAAATTCCAGCGGCCGTTGTCGTATCCGAATGAGGGCTGGATGACCGGTGATTCCGTGTAGGACATGCCCCGGAATATCCAGCGGTTGGCCAGGTCGACCTGCAGATAAAGACTGGAATCTGCACTCTGGGCCATTCCCGAGAAGGAAAGCAAAAAAGTAAGACAGAAAAAGAGCGTTTTCCGGATCATAGGCAAAGGTTTTATATTATTGCATCAAAGCAGTAGTGTGATGTAAATCCGAAATCGTAAATCCGAAATCGTAAATCCGAAGTCGTAAATCCGAAATCCGAAATCTAAGCTGAATCACTCATGCCACTTCAGATCTTAGTTTATTTTTTCAGTGGTTTTTCCAGCAGCAGCCGGTCAAGTTCTTTGCCCAGTTGTTCATAAGAAACGGCAGGTAAAAGGTAGCGGTCTTTGCCATTCTGAACCGCGGTCCAGAAGTTACGGCTGCTGTAATTGCCGGAGCTTTTTCTTCCTCCGGTTATCCGGAAACTGCAGTTGCCTGGTTCGCTCAGTTTAAAGTATCCTGCGCATCCCCTGACAGCATAGAGGGCGCTCAGCTCGTCCCAGCTTTCCCGGTCATTTCCACCGGTATAGTAATACCAGGCCATGGCCACGGGATTATCTTCCTTTTTAAATTGCTCATTCAGGACTTTACCGCATTTGACCTTGCTTCCGAGTTCAAAACCACCATAAACCACCGGTGTTGGCCAGCTGCTGACGAAATAAAGGGTGCTTTGGGGATAAATGTTGAAATTGAACTCCTCTGCCCCATCGGGGAAGCGGCCTCCCATGCAGGAAACAAATTTCACCTTTTTGCGGACCAGATCATACCCGTTCAGCGGACTGATCTCATCGGGCGGGGAACTGAGAAGCATTTCCAGGTTGGTCAGAAAACCGACAACGGCAATGACAACACTGCTGTCGGTCTGCCGGGAAAGGATTTTCCTGTAAAGCCGGAAAGCTTCTTCGGTTTCCAGGCCGTTGCCCACTTTGTGTTTGAACGCGGAGGCCACTTGCCTGACATATCTGGAGACGTCGTTGCTGATGTTGTAAGGCCCTCTGAACCCACCGACGGGGATGTCTGGACGCCCGTAATAACCGTTCACGGCGCTGGCGCAGGCTGCGGCGTAATAGCCGTCGTATGCGTTGACCGGTGTACTGATCCCGATGGCCAGAATTTCACACTCTCCGCGGTCGGCCAAATGGTTCAGGATGGCCAGCGCCCCGACATCATCCACATCCAGCGCCATGTCGGTGTCGAAAATGATTTTTACCGGCTGGGCAGAAGTGGTCAATGCTCCTGTCCATAATACCAAGGTAAAGAATAAAATCCTCAAATTCAGCAGATAAGTGAATAGAAATCTTTTCATAATTTAATAAATGGATTTACAATAATCATGTTTCGGATCTTCTGATTGTGCTGCAAATCTTCAGAATAAAGGATGTTACATTGAGCCTCCAATGCAGAAGCTATGATCAGGGAATCATAAAAAGAGTATTTCCATCTTTCAGAAATGTCAAGAGTCTCTGTATAAAGCTTTTCTGAAGGAAATACTTCACATATGGGAAAAAGAACCTTATGCAGATACTGCTGCAAATCAGAGTGTCTGACAGGTCTTTCAAACTTTTTTAAAGCTACATTAATAAACTCCTGAATTACCTGATAACTAATGCAGCCATTTCTTGTATGAGCTTTTTTTATTAATTCCAGCGCTGCTTCTCTCTTTTTCGAATGATCAAAAGAGTAAACAAAAACATTGGTGTCAAGAAAGAATTTTCCCTCCATATTTTTATCTTTCATTGAGCTCATCCCGTGTGAATTTCTTCCCGGAATAGGCATAATCCATAGATTCCATTACGACGTCAATCTCATTTTCCGTTTTCCCTCTTTCCACGTATTGTTTGAGCCAACGCCGGAATAATTCATTCAACGTTGATTTTTCTGAGGTCGCTTTCGCCCTCGCCCGGGCAATCCACTCCTCTTCAGCGCTAAGTGTTATGTTTTTATACATCGTGTACACTGTTTTAGTGCAAAAATAGTAAATTTTTCCAAATAAGAGGACTATTTTTCAATTCACCTGGTGAAACCAGCATCTACAAAAACAACGCTATTGCCGAAACAAAGGTGGCCACGACCACAAACCAGCGGCAGGCATTCTCCGGAATCCATTTCACGGCTTGTGGCGCGCAAAGTACGCAAGGTGCGCAAAGGACTACTCAAATTTTTTCCCGGCGGTGATCCCCGGCCAGTCGTCGGTGCGGAAGGGGCTTAGCGGTAACCCGTCTGAACTGAACACATTGGCATCGACAGGGGCATTTGACCAGCCATACCTTACAGCTACCGGTTGACTTACTTCCGGGTGATAAACAACGATGTTGCTGCCACTGATCTGTGCCTGCGCATAACGGAATTTTTTATCAGCACCGGCAATTTCAAATCCCCTGACATACCCGAATTTATCCAATGCTTTCAAACCGGTACCACAGTTTCTGATGGTCAGGATTGCCTGGTTCCCCTGAACTTTCAGGCTTTCAAACATGGGATTCAGATAGATTGATTTAATACCGTACAATTCGTTTAAAGCAATGGCTGCCAGTCGTTTCCCGACATCCTGCTTGTTTGTGGGATGGATATCATTTGGATTACCAATATCGGTGGTGACGGCCATACCCGTATGCGGAAGTTTCAAGGTCATGGTCTGTGCTTCCCTCAGTTCGGCCCAGTCACTGCCTTCATTACTGCTCTGATTCGGGCCATAACTTGACAACTGCACAAAATAAAACGGAAACTCCTCTCCCCATTTAGCTCTCCAGTCATTGATCAAATCAGGGAAGGTTGTCCGGTATTGATACGCTCTGCCGGTGTTGGCTTCTCCCTGGTACCAAAGGGCTCCACGGATGGCATAGCGGGTAAGCGGGTGGATCATGGCGTTGTACAGGGTAATGCCCACATTGTTCATGAGGTGGACATAGGTGTGGTATTCTGCAATGGAAGGCATCAGCTTCCAGATGTTGCCGCTCAGCGGAAGGTTAAATGACAAATCTTTTGTTTTGATAAACAGATCCTCCGCCGGACCTGACAAGCCCATTCCAAACCAGTCTGGATTTTTGACCGGTCCATATTTCAGCAGCAGGATATTTTTCCCGGCTCTCCAGGTCAGGGGTGGTACAGCAAAAATGTGCCGGCCGGCTTGTTCACCGCTCCAAACTTCTGTTCCGTTGATGTAGACCTTCATATAACTATCGTTGGAACCCAACCCGATAAAGGTTTCCATGGTAGTAACCTCCTTCGGAATATCGACCGTGCACATGGAATATCCCTGGCCGCGGAATGCCCAGATGCCCTGCCAGTCCCAACCGCCTGGCGCATATCCGTTCCACCATCCGGAGTAATCTGTACCGGGAGACCGGTAGTTTTCTTCCATTTCCCTGGTAATTTTTGGATCTGGTGTGCCAAACAACTGTACCTTCAGTTTCCTGTCCGTTACGCTGTCTGCTTCTTTCCAGTTCTTTGGCATGGTCTTCAGGCAAGCCTGCAATTCAGCCGATTTTTCATACCCTTCCCGGCTGATCCAGCCTTCCACCTGGGAACCTCCCCAACTGCTGTGGATCAGTCCGACAGGTACTTTAGTTTTTTCCAATACTTCCCTGGCGAAGAAGTAGCCAACGGCTGTAAAATCGCCCACGCTTTCAGGGGTACAAACCACCCAGTTCCCGGATGGCAAATCATTCTGCGGTTCAAAGGCAAGGCCTTTTTCCACCTGGAAATGCCTGATCATGGGATAGTTGGCTGCAGATTTCTCCTGAAGGGCGTCCTTCGCACTGTTTACCTTCCATTCCATATTTGACTGTCCCGAGCAGAGCCAGACTTCTCCAACCAGGATGTCTTTCAGCTCGATGGTGTTTGACTTTGATTTGACAGTCAATGTGTACGGCCCGCCAGCCTCCATGGCCGGAAGATTAACTTTCCAGTTTCCCTGTTTGTCTGCTTTGGCCACCATTGTTTTGGTACCGATACCGACGGTAACCGGTTCGCCCGGCTTTGCCCAGCCCCACACCGGGATGGGCTTCTGCCGTTGGAAGACAGCGTGATCGGTGAAAATGCGGGGGAGTTTCACTTCGGCATGAAGGGAAATGGCAAGACAAATAAGAGCAAGAAAGAATAGTTTTTTCATAAATCGAAGTTTATTACCTCACCCCTCAGTCCCCTCTCCACTGAGGAGAGGGGAAGTGGTAAGGTTGTAAAAATTAATAAATTACTTTAATTTCAAAAGGTTCCATCAATCCATAGTCGAGGGTAAAATAGTTTTCGCCGGCTGGCTGTCCTTCACCAGGACTTTTCCAGAACATGGAAGGCCAGGTGGAACCCGTTACATTGCTGTCATGGTGTGGTCCGAGCAGGTTGCGTAAGGATCCGCAGACAACGAATTCAATTTTGTTCTCACCTGGTTTAATCCACCCGGAAATTTCTTTTTCTTCTCCGGAATTGAGAACTATCCCGGCCGACTGGTCGTTGACACGGAGTTCCGCTACCACCCCCTGCCATAAGCCGGCCTTAAAAATAACCTTTTTGTTGGTGGACTGATCAACATTGAAGGTGGATGAATAGGACACTTTACCTGAATACATAGGCATTCCGGAAGTTTTCCAGGAGCCTGTGCCCATCTCAGTCACCGGAGATATGCTATAGCCCTTTTTTTCATTGGTAAGTGAGAAATTCCCAAGGAGGTATACCGGTTCCAACTCAGCAAGTATCCGCATGGGCTTAACTTTCAGGGTGAGTGAATTCAACCCTTCTTTCACCAGTTTGGCCAGGTCATAAACGGCAAAGTCCTTGTCAAGATACCATTCTGCAGGAATCGGATCAATTGGAATCCCGTTTACCTCCACTTTGAAGTATTCCGGACGTTCCACCACTGCCCGCATCCCGGTTGTTTCCGTTCCGGCATTTATTTTAAAAGCATAGGTAGCTTCAAAACCAGAATTCTCCGGAAAAGTGTCTTTATCAAGCAACATCGATTTGAACTGGACCCCGTTATCCCAGGGATTTTTGTTGAATCCATGTTGCTTAAAGATAAGCGTTTGAGCCTGGTAAAAGTAGAGTGGTCCGGTTTTGACCTTTTCCAGCCGGATGCTGCAATAATCCAAAGTGAGGGCGTTCTGTTCCAATCTGCGGGCGACAACAGGTTTCATTTCAATCGGGACTTCTGATCCGGTCTGTTCAGAAATGGATTTTCCTGTTTCGCGGTTACTTACAAAAAGCAAAGTACTTTCAGCTGGTTTAAGGGTAAAAAAGGTTGTCAGATTGTTTTTTGCCGCTGTATAACTGACTGGTTCAGTGTTGCCTGTAAAAAGATCCCATTTTTCCACAGATTTGCCTTTCATGGTGATCTTTCCGCTGACCACCGAATCCTGGTGGCTATTGGCCAGAAAAATCAATTTCCCGTTCTTCAGCTCCCTACGGTGATGGAAAAAACGGGTCGGAGCTGTCACCTCTTCAAATAGAATTTCCGGTGGACACAATTGATTGATTTTCTCCTGTGTAATATGCTCAGCAACAATAAATTGCCCGGGATATTCGTCAGCCAGAAGAGCAATCCGTTTGTTTTCGGTTCCGTTCACATATTGCGGTATCCCGCAGGCAGAAAGTACTTTGCCTCCCTTTGGGACAAATCGTTCCAGCAGTTCAACCGTTGAAAGGTCCAGGTTTTCAAGTCCTTCCGGCAAAATGACCAGCGAATAGGAAGCATTCCCAACCCTCAATTTTCCCACTTTCCCATTCCCCATTTTTCCACTTTCCATCTTTCTATTCCCCACCTTTCCATGTTCCATCCTTTCACTTTCCACCTTCCCATGTTTCCTCAGGATGTCTTCACACCCCAGATCGTATTCCACCTGCCATTTTTCCAGATCATTGATCAGCTGGCTGAATTGTGCCGA
>Ga0116171_10004034_pt1 | contig 13336 bp, 11 predicted proteins | sample AD_JPNHW2_MetaG_FD_89798 | JGI IMG/M metagenome (GOLD analysis project Ga0116171, IMG submission 89798) | Active sludge microbial communities of municipal wastewater-treating anaerobic digesters from Japan - AD_JPNHW2_MetaG | ecosystem: Engineered > Bioreactor > Anaerobic > Digestate | place...
GGTCGGTTTTTCCCAGAGATATCGACCCGGGCAAATGGGCCATAATTGCTTCAGAGAGTGGCATACAGATGTTCAGGCGTCAGGGTAATCTGTCAGACGGCAAAGACTGAGACACCCAAAATCAGCAGTGCCAACCTGCGACGCCCGGAAACCATGCCAGGCGGCTGTGACACGACTCGAAAAATTATTTATCGGTGACCGGCCTACTTGAAAACGCTTGTCGCGAATGGTTCTTTGCCGGCGAAGTCACGCAATACGGCTGACTGAGTGTCTTTCACGAGTGACACCGAGAGTTTTCCGCTTCTGAAGCGCAATTTATCAAGTGCGAGAACTTCTTTGAACACCGGGTCAATGGCGCGTTCAAAAAAGAATTTACCGTGAAAGCCTCGACGGCCTTGCCAGCTGCAATCAACTTCACGGGTTCTTCCCTTGCCGAGCAACAATTCGGCAAGATTGAGTCTGGCCCCGCATGCTTCAATCGCCGGGTAAATCTTGCCACCAGCCGCGTAAGTTCTCATATAAGCCCATAAAGCCGCCAGTTGTTGCAACTGGGCCTGGTGATCGCCGTTGATTCCGGTAAAGGTTGCGTATTCGGTCTTGACCAGGCGATAGTCAGCGCCACTGTGGCTGAACACAAGGTTCAGACGGAAAGCGTATGTCTGTTGCCTTTTTTCGGGATGTTTGACGCAGACATGGATAATAGCCTGAGTTTGATCGGGAGACAGATCTTTGAACCAGGCGATGGCGCAGCCCAGCCCGGAGAAACTTTTTTTGACCGTGCCACGGTATTGAGCGTTGATTCTGAAGAACTGCCATTCTTCGCCACCTGGAGCGCCCAGTTTGAGTTCGGCAGGGGTTGCGGGCTCTGGTTTGTCAGAAAGCGGGCGCCTTGAGGCTGCCGAAGCCATGCCTGCAAAAACAAGAATAGCTGTTACCAGCAGAAAGAAGATTTTTTGCGACAAACGACGATCAAACATGCTTTTTTCCTTTGTAACAGTATCAAGGTTCGATAATGTAATTTTCGAGACGCGCCCGCATTTTTTCGGGCACTTCGGCATCTACTTTAACTGTTCCCTGGCCCCATTCCTGGCTTTTGACGATGGCAGACTGCATGATTTCTTTAACCAGATCAGACTTGGAAGGCAAAAGCAACTGCATCGGCACATAACGACGGGCAATGATTTCTTCAAGTTTTTTTGTCAGTAAATCGAGGCCAGCGCCGGTTTTGGCCGAAACGAAAAGGGCGCCCGGGTAAGTTTCAAGTATCGTTTCAACTGAAACCACCGGGGCTTTATCAATCTTGTTAAACAGGTACAGTCGCTCAGATGACGAAGCACCGATTTCGGTGAGAACTTCTTCGACGGCCGCCAGACGCTCAAGGTAGCGTTCGTCAGAGATGTCACAGACAATCAGCAGAACATCGGCAGCCGTGGCATTTTCGAGGGTGGCCCGGAAGGCTCTGACCAGGCTGTGCGGCAGTTTTCTGATGAAACCGACCGTATCAGAAAGAATGCCCCAGCGACCGCTGGCGAACTCAAGGCGCCGGGCCGTCGGATCAAGGGTAGTAAACAAGCCGTCACAGATCTTGACATCGCTGCCAGTCAGCTTGTTTAACAAGGTAGACTTGCCGGCGTTGGTATAACCAACCAGCGAAAAAACTGTATTGAAGCCACCCTGACGGCGACGACTCTGAAGTTCACGGTCTTGAACCGACTTCTCGAGTTCTTCGCGCAATTTTTTCAGGCGGTTTTTAATGACGCGGCGGTCAGTCTCGAGCTTGGTTTCACCTGGCCCCTTGACCCCGATTCCGCCTCGCTGACGCGAGAGATTTTCATAACCACCCACGAGGTGCAGCAATTGATAGTGCATGCTGGCAACCTCGACCTGAAGCTTGCCCTCACGCGTCGAGGCGTGCCTGGCAAAAATATCAAGAATAATTGAAGTGCGATCACAGACGGGCACCCCGGCGGCTTCTTCGATGGTTTTAATCTGCAGCGCCGTCAGCTCATCATCGGCGACAATCAGGTTAGCCCCTGCTTCCTTGGCGGCCAGGGCGATTTCTTCGGTTTTGCCGGTGCCCATATAGAAAGCCCGCGTCACATGGTCACGCTTTTGAATCAGCTCGCCAACCATTTCAATGTCGGCTGTTTTAAGCAATTCGCGCATTTCGTCAAGCGAATAGCGCACTTCAAGGTCGCTTTGTTCAGGCAATTGAACGACCAAGACAAGCGCACGTTCAGGTTCAAATACAGTACAGGTGGTGTCTGACATATTTATGATTCCTTGAGATCAGTAACTTTGAAACCGCGCGGCTGTGGCTTTAAAAGGCGTGAGCCACAGAAACCGCAGAATCTGACCCGGTCGAGTGAAAAGGCGCCGCAACCAGAACAGGTTGCCAGCACAGGTTCTTCTGGCAAATCAATTTTGAGTACGGCCAGCCATGCCTCGTAAATGCCTATCCAGAAGAGAGAGATAAGACTGACGATCAAGCCGCTGGCAGCTTGAATATCAAAATGAAAAACAAAGAAGTCAAAAAGCCCGTGTATAAGTGAAGCGATGGCGATACCGCCCATAATACGCAAGGCAGCCGTCGAATTCGCTTTTTTGCGGGCAGTAGCAGCCCCCGCCGCAAAAACCGCACTGATAGATATAAAAAACAGGTGGGCTGACGAACTGATCAGAATTCTCGGCATCACAACCGAAGAACCGAAAACCAGGTAATACTGGATATTTTCAAGCAACGAAAAGCTCATGGCACAACCAGCCAGGCCCATAAAAATAGCGGTGGGCCGGCGCATGTATTCAGCATAATGACTTGCCAGCAGCCCACCGGCGGTCTTCAGGCTTTCTTCGACAAAGCCGATAACCGCGATACTGGTCACAAGAGTCACCCACCATGCCTGCGGGCCAGAAATAAAGCTGCGCAGGTCAGCGCCAAGCCATATTTCAACCGGAAGGTAGACCAGACGGGTCAGGGCTATGGCGGCAACACCGGCGATCAGACCGCCGACAAGCGAACGCAACAGATCATTATCAACCCAGTGCTTCCTGAAAAGAAGATAGAATACCAGCATTGGCGCCAGCAGAATCAGCGAAAAAAGCGCCTCAAAATTATCAGACAATCAATTATTCTCCCTGATAAACCTGGCCTGGTAGAGGCTTTTGCCCTGCTGACCCGAAGAATGAAAAACAAACCCCTGGCAATCAGCATTCCAGACTGGCCTGAAGCATTCGGCGTTATTAAGCGGCCTGATAACTTCTTCTTTACCAGAAGATAGTTCGCGGAGCACCAGAACATTTTTGCTGCCATCGGTGCTTTCGGAGCGGGTAAAGGCCAGCTGAGTGCCGTCTGGCGAAAGATCTGCAAGCCAGTTGCGATGCGGGGTATCGACGAGGATTTCGGGTTCCCCGAGGGGTTCAAGCTGAATTTTGAGAATCTGTGACTTTTTCAGCGGCTCAATGATGCGGGTAAAAAGAATAGCCTTGCCGTCAACGGCCCATCTCGGTTCGCGATCATCAGCCTTGCCACTGGTAATCTGCATTAAATTGGCTCCTTCCAGGCCGATCATCCAGATGTCATTGCTGCCTTTGCGGTCAGAAACAAAGGCAATCCAGCGCCCGTCAGGCGAAACAGCCGGCATCATGTTTTTGCTGGTACCTGTGGTCAGCGGCATACTGTTGCGGGTGCGGCGGTCATAGACAAAAATATGCTCAGGCCTGGTGCTGTCACTTGAAAAAACCACCATGCCGTTATCAGGCGTTGTTTCTGGGGTCCAGACGTTGCCTGGCCACGAAAAGGCTTTTTCTGGGGCAGAGTCTGCCGAGGGTTGTTTGACAAAACACTGATAGGTTGGCTTGCCATCAACATTCTGGCGATTTGAGGCAAAAATCAGTTCAGAACCGTCGCGGGCCATGAACCCGTGGAAATTTGAACCCGAACCCTTTTCAAGGGTATCAGTTTTCTTATAAACCAGCCGGCCGGCGGGAAAAACCACAGGCGCCAATGCCGGAGCGGGCTGCATCGTCTCGCTTCCGAGCACGGCAGTTTCAGTAGAAGAAGCCTGGCTCACCGGCAACACTTCGGGCGGGGCGGCAATGGCAGAAGATGCCTGCTGCACGGCCGTTGCCGATGCGGTTTCTGTATGCGGTGCCCGGGCTGCGGCGTCAACAGTAGTAACAACGGCAGTCGCTGTCTGGTTATCAGTTTGCGAAGCTGAAGTTTCGATACTTGCAGCGCTTAAAGTTGCGGTTGCTGACAATCCTGAAGCCGACCCCGAAAATGGTTCTACAACAACTGATGCTGATGCGGTTGCAGAACTGTCGGCACTGTCAGAAAATATTCCAAGAAAAGAATGTTGCCAGGCCTGCCCCTTAAAAAAAACCGTGTCGAAAAGGCTGCCTGTCACTGCCCCGGCCAGAAAAATGAACAAACCAAGGATCATGCGGCTGCGGTAACGTTGGCGGCGTTTCTGGGGGGTATCACAATCAGGGCAGTTCACCACCCGCATTGGCAGTTTCTTTCCGCATTTAAAACAATACATGTGGCATCTCCTTGAAAATTTAGCAACAGCATTATACCCTATTCTGCCGCCTGTTTAAATAACCATCGGGGTTAATTTTTCAGGCGCCATCCTTATTAACTTATATTTTCAGGAAATTTATGCAGAAAAAACAGATCGGTCAATTGTTTATAGTCGGTTATATGGGCGAAGAGCCATCGGATGAATTTCTCGCTTTTGTTGACGAATGGGGCATTGGTGGCGTGATTGTATTTGCCCGCAATCTGACCGACCCGGATAAACTCCCGGGGCATCTGCAAAAAATAGCTGCCGCCTCTGGCCAGAAGGTCTTTACGGCGATCGACCAGGAAGGCGGCCTGGTGCTGAGAATTCTCAGCAAAGGCAGTCTTTTTCCGTCGGCAATGGCGATGGCCGCCACCGGCAGCACTGCCAGAACCGAAGCAATTCACTACGCAATGGGCAAAGAGATGCTCAGTCTTGGTCTGAACTGGAATCTGGCACCGGTGCTCGACATCAATCACCCAGACAACCCTGGAATCGGGGCCAGGTCTTTTGGAGACACCCCGGAGCAGGTTGCCCTGCATGGCTGCGCTGCCATCAAGGGCCTGCAGAGCGCCGGAGTTCTCGCCTGCGCCAAGCATTTCCCAGGCAAGGGGCATGCTCAGGTAGATTCGCACCTGACTCTGCCCGTAATCCCCCACCCCGCCGACCGACTCGAATCTTTTGAGCTTTACCCATTCAAAAAAGCTATAGAAGCTGAAGTAGCGGCCATAATGACGGCGCATGTCTTTTTTCCGGCATTTGAACCCGAAAAAGACCGACCCGCCACCCTCTCTAAAAGCGTTTTAACTGGTCTGCTGCGCCACAAGCTTGGTTTCAATGGCATTCTGGTAACAGACGACCTCGAAATGGGTGCGATTACCGAAAAATACGGCATCGCCCAGGCGGCCAGTCTGTCTTTTCATGCCGGCGCCGATCTGCTGTTAATCTGTCACCGGCTCGATCAGCAACGCCAGGCAGCCGAAACTCTTCTTGCACAGCTCAAATCGAACACCGAAACCGGGCGTCGTCTAAATGAAAGTCTTGAACGCATCACGGCGGCCCGCCGGGTTCTCAACGTTGCCCAGGCGCCACAACCACTGCAGCAACTTCACCAGTCGCATGCCCCCCTGCTCTCTGATGTGCATGATGAAAGCATAAAGTTTCTGCGTTTCTCGAAAGATATGCTGCCGTTGCCGGTTAGCGGCAATCATACCCTGTTCGTTCTGCCCCAGATTTCATCGCTGGTTCAGGTTGAAGAAGAGCATCGCCAGGGCAGCCTGAAAGCTCAGGTCTATCATGAGTTTCCAGAGGCAGTCACGACAGTCTACGAGCCAAAGTGTAGCGCTGATGAGCTGACAAGCTCTATCTCAGCCACAATCCCCAACCTTGACGCCAGTAATCGCGTCGTCTTTTTTACCTACAACGCCCATATTTTTAAAGATCAGCTGGCCGCCATTGAGGCTCTGCGAAAAAAAACCAGCCATATTGCAGTGGTAGCGCTGCGCAACCCCTTTGACCTGGCCGGTTGCACCGGCATAGCGACCTGCGCCGCAACCTTCGGCTTCAGAAGCCCGGCAGTCAGCGCTCTTCTCAAGGTCTTCAAGGGCGTCAGCGCACCAGACACCGCTAACTGGCCAATATCGACCGCGGGCTGGTAAACGGCAAATCACAGCCGGCTACGTGCGCATAAGAGATTTTTTCAGCTAAGGTCAAGAGTGCAATTTGCCGATGGTTCTCGAAGAAAATAGAATCAGGAGGCATAACAAATGATGCACATCGAAATCAAAATTTTGGCCCTGACCCTCGTGTACTTTGTGGGCTGGTTCATGTTCGAAAAAATCTTCTCGGGGCTGTGGCGGCGTTGGCGGGGCGAAGAAGAAACTGCTCACACCGGCCGACCGCGTGCCAGAGTAGTTCCCCTGGCGAGTGTTACCCCGGTAGATCAGACCTGGCGCTATATTAAAGGCCTGAAAAGCCCTGACTGGCGCATTCGCCGCATTTCATGCCTGCAACTTGGTGATCGACGCGGCACTGCCGTTGTCGAAGCCCTGATCGGCGCCCTCGATGACCCCCGCGAAGAAGTCAGCATGGCAGCAGGCGAAGCGCTGGCCCGCATTGGTGATCCGGCGGCTATTGAAGCCATGGCAGGGCATTGCCGCAATCTTGAAACCAGTTCGGGCAGATCATACGAAAATTATCGCGCTGCCTGAAATTTTTCTGTGGGTATAAAACCCGAAAGATCCCCGCGTCAGCGGGGATGGTATTTTTAGCTTGCTCATCAGCAAATCACAGCGTTTTAGATTAAAGATCAGTCTGGCCATTTTTATGGCCGGGCTGATCGTTAGTTTGCGCGCGATGCTATACCATGACATCGGAGCTACTCTGGCGGTTGCGGCGCTGATTATGATGCTTGCTGCCCTGGCAGTGACGGTTTTTATGCTGACCCGGCCCCAATCGGCTGCCGCCACCGAACCCGAAGAGACATTAACGAACAGCATAGCTTCGGGCAACAACCCCACAGCTATTTTTCCGGCGGCACCGGCAGCAGGAAGCCTTTCAGCCGCCTGGTTACAGCATTTTCTGCATCTTCTCAATCCTGAAAAGAGCCTGCCTGATAAAGTCGGACTGGCGTTGCAACAGCTTGCCGAAATCGTCTCAGAAGGAACCCATCTGTACTTCACCATTGACGATGGCAACCTGCACTATGTCAATGGCAGCAGGCGGGATGCACAGGGGAAATGCGTTCTAATTCCAAGCGGTGACACGCTGGTTGAAGAAACAGACGAAAAAATTCGAAGTTGTATCGATCTTCGAACGGTTCGCCGCTCAGAAAGCTTTTATAATCACCTGCCCTTTGCAACCGGCAATCGAAACGACGGCGGCATGCTGCTGCCGGTTGTATTCTTTAACTCTCTGCACGGGGTTCTGGCGACCCTGACGACTGCCCCGGCCTTTTTTACGAAAGAAAGAGTTGATTTGCTGGGCAGTTTCTGCTCTGGCATGGCCCTGATGCTTGAAAATCACGATCTTTTTCATGCCACGGCAGCCGCCAGGCAAAATGAAGCCGAGCGACTCCTGGCAAAATCGTTGCTAGCAGAAATATTGCCCCGAAGCGCCGCCGCATTAAGGGGCTGGGAAATCGCCCAGGTTGTCGATTACGCGCCAGAACACAGCGGCGACTTTCATGCCTGGATCAATCTACCCGGCGAAAAGCTGATGATAGTCATCGGCAAATGTTCCGGGCAGGGTTTGAATACAGCCCTGTTTCTTACCAGATTCAAAACCATGGTCAGCTGCCTGATTGAGCGCTGCCCTTCGCCCGCCGATCTGCTGAACCAGTTGTCGGCGTTCATGAATTCAGAAAACATGCATGATCTTTTTGCCACAGTCGCCGCGCTGGTCATCAAAGCGGCAGAACGAACTGCCACCCTGTCGCTGGCCGGGCACCCGGCCCCGCTTATAAATCGCACCCGGAGCGGCTATGTTGAAATTCCGCAGGTTGAGAGTGGAGTGCCGCTGGGGCTTTTCAATAAAGGGGTCGAACCGTATAAAAACCAGACAATTCAGCTATTGCCCGGCGATGGTATTTTACTTTATACTGAGGGAGTCACCGAGTTTCCTTCCGGCGGCCGGGAGCGGTTCAGCCTTGAAGACCTGCGGCTGATGCTTGATAAACTGCCTGAAGAATCTGCAAATCTGATGCTTGCAAATCTTTCGGGGCAGTTGCAGATCGTTAACTCGGGTCGAGAAACAGCCGAAGATCACACTCTTATCTATGCAAAATCGGAGTAATATATGAGTCAGGAAAGCCAGATACTGGAACAACATTTGTTTATAAGCGACCGCAAGGACCGTGAGGTTTTTCAGGCGGTCTTTGAGCGGATTTTTCACTTTCCGGTTTCTGATATCAGCCTTGATTACGTTGACCAGCCAAGCGAAGTGTATTCGACGATCAATGATCGCACCAAAAAGATCCTTTTGAGTATTCCCAAGCCTGAGAAAATAACCATGATCGGCGGTCACTTCATCGACGGCGGCAATTTCAGGCTGCAAAGCGGCAATCTGCATGTCAGCGTGCGCGAAGATGAGTATAATTACGATCTTATCGAGAGCCTCAAGAACTTTCTCAGCCCGGTTTTTCCGTTATGGCTGTTCCGTAACCCCTATATCTGGGGGGTAACCATCTATGAAGATTATGAACGGCAGCATTTTTTTGATGTGCGTAATTTTTCGGCACGTTCGCGGCTTCTTGAAGAACCAGAAGTCGATATCTACCGGCGTGATGATGGTGTAATTCACAAGTATCGCTTCTTCACACGGGAAACCTTTGAACCGGAAGAAGGGTTGAAGCATCTCGGGCCGGTTTTTGAAGCGATGCGGCAGGGGCTTCAGAAACGCAATTATGAGGGTCTTGAGGTCTTGCACATGTATTGCACTGACAAACCGGCTTTCAGGCGTTTTGAACCGCGCACCAAACTCGGCAAGGATATAAAATCAGTATTGGCGCCAGATTAAACAGTTCAGGAGATTAACGGATGGCAGAAATTGCAACCTATCGCGAAGGACTGCTCGACGAGGTAATTGATGCGTGCATCAAGCATCTGCGCACCCACCCGAACGACCACGAAAAACTTTTTTATCTGGGCAACGCCTTTTTTCTCAAGAATCAGTTTGACAAGGCTTCTTTCTGCTATGTCAAAGCGGTGAACCAGAACCCGAAAAACCCGGTTTATTACTCACATCTTGGCCATGCCTACCGCGAACTTGGTGATCGTGACCAGGCGGTGGCCTCGTATGAGTCGGTCTTAACCCTGAACCCCCGATTTGCTGATGCCCACTTCAACGTCGGCCTGATTTTTTATGAAAGCAAGGCCTTTGACAAGGCACAGGCAAGCTTTGCCAATGCCCTGGCCATCAACCCCCGCTACGCCGCGGCCCGCTACTATGTCGCCAGAATCTACGAAGACCAGGGCGCCATAGGCAAGGCAATGAAAGAATACCGGCTGATCGTCGAAGAAACGCTGGGCGGCAAACTGGCAAGGGGCAGTGTCACCATTGATCTCGGGGCGGTTTTTACAGACCTTGGGCTGCTCGATCAGGCAGAAGCCGAATATCGCCGCCTGATCAAAGACCACCCCGAATACGCTGACCTGCACTTTCATCTAGGCATTATCCTGCGAAAAATGGGGCACCTCGACGAAGCCATGGAAGAGTTCAGAATTGCCATCAGACTCAACCCGCATTACATGGAAGCACGCCGCAAATACTGGGAAGCAGCGCAATAAACCCCACCGGCTGCCATCATGGCAATTATCTTATTATTCCTGCTTTCAAAAGTTGCGGGAATAGGTTAAGATAATTGGCTGACAGCCATGTTTAAACGCAAAAAAATCGGACAACTGCTTATCGAAGCAGGCCACGTTGGCGAAAAAGAACTCAATATCGCTCTTGCCGAGCAGAAGAAGCGCGGCAAACGCATTGGGCAGGTTCTTATCGAACTGGGCTATCTTTCAGAAGACAAGCTGCTGCCGATTCTTGGCAAGCAGCTGAAGGTGCCATTCGTCGATCTGAGCAAGGTCGAAATCAAGCCTGAAGTTTTAAAAATGGTGCCCGAAAAAATTTGTCGCAAACACAATCTGGTTCCGATCAGTTTTGATGGCAAGAGTCTGATGATCGGCATGGCCGACCCGCTCGATGTTTTTATTATCGATGAGATCCAGTTTCAGAACAACTGCGAAGTCGTCAGGGCCATCTGCTCAGAAAACCAGATCGCCGACGCCACTGACCGCCTCTATGTGGCGGGCGCTATGGCTGACGCACTCAACGCTCTATCGACTGGCGAAGACGATGGCAGTGGCGGCGGTGCGGCTCTCGATGGGCTTAAAAAGGCGAGCGAAGAAACGCCAATCATCAAACTGGTGAATCTGGTGCTAAATTCTGCCGTGCAAAAGGGTGCTTCCGATATTCATATCGAGCCAGATGAAGGTGAATTGCGGGTCAGACTGCGCATTGACGGCAACCTGATCATTGCGATGAACCTGCAGCCAGAAGCGTTGCCCTCGGTCATGTCGAGAATCAAGATTCTCAGCGGCATGGATATTTCGGAGCGCCGTCTGCCACAGGATGGCCGTATCCAGATGGTCATCATGGACAAACCGATCGACTTTCGCGTGAACACTATTCCGACCGCCTGGGGCGAGAAGGCCTGCCTGCGAATTCTCGACAAGTCGAACGTCAACGTTCAGCTTGACCAGATGGGTTTTGCGCCGACGAACTACGAAATGGTTAAAAAGGCCATCAATTCACCGAACGGCATGTGCCTGGTCACCGGGCCAACCGGTTCGGGCAAGACCACCACGCTTTATTCCTGCCTTAACGCCATTAAAGGCCCCGACATTAATATTTGTACCGTTGAGAACCCGGTTGAATACAAAATCAAGTTCATTAACCAGGTTCAGGTTCGCCCCGAAATTGAACTAAACTTCTCGACAGTGCTGCGAGCCTTTCTGCGACAAGACCCCGACGTAATCATGCTTGGTGAGATCCGCGATGAGGAAACGGCAAGCATCGCGGTTGAAGCGGCTTTGACCGGCCATCTGGTATTTGCGACCCTGCATACTAACGATGCGCCGAGCACCGCGATTCGTCTCGTCGATATGGGCGTCGAGCCATTTCTGGTCTCTTCGGCCTTTCTCTGCATTGTTTCGCAGCGTCTCGGCCGGCGTGTCTGCAAATTTTGCAAGGAAGTTGACACGCTGATAACCCCAGAAACTATTGCTGACCTTGGGTTGCCGCCCGAAATGATCAACCAGACCTATTATCGGGGCAAGGGCTGCGACAAATGTGCCAAAACTGGTTACAAAGGCCGCGTAGGCATTCATGAAGTAATGTATACCCACGAAAACCTGCGGCGCATGATTATTCAGAAGGTTGGCCCGGACGACCTTAAAAATGAAGCCATCAAGCTTGGAATGAAAACTTTGAAGGATGATGCGGTTCTCAAATTTACCCAGGGCCAGACGACTCCCGAAGAAGTGTTTGCTCTGGCCCGGTCTGACTGATGAAATGGTAAAGTGAGGTTCAAATGCCAAAATACGAATGTGAAGTAAAAGACGCCAAGGGCGACATTATCAAGACAACCCTTGAAGCGCCGAACTTGCAGGAACTTGCCAACCGACTTTCCGACAAGGGTTACTACCTGGTCAAGGCCAAAGAAACGAAGACCGGCGGCGGGTTTGGTTTTGGGGGTAGTGTCTCCAAAAGAGACATGATGGTGTTCACCGTCCAACTGGCAACTCTGGTTGGCGCTGCAATTCCGCTGGTCGAAGCGGTTGGCATTCTTGCCGACCAGACGCAGAACATGTATTTCAAGGGCATTTTGAACTCAATTGGCCGCGACCTGCAGTCTGGGCAATCTTTTTCGGTATCGATCCGCAAGCACCCACACGTTTTTGACAAAATTTACTGCAACATGTGCGAGGCCGGCGAAGCCGGCGGCATGCTCGACCAGGTTCTCAACCGCCTGGCAGCGTTTGCTGAAGCCGACGCCGAAATCCGCGGCCGCATCAAGGGCGCTCTGACCATGCCGGTCATTCAGCTTGTTCTGGCCTGTCTCGGGGTTGTTTTTCTGCTGGTCAAGATCTTTCCGAACTTTTCAACCATGTTCAAAAAGATGAAGGTTGAACTTCCCAAGGTCACCGAAGTCATGATGTTTTTTTCCGACATGCTCATCAACAACCCGGGCACCGTGGCCGGAGTGGTCGCCGGGGTTGCCGTCGGGCTGGTTTTCCTCTTCAAAACTCCGATCGGCAAGTTGGCTTTGGCGCATTTCACTCTAAAAGCTCCGATCATCGGGCCATTGACCCAGAAAATTGCAGTCAGCCGCTTTTCGCGAACTTTCTGTTCGCTGCTGGGCGCCGGTGTTCCGATTCTTCAAGCGCTGCAGATCGTCAGTTCGGTAATGGGCAACCCGTTGATGGAAGAAATGATCGCCAACATGGCCATCGGTGTTCAGCAGGGCAATACGCTGGCAAGCACTCTGGTCAAGGTCACGATTTTTCCGCCAATGGTTAAAAAGATGATCGAGGTCGGCGAAAACACCGGGAACCTCGACGTCATGCTATCAAAGGCCGCCGACTTTTATGATCGCGAAGTCAAAGAAGCTCTCGAAGGTCTGACCTCAGCCATCACCCCACTGCTCACCGTGGGCATGGGTATCATCATCGGCACCATCGCCCTGTCAGTTTTCATGCCCCTCTTCAAAATGTCCGCAAGCATGAAATAATGCGTATTTTCATTCTTAATCCGCCATATGTCAGAAACTTCTGCCGTTCGGCAAGATGGGCAGCTATTTCTCGCGGCCGAGTGCAAAGACACCCTGACAGTCTGCTGATTCTGGCCGCCTACCTGGAAAACCTTGGCCACGAAATTGGGTTTATCGATGGGCCAGTCAGCAATTTGGAAAGGCCTGAAGTAATTGCACGGGTTAAAAATTTCGCTCCACAGTTACTCGTTTTTCACACAACCACCCCTTCAATTTACAATGATCTTAGTTATGCTCACGAGGTAAAAAAGCATTGCCCAACCTGCATAACAATTGCCATCGGCGCGCACGTCTCAGCGGTTCCTGAAAATACTTTCAGCATTGCTGCCCGACAGTTCGAAAATTCCCTTGACGCCATTGCAACTAATGAATTCGAATTCTCAATCGGGGAGGTTGCAGATAACCCTGAGAAATTATACGAAATCGCTGGTATAGCAACTTACAGCAAACA
>Ga0116171_10004038_pt1 | contig 13330 bp, 6 predicted proteins | sample AD_JPNHW2_MetaG_FD_89798 | JGI IMG/M metagenome (GOLD analysis project Ga0116171, IMG submission 89798) | Active sludge microbial communities of municipal wastewater-treating anaerobic digesters from Japan - AD_JPNHW2_MetaG | ecosystem: Engineered > Bioreactor > Anaerobic > Digestate | place...
CAGGCGAAAAAGTTTATTCCTGCCAGCTTGAATGGTTTAAAAACCGCTATGATATCAATATTTCTTATTTTTCCAACGGAATTTATACTATCAGATTGCTGAACACCGATGGACAGAAATATTTCAGGATACTAAAAACTAACTAATTTTTTTCGATTAGTTTCCTAAATATTTTTTTTATTTTATTAATCTGATTTACAATAACTTAAATAATTTAGGAATTTTTATTTATAATTATTCTAAATTAGGTTAATTTTTGTAGTATATTTGTACTTAATTACTAATTTATACTACTATGAAAACTATACTATTTTTGATCTTCTTTTCCGTAATAATACTAAAAAATGATATAATAAATGCACAACCCTGGTCGTATGATTTTGGTTCTGCAGGAGGAAGTTACACAACACCTTCCGGCAGCAGCACAACGTTTTTACCACAACCTGCCACCGGTGGAGGTACAAGTTTTGTTACAGTTGGCACCAATGCCAATGGTGGTGGATTTTATTTGAATAAACCGGGAATACCTGCATTGGGAACATTCTCCGAGTTAAAAATTATCAGCGCCAATGGTGTGGCCGTAAACAAAATGGCTATTTACGATTATATTCCCGGGAAACAGGCCTATCTGTCGTTTTCATGTGTCTTTGGTAATTCATCCGGAAATTCCGCCAATACGGGTGACTGGTATTTTTATATTGGAAACGGGCCGCTTTATAGCAATACATCAAATACATCAGTAAATCTTAATCAAAGTTTTGTTACACTGCGGGTTCAGCATACAATAAGCAGCAACCTGCTGATCGCGTATCATAATGGAACTTCATGGATTAACATTTCCCAGCCTGCCGGACTTAACTTCAACCAAAAAGTTGTCAACTCTATAGGAATATATGCAAATAACACCAATGTGACGACAGAATACCTTAACACCATTCCGTACACAGTAAACCCCTTTTCATGGGATTTATGGATCAACGGTCAGCGTATCGGAATAAATTTGCATGCAGGAAACTTCGCTGCCAATGCCGATATGGATTCATGGCTTATTGGCGGAGAAAAAGCCGTCAGCAACGCGGCAACGCTGTATTTAGATGATTTTGACTATTCCAACACGCTTCCGCCGGCACCCAAAAATCCACTTCCTGTTGAGCTGATATTATTCAACGCTTATCCCGAAAACGGACAGATAATTGTTGAATGGTCCACAGCATCCGAAACCAATAATGATTACTTTACAATTGAGAGGTCGGCCAATGCAAAGGATTTTGATCAAATTGTACAAATTACGGGAGTCGGTAACAGTAATTCATTAACACATTACTCTTTTGATGACACAGAACCATTGCCCGATATAAATTATTACAGGTTAAAGCAAACCGATTATGATGGAACTACAACATACAGCAAAATTGTTGCTGTTCATAATTCAATGCAGAATGATAATACGATAAGCATAGATAAAATTTTTATTGAAAATGGCTTTGTCGTTGCGGAAATTTTAACCGGTTCGGAAGATTTCAGGGCAGATATTTATAATATGACTGGAGTACATTGTTCCTCGGCAGATAAATTTCAGGGAAATGATGGACTTTTTATATTAAAAATGCCATTAAATAATTTACCGGCCGGAATCTACATCCTAAAAATAACAGGATTAAAGGCTTCGGCCTCCGAAAAATTCTATAAGAAATAACACAATCATTATACCTTATTATAATTGACCCTTAGAAAAGGATTAGAAATCAGAAAAATGATAGAGGCTCGACTCTGTCATTTTTTTTAATAATATTTACAAATAAGTTAAAATTTGAAAATTTTAAAATTTCTTTATTATCTTTGGTTACTTATTTTTATATTATCCAGATTATTTGAAGCAATTTAAGTTCATAATCAAAAAATAAAATATGCCCAATTTTGAAAAAAACAATAAATAATCATTACTTTAGATAACAAATATTATAACAATATGGAAAAAAATTTACGCAGCATGAAAAAATCCGGATCGTTTCCGCTTGCATTTCGCTTAGCACTTATCATCGGATTTGCATTTTTTACTTTTTCTGAAGTAAACTCACAAACAACATTTAAAACACAAAAGCCTGTCAATGCTCAAGCGGCCGTCAATTCCAAAGCGACGAATGTCAACGAGCAATATGTCGTACTGAGTAAAGACAAAAACGGTAAAATTCAGACCATCGTAAATAACAACGTTAAGTCCGAAGCTAAAAACCCAGAAAAAAAATATTATTCCTCTGCATACCCTAAAACCGGTAACACTTTGCAGAAATCTAAAACTAAGATGAATTCCGGCGAAAATCCTGTTGGCAAGCTCTCGGTTATCAATGAAAAATGGCAGAAAGGCGGAGAATACGCTGGCTATACTCCTGCGCAGGAAGTTCTTGAAAAAAGAACCCGGGTTGCTAAGCATTTCGATAATGGCGATGGTACGTTTGCTGCATTTGTAGGTAGTGTAAAACATTATAAAGATGAAAACGGCGCCTGGCAGGATATTGACTATACAATTGTTCCAAATTCAGGCGAAAAGTATCTTCCATATAAATATCAGAATTGTACAAACGAAATTAAGTCGTTCTTTTCCGAAAAACCGGGAGATAATGGCATCGTAATGCAATATGAGAACAGGGAACTCAATTTCTGGAAGAACCCCGGTTTAAATATTACTAATAGCAAAGGTGAAATAATTAGTTCCGTTCCTTCTGATTATAAAAACGGAGAATTATTGAGCTCGACAATTAAATACGGAACTTTTGATGGAATATATGATGAATTCGTTATTCAGGAAGGCGGAATTGAAAATAACATTATCGTTGAAAATTTAAATAACAACATTGCGAATTCCGGTGGTGAACACCTCGAATTTAAGCAGTTCATTCCATTAGCAGCCGGTGATAAAGTTAAGGTTGATTCTAAGGTTGTCTCTTCCGATTTTGAAGCACATAGTTTTGTTATCGAGAAGGATGGAAATTCAGATGGATTTGTTTTTAACCCTATTGTTATTTTCGACAGTAAGTTGACCCAGAATCAGGCTTTCGAAATACTGTACACTCCGAATGGCAAACAAGTCAGGCCAGAACTTTCAGCGCTTACTGGAAGTGTAACAACAGGAACGTATAAAGTACGCTTTGTTAATGGCGGAATAGAGGTTTATTCTGTTGTATCGCTCATTTGGATGCAAAATACGGACAGAACTTTTCCTGTAACTGTTGACCCTACGATTACTATTGGAACAGGATCTTCCTCTCAAAGACATCCTTGGGGAATGTTTTTTGGTTATGAAAGAAGTGCAGCACTTTATACAAATGCTGAAATTGGCAGTTATGGTATTATTACAACAATTGCATGGGAAGTAGCTGGTTCTTCAACTTCTGCTGCTCCTACGGTTTTATATTTAAAAACTCAAGCTTCAAACACCATTACAGCAAATACCTGGGCGAGTTTCATTTCCGGCGCTGCTGGTTATAACTTAGGATCAGCTGATTTTACAGCTACCGGTTGGGACGGTTGGAATTTAAATTATAATTATTCTTCAGGCAACCTTCTTGTTCTTTGCGAAACCAATTACGGCGGAGGCGGAACATCCAGTTACCCAACCTTCTATAATTCTACTTATGCAAACCAACACGCATGGATATCGCAAGATAACAGTGCCCCAACTGGAAGTTTAGCTGTTAATAGTAACAGACCAAATTTGGGTATTATATACACTGCTTGCACAACCCCAGCCAATAATGATTGTTCCGGCGCTACAACATTAACAGTAAATGCGGCTGCTGTTACCGGTGACGTATCTTGTGCAACTCAATCTATAGCCGCCATTACATGCGGAGGTAATACCGGTTCGGCAGAAGATGATCTCTGGTATAAATTTACGACTACCACTGCCGGAACTTACAAAATAAACGTTGTAGGATCTTCAGATTTTGATGCTGTTGTTGATTTACGTTCAGGTGCGTGTAATGGCACAAATATTTCCTGTGCCGATGCCACTTTAGAAGGAGGAACAGAAACTATTTTCTACAGCTGTGCTGCGAGCACAACATATTATATCAGGGTATATGATTTCTACAGTTCTGCTCCGAGTACACTTACTTTCACTATTGATGTTAGTAAATGCAGCACAGCTCCGTTTGCTTTTAACTTGACGAATCCAGCTGCCGATTCCATCGCTCAACCCGGCAAAGTAATCGTTTTTAAATGGGCGCAAGCCACATGGGCCGACAGTTATGATGTTTATATTGATGGAGGTTTGGTGGACAATGTGCTTCCTAATACAAATCTACATTTGACATTTTTAGAACAGGGTAGCACCGTTCCCTGGTGCGGCGCACATACCTGGTATGTGGTAGCTAAAAACACTTGTGGTACAACGCAATCTTCATCAACCCGAACGTTTTATCTTTATCCAAAATTCGCAGGTTCCACTGCTACGGCGCTAACGCCGACAACAAATTGCCAGAGTGCTACCGGATTTATTTATTCAGGGAATGCCTACTATTATTCTTTCAATGCAACTGCCGGTAATGCATATTATTTCGGTACAGCCAACAGTACGGGAGACGATCTGGCATGCGGCACCACAACTCCATGGGATACTTATTTGCGCATATACCATACAGATGGCAGCTGCTCATCCTCGGCTGAAGATGATGAGGGCAGTGTTGAATCTACAAACGGGAACTCCAGAATCGCCTGGACCTGCGACACTTCAGGCACATATTATGTACAGGTTATTGGATACAATTCTGATATTGATAGCGGAACATTTTACTTGCAATACAAATACAAAGCCTGCTCCGATCCTTGCGCCGGCGTATCGGCCATGACTTTAGGCAATACTTATACCGGTACGGTTGGTACAACATGTGACAGTTGGAATGATTATCCCGCATGGGGCTGGTATTTATTCGGTGATGAAATAGTTTATTCTTATACTCCGGCAACTACAGGTAATTATACATTTACTGGAACATTGACTTCTGCCAATGGCGACCCGGACTTCATGTTAATGAGCTCATGCGGAAATACAGGCACCCAATATGGCGGATGGGATAACGGAAATTTAACATTTACTCTCACCGCTGGCGTAACATATTATGTTATCGTTGATAATTTCAGCACTACTTTCGATGCAGCTTATTCATTATCAGTAAATGAATGTACCAGCCCACCTGAAAACGACAATTGCTCCGCTGCAAGTTATGCGGCTTTAACAACAGGGGTTCCCCATGCTTTTACCGGCGATGGCCAGTGTGCCGGGATAGACCCTAACTTTGGTGGTGTTTACCCTGAAGTATGGATATCCTTCAATATTCCTTACTGTATGAATGTTAAAATAGAAATGTGCGGAAATTCACCAGTACATAAAGATGCATACTTATCTTTATTTTCAGATTGTTCCTATTCAACAATTTATACATCTACATGGGACACGACCAATTGTGTTGACCATGGAATAACATTATATTGGACCAATCTGTCTGCGGGCACCTATTATTATCCTGTTTTAATTGAACCCGGCTGGGAAGCTTCATATACTGCAACCGTGACGGGAGTTTCGATTATTTCGGCACCTGTATCGGTATTGGCTACTCCATCTACAATATGTTCCGGAAGTACAATAACTCTTTCTGCAACCGCTGGTAGCGGTGGCGATCAGGTTGTGTGGTTCACAGGTGGATGCGGAGTAACTCCTGCAGATACCGGAACTTCTGTTTCTGTATCGCCATCTTCAACAACAACCTTCTACGCGAGTACATATAATTCCACATCATTTTGTTACAGTCCTTGTGTCAGTGTTCCGGTAACAGTAAGTCCGGATAATACGATCACACTGACAACGGGCGGATCGCAAAGTGTGAATGTCAATACGCCGATCACAACTACAACATATACGACCACAGGTGCCACCGGAGCTTCAGTAACCGGTTTGCCAAATGGCGTAGCAGGTAACTGGGTATCAAATACAGTGACAATAAGCGGTACTCCCACAGAATCCGGGACATTCAACTATACGGTAACATTAACAGGTGGTTGCGGAACGGTAACTGCCACAGGAACGATAACTGTTATTTTTGTTGCAAGCGGTCATAGCATTAGCGGTAAAACGCGTTATGTAGGAAAAGCAAATAATGGCACTCCTCCAACATACGATCCGGCTCAATTTGATATCGATCTTGTTATAGTAATCCTGAAAGATCAGTCAACGGGAAATGAAATTGCCCGCGATACAAGCGATGCTTCAGGTGTATTCCAATTTAACAACATTCCAGACGGAAATTATATTTTGGCATACGATAAATACACAGCTGATACCATGCAATGGGTAAATGATGCAAATGCATTTGATGTTGCCTTGATAAAATATCGTATAGGAAGCGATTCTACGTCCAATCCCTCACGATATTATTCTAACATTCATAAAAAAGCAGCTGATATCAATAACGATAACGATATAAATGCTCTTGATGTTGCAAAAATTAAAGCAAAAATCGGATCACCATACGATCCAGGCAAAAACTTTAAAAAGGGTAACTGGGTGGCTTTAGATACATTAATAAGCGTTGCAGGATCCAATTTAAATATAACTCTTAAAACGATCAGTTATGGAGATTACAATGCTTCCAGTAACATGTACCGAGACTCACTTATTACATGGAGTCTGGTAAAATCTTTTCCTGTAAATATCATACAAAACTCTGATGATTATATCGTAACCGCAAATTCTTCATATTTTGAGTTGCCATTACGTATCAGTGCCAAAGTTAATGATTTTACTGCATTGGGTCTTGAACTGAGCTATCCGGCATCGGAATATAGATTGGTATCGGCTTTTATGCCAAACAATAATAAAGGAACTTCAACAAAGATAAATCCTTCACTTGAAGAGATAATAGCAGACGATAATGATCTTCTTGTCACCGATGAAAATGGAGTGATCAGGGTTGTTTATGCTACCACTAATCACGTTGATGTTGATGCCAATGAGGAAATTATCATTCTCGGATTTGAGCCACGTGTTGAAATGAGTTCGGGTTTACTTGATTTCTCATTGGGCGGAACGGGCGTTATCGGCGACCAGTATAATGAAAGGCCAGATGCATACCTGATTATACCTAAAATTTTTGTTCAGAATAATTCAGAGATTGATAATGATTTCGAATTTTCAGGTTATCCAAATCCTTTTAACGGGGAGGCTAAATTTTCCTACAATTTACCAGAAAATGGCTTGGTGAAGTTAAATGTTTATAATGCTATTGGGGAAGTAGTTAGTGAAATTGTCAACGAATCCCAGAACAGCGGGAAGCACACAGTTGTATTCTCAATTGATGACCTTCCTTCAAATCTATATACCTTCAGACTTGAATTCACAGGATCAGGCAAAACAAAAAGCCTTGTATTGAAGATGATTCATTGATACAAAAAACTATTTTCATAAGAGACTACATCAAAAATGCAGTCTCTTTTTTTTTATATTTTTTTAAGCAAAAAAATCATGTAAACAAAAAATAGTATCTTTGCAGCGGAGAGTTGGCAGAGTGGTCGATTGCGGCGGTCTTGAAAACCGTTGAACCTGCGAGGGTTCCGGGGGTTCGAATCCCTCACTCTCCGCCAAAGAAAACAAAAGTGCTCCGAAAGGGGCATTTTTGTTTACAGAATTCTGCCAAACTTGTTTGAGCAGAACTCAAGCTGGTTTCAATGTTTTTAAGCCCCCCCTTCCAGAGATCTCGAGTCCGCCGTAATCTAATGCTTCTGGCAAAAAAAACGTATAAAATCCATTACAGATTTTGTATAAAATTATTGTAAATACGGTATTATTTGCCAATACCTTATAAAAATCAACCGGAAACTGATTTATATAACTTATTCAGCTTTAGATTAAATTTTTGATAAAAAATTCATTATCTTTGTATATATAGAAATTTTATCATTATGAAAAAATTTATATTCATTATCAGTATATTAAGCCTTTTGGCAACGTCAATAAATGTTCAGGCAAAACGGCTGCAGGCATATATGTCGTATTCTACTTTTCTTTCACCTGCGGACGGACCGTACATCGAAACATACATGATCGTGATCGGCAACAGTCTTAAATATGTTAAAAACGAAAACAATAAATACCAGGGAACCTTAGAGATCACTCTTATTTTCAGACAAGATAGCATAATCAAAGATTTTAAAAAGTACAATTTATTTAGTCCGGAAACTGACGACACCAATGCTGTCAATTTTAATTTCATTGACCAGCAACGTTTTTTACTTCCAAACGGAACCTATAATGTCGAAATCACAATTGCCGACAAAAACGATAACTCCATACCATTTAAAGGCTACGAAACTGTTGATATCAGTTTTCCGCCTGATGAGGTAAGTATTTCAGGAATTGAACTTATTGAATCGTATAAAAAAACAGATTCGGTAAACATTCTGACTAAAAATGGGTTGGAAATGATACCTTATATAATTTATTATTATCCTGAAAAAGTCGGTAAACTCAAATTCTATGCAGAAATATACAACAGTGACAAAGTATTTGGCGCTGACGAAAAATTTCTTTTAAGTTCATATATCGAAGTTAATGAGAATAATAATCTTTACGGCGAATTTATTAAAGTTAAAAAAGAAACGTCACGTAATGTTGTTGTTGTGCTCAGCGAATTTGACCTTTCACTTTTGCCAACAGGAAATTACAATTTAGTTATCGAAGTGCGCGACAAGCAAAACACGCAGAAAGCTTTAAGAAAATTGTACTTTGAGCGCGATAATTCGAAGGTTACTTTTATCAGCAAAACTTATGAAAATGCAGTTACAGAACATACTTTTGTTGAAATGTTTACCAGTAAGGACTCCCTTGCCGAACATATTCGCTCACTCTATCCTATTTCGTCAGAAAGCGAACGTATGTATGCAAAAAACCAGATCAATCATAACGACCTGGCATCCATGAAAAAATTCTTTCTGGCATTCTGGCAATCGCGTGATGAGGCAAACCCCGGAAAAGCATGGGCTGAATACTTTCTTGAAGTTCAAAAAGTAAACAATGACTTTGGCACAAAAATACGCAGAGGCTGGGAAACTGACCGTGGTCGTGTTTATCTTGAATACGGCCCTCCGAACACGATTTCCAAGAATTATTATGAACCCAGTGCCTACCCTTATGAAATATGGCATTATTATACTTTGAAGACACAAAAAAACAAAAAGTTTGTTTTTTATAACCCAGACCTGGTAACGAATGATTTTATTCTGATTCATTCTGATGCAATCGGAGAATTAAACGATTATAAATGGCAACAAAAAATATACGGCCGAAACAACGTCAGCAACGATATTGACAGCGATGGCGTAAGAAACCACTGGGGAAGAAAAAGTGATGAGTATTTTAAAAACCCTTATTGATAAATCCAAACATAATCTAATTTTTTAGGGAAATTCGGAAGGTTTGTTGATTTTCTCATGGTTTAATTGTAAATAATAATATATTTGCTCTTGTGAAAGTAGCAGTTGTCATTTTAAATTGGAACGGTAAAAAGTTTCTTGAGCAGTTCTTACCTGCTGTAATAAAGCACAGTTCTGCGATAGCAGAAATTATTGTTGCTGATAATGCTTCAACTGATGATTCTGTTGTTTTTTTACAAAGCCATTTTCCAGAAATTAGAGTTATCGTAAATCAGACAAATGGCGGTTTTGCCAAAGGTTATAATGACGCGTTAAAACTTGTGGAAGCCGAATACTATATTCTGCTGAACTCCGACATTGAAGTAACACCTCAATGGATCGAACCGGTGATAAAACTGATGGATTCCGACAAGAATATTGCTGCCTGCCAGCCGAAAATACGTTCATTCTACGAAAAAGAAAAGTTTGAATACGCCGGAGCTGCCGGAGGTTTCATTGATAAATACGGTTATCCTTTCTGTCAGGGAAGATTATTCCTTTCGCTTGAAAATGACAAAGGGCAATACGATGAAACAAAAGAAATATTCTGGGCTACCGGCGCCTGTTTATTCGTCAGGGCGGAACTTTACAATAAATATGGAGGCCTTGATGAAGATTTTTTCGCACACATGGAAGAAATTGATTTCTGCTGGAGAATGAAAAACCTCAATTATAAAATAATGTACTGCCCTGAATCTGTTGTATATCATATCGGTGGAGGCACATTACCTAAAAGTTCCGCCCAAAAAACATACCTGAACTTCAGAAACAATTTCACGCTGCTTTATAAAAACCTTCCGAAAAAAAGAATCCTGCCCGTATTCGCTTTTCGCCTGATACTTGATGGAATTGCTGCAATGAAATTCCTTATGGACGGTGGCTTCAAAGATTTTTTGGCTGTTACCCGAGCTCACTTTTCGTTTTACAGAAGATTCGGCAAGATCAGAAAAAAGAGAAAAATGCTGACTCAGAAAAAAGTCGGCCAGATCTATCATGGTAATATCGTTATCGACTATCATTTGTTAAGAAGAAAAAAATTCAACGACCTTAGAAAAAAATTTTATTGATCCGTATGAAAAAATTATCAGTATTAATACCGGCATACAACGAAGAAAAAACTATCTGCACTGTTCTGGATAAAGTTATAAGCGTCCGTCTGCTGGATGATATAAAAAAAGAGATTATTGTTATTAATGATTGTTCCAGAGATTCCTCTGAGGAAAAAATCCTGGATTATATTAAAACGCATCCCGATAATTGCATACAATATGTCAAGCATGAGATCAATCAGGGCAAAGGGGCTGCCATACATTCCGGTATATCCATGGCTTCCGGTGATTATATTATCATTCAGGATGCTGACCTGGAATGCGATCCAATTGAATTCAATCTCTTGTTAAAACCAATGTATGAAGGTTATGCCGATGTGGTTTTTGGTTCACGCTTTGCAGGAGGCAATACGCACCGGGTTCTAAGAAAAAGAAACCTGAATGCAAACAAATTTCTCACCTGGCTGACGAACTTATTCACCGGTCTTACCATAACCGATATGGAAACCTGTTACAAACTTTTCAAAGCCGACATCATAAAGAAAATACATTTAACAGAAAAACGGTTTGGATTTGAACCGGAAGTAACCATAAAAATTGCCCGCATCCCTAAAATAAAACTTTATGAGATCAGTATCTCTTATTATGCCCGTGGTATTGATGAAGGTAAAAAAATCGGGTGGAAAGATGGAATCAGGGCTGTTTACTGCATTTTAAAATACGGCTTGTTCAGGGCAAAATAAATTTTACTTCCACCATTTAATGACCTGAAACACATAACAGGCGCCTTTCTTTTCATCTCCGATAATTTTTAAAAGCTTAAACTTATCAGGATTTTTTTCAATAATCGGGTAAATCATCTGAACGGATGCCGAATTGAATGTATCAATAATAACATAGTCGGTATTATTGGCAGCCATCTTTTCTAGTTTGCTTTTCTGGAATTCTTCCATCGTCACTCCTTCTTCCTGCATACGGCCTATTTCGTTGGAAGTAACATGTTTATAACCCCGAAGTCCATCACTAAAAATATAAAAAATTCTTTCTTTACGGCTGGCGACAATTGATTCTTTTGGAAGATTGTCTTTTGACCAGAGAGCACAATCCAGAAAAGCCTGATATGATGGACTATAAAGGGTTTCTTGCTTGGAACGTTGAACATTATAGGCATCTCCGATAAAAGAATTTCCAAGCAAGAAACAAAATACTATTATACCTGCAATGCGGGCTATTGTTTTCTTTTTATCTACAAGACCGATAATCACTTCTATACCAACAAACAAAAAATAGATCATAAAAGGTGTGAACACAATCAGGTATCTTGAAACAACCAGGGCCTGAGTAGCAACATTTCCAACCAATAATAACAATAAAACAAAAATAAAATACAACCCGACAAGCTCTTTTTTAATAATACTGTATACCAATCCGACCATCACAATTAAAAATATTATTGCCCACAAAAAATCGACCGGCTGCATATAATCAGGATTAACACTCACTCGCGAAAGTTTGCCGCAAAAAATATTTTGCGAAAACACATCCCATACTAAACCCATATTTTTTTGGAGCTGGGCAAAAATATTCATCTTTGACAAGGCATCAGCCTGGGAAGCGCCGCCGACAGCTCTTATCCATATCTGGTAAGCAATAAACACAACAACAAGGAGGGCAGATATCAAGAAGAATTTTTTAAAGGCAACATCCTTATAAAATTTTGTAGTCTTTTGTTTGATATTCATTAAAATATTAGACTTCAGAAGGAAATATAATATTACGGCTGCAAAAAAACCGGCGCCAATAGCACGTGTAAGATATGTCATAAGAATTGCCAGAACGGCACCGGCAAGTAAAAAGTAATTGATCTTTGGTTTTTCTTCAAACTTCAGGCAGAGATAAATTGCCAGCAACGACCAGAAAATATAAGGTATTTCGGTCATGATAATGCTCGAAAATGAAACAATATAAGGATGAGTTGCAAAAAGGATTGTGATAATCAGAGAAAGATATGTTCCCGCAATTTTTTTAAAAAGCAAATAAGACATAATCACAGAACCGATCAGTGTTAAGAATACAAGTATTTCCATCGGCATATAATTCATGCCCCAGATAAGGTAAAACGGAATTAACATGATGGGCAATCCCAGTGCGCCTTCTGTATCCGGCGTCATTACAGGCATATACAGGTAATAAGGCGCACCTTTATCCACAAGCGATTTGGCAGCGATCATATACGATGCATTATCATCAACATCTTCAAAAGCTTTGTTGAAGGCTATATAATGTAACACAATAATAGCGGCAAATACTAATAAAGTTAAAATACCTGTAAGTTTATTTTCCTTTTTCCCGTTAATAAAACGGAAACCAAAATACCCGAAAATACCGAATATAATGGTATATACAACAAACTGTAATGATATAACCCAGGAGGCGTGAAGTTTAATATAGGGATTCGTCAATTCTTTCGTATTATAAAAATTGCTTGCAAAAACGAAATAAGCTATTGCCAGCATAATAAAAAAAATAACAGTCCCCACAGTTGAATATGCGCTGTTTTTACTTGTATCCAGAACCTGACTCTGAGCTTTTACCGCAGTCTTTTTAACCGGAGGTTGTTTCCTGACATTCTTTCCCATCAGAATATTATTAAAAGTATTGAATCATACAAAAATATAAAAATTACACGTGCTCAATTTATTTATTTTTGCAGAAAAAAGCTTTGTCAAAGTTAACTGCTGATTTTTATCTTCGCGATGATGTGGTTCTTATTGCAAAAGAATTGCTTGGAAAAATCATATTTACAAAATTCGACGGGA
>Ga0116171_10004040_pt1 | contig 13322 bp, 7 predicted proteins | sample AD_JPNHW2_MetaG_FD_89798 | JGI IMG/M metagenome (GOLD analysis project Ga0116171, IMG submission 89798) | Active sludge microbial communities of municipal wastewater-treating anaerobic digesters from Japan - AD_JPNHW2_MetaG | ecosystem: Engineered > Bioreactor > Anaerobic > Digestate | place...
CGTATTCTTGAAATCGAAAATGAAGTTCACCACGATGTTATAGCTTTCCTCACTGCCGTTGCGGAGAATGTAGGTCCCGAGAGCCGGCACATCCACTTCGGCCTTACATCAAGTGATGTAGTTGATACGGCATTTTCGCTTCAGCTGGTACAGGCCGGGAAGGTACTGCTTGAGGGTCTGGATAAAATGATTGAAACATTACGGGATAATGCACTTAAATATAAAGATACCCGCTGTATGGGGCGCTCTCACGGGGTACATGCGGAGCCTACGACTTTCGGTGTCAAGATGGCGCTCTACTACGAATCATTCAAGAGAAGCAGGGAGAGAATAAAGCGCGCGATTGAAAATATATCTTACGGTAAACTATCCGGCGCAGTGGGCACGTTCAGCAACGTTTCCCCGGAGATTGAGTCCGAGGTGTGCAGCAGACTCGGGCTTTTCCCCGATCCTGTTTCCACCCAGGTGATCCAGAGAGACAGGCATGCGGAGTATATGGCAGCTCTTGCAATCATGGCAGGAACTATGGACCAGCTATCAACTGAAATACGCCACCTCCAGAGAACCGAGGTCCGGGAGGTGGAGGAACCTTTCCAGAAGGGCCAGAAGGGATCATCAGCGATGCCTCACAAGCGGAATCCGATACTCTCCGAAAGGGTAACAGGCCTTTCACGTATTATAAAATCCAATATCAACGTGGCTCTCGAAAACATTACCCTCTGGCACGAGAGAGATATATCTCACTCCTCGGCTGAGAGAGTTATATTCCCCGATTCCACAATCGCTCTTGACTATCTTGTTCACCGTATGATCTTCATACTTCAGAATCTCCTGGTCTACCCTGAAAACATGCAGGATAATATTGATAAAACCGGCGGACTATTCTACTCTCAGTCTCTTCTGCTCCTTCTGATAGAAAAAGGTTTTACAAGGGAAGATTCCTACAAAATTGTACAGGATATGGCAATGCGGGTATGGAAAAAAGAGGGCACCCTCAAAATGCTTACTTTAAATTCTCCGGAAATTAAAGGTAAAGTAACCAGCGATGAGATTGATAAACTTTTCGACATCAACAGGTATTATAAAAACATTGATGCTATATATAAAAAAGCCGGCATCATATAGATGAATAAGACTTTCCGCATAGAAACATTCGGATGCCAGATGAACGTTGGAGATTCAGAACTTATCAGGCTTTCGATGAAAAAAAACGGATTTATTGAAGCGGGTAATCCTGACGATGCGGATATCTACATATACAACACATGTTCAGTGAGAGATAACGCGGAGAAACGCGCACTGGCCAGGATCTCCACCGCGAAAGGGATAGGAACTTTAAAAAAAAGGCTCATAGTGGTCGCCGGCTGTATGGCGCAAAGGCTCGGGGATGAACTGGTAAAGAAGAAAATAGCAAATATAGTAATCGGTCCGTACCAGTCTCCGCTCCTTGGTGAAATACTCTGCGAATTTCTTCGCAGCAGAAAAAACAGGCTGTTCATCTCGCAGGATAAGGACAACTTTGCCGAAAGGCTTACGCCTGAACTTCTTGAAAACAGGGATGTCGAACCATGGCACAAGTGGGTAACAATAACTCACGGCTGCGAAAACTTCTGCGCGTACTGTATTGTTCCATACGTCCGCGGCAGACTCATCTCATTCCCATCCGGCAGAATTCTCAAATTCATAAAAGCGCTTGCAGATTCCGGCGTGATCGAGGTTACCATTCTCGGACAGAACGTCAACCAGTATGGGCAGGATTCCGGTGACATACCTTTTCACGCTCTTCTCGAGAAAACTGCATCTGTCAAAGGATTAAAAAGAATCAGCTTCATGACTTCTCACCCGATGGACTTTACAGAAGAAACAATACATGTTATAAACGGCAGTTCAAACATCTCCCGAAGTATTCACCTCCCGATGCAGAGCGGATCAGACCGGATACTCGGAGCGATGAACCGTAAATATACAAAAGCTCATTACTATTCCATAATTGAGAAAATTGATAAAATTATTCCCGACTACGCCATATCCACAGATCTTATTACAGGCTTCCCCGGTGAAACCCCGGCTGAGTTCAATGAAACCCTGAAAGCTGTCAAAGAAATAAAATTCGATGAAGCCTTCATGTTCTCATACTCTCCGAGGGCGGGAACCCCGGCATACCTGTTAAAGGAAACAATCAGCGAAAAAGAGAAAGCATCACGTCTCCACGAATTAATTTCCGTCCAGAGGGAAATTTCTCTTGAAAAACTGAAAAAGAGAGTTAACAACAGGGAGAAGGTTATTGCAGACAAAATAAGCAAAAAGTCGGATAATGAAGTTGCAGGGAAATCTTTTCTGAACCATCCCGTTGTATTCAGCGGGGATAAAAACGATATCGGCAGGGAAACAATTGTTGAAATCAGCGAAGTCAGGGGATCGACCCTGTTTGGTACAAAAATTAATTAAATTCCCCGGGCTGTTATTATTTATTCTCCTGCTCTCCGCCCCTCTCTTCCCGGCACCAGACCAGGCGGAATTATCATTCAGATCGCTGCAGAAATCTTTCACAATCAAAGATGAAGAGAACTTCGGGAAGGAGGCATCACTCTTTCTTAAAAAATTCCCCGGAAGCATCCATGTCCCGGAAGTAAATCTTTTACTTGCGGATAAAGAGAGTGACACGGATCTTGCAGTTGAAAAATACAGGTCAGTTATAAAAAACTACAGCCGTTTCAAACGGAGAGAGTACGCGTTATACAAAATCTGCCAGGTACTCGATCTTAAATCAAAATGGAAAGAACTCCTCGCGGAATCCGACTCCGGGATAAAACTATTCCCCAACGGCGTTTATTCTAATTATTTCAGGTTCATGCATATTACAGCATCACTAATGCTGGAGGATTACAATACGGCACGCAATGAATCGGTTAAACTTACCGAACATACCCATGACTTCGAGACACTCTCAATGGCTTTATTTCTTCTTGCCGAAACAGAAAAAAAAGTCAGAGGAAATTCAAAATCTTACATTTTGGATCTGAAAGAACTCGCGACGGGATTCGGAAAATCTGAAATCTACCCTTCGGTCATTTTACGGCTGGCGGTTTTTTATGATGAAAAAAAAGATTACGACAGGGCATACTCCGCTTATAGTGACATAGTTGAACTCTACCCGGATTCACCCGAGGCTGATTTATCAATACAGAATATCGGGAGACTTAAAAAACTCAACCTGAAAAAAGTCAGTTATATACCGGATAATCTCATTGTAAAAAATACAGATGATCTTGACCTCTCCCCCGAAAATGAGGTAAATCATGAAATTGACGAAAATTACTATTCTGTTGCGATAGGACCATACACAAAATCAAAGGATACAGACGGAATGATCAGGATTCTGAAAAACTATGATTCCGTAAATAAAGTAAAAACAGCTTACGGATATATGATTTATCTCGGCAGGTACGGCAATACTGAAAGCGCCCTTGAAACAAGAATAAGACTTGCGGAAGAGTACGGGATCAATGGAAATATTGTAAAAGTTTCAGCACACGATAAAAAAAGCTACATTTACGAGGACCGTTAGATGGACGAAAAACTGACTCCAATGATGAAGCAGTACAGCGATATAAAGCGAAGATATCACGATGAAATTCTCTTTTTTCGAATGGGTGACTTTTACGAAATGTTTTTCGATGACGCAAAGATCGCATCAAAGATACTCGACATCGCCCTGACTTCGCGCCAGAACGATGTACCGATGTGCGGCATACCATATCACGCGTCAGAAAGCTACATCGCGCGCCTGATCAAGGCGGGGAAACGCGTCGCAATTTGCGAGCAGCTTGAGGCTGTACCATCTTCGGGGAGTATTGTAAAACGGGATGTAGTGAGAATTGTCACGCCCGGAACCGTTATAGAATCAAACCTCCTCGGGAGCGATGACAACAACTTTCTCTGTTCCGTTTACATCACAAAAAAAGAGATGGGTATGGCTTTTGTTGATGTATCCACCGGTGATTTTTTCTACCTGACCTCTGACAAAAACATGGAACTTTTCCGCGGAGAGATAGCAAAATTCAGCCCGCGTGAGGCGATCATCTACGCGCAGTCATATGAAACCGACACTATATTCACCGAATTCATCAGGAACATGAATATACCGGTTCATACACTCAATGAATGGAACTACGAGAAGGAGTTTATGAGTGATGTGATTTGCCAGACCCTCCAGACTCACAATCTCAACGGACTCGGTATTGAGTCCGATATCGAAATAATAACAACCGGATCTATCCTCCAGTATCTCCGCGATACGCACAAAACTGTTTTCGGCCATCTGAAAAATCCGATGAAACTCGCATCACGGGACACGATGATGCTCGACGAGGCTACAATCTCCAACCTTGAAATTGTAGAAAACCAGCAGGATGGTTCAAGGAACAGGACCCTGTTCTCCGTGCTGAATAACACCAGAACACCGATGGGAAGAAGAACGCTGGAGAGAAACCTGCTTCAGCCGCTGGTTAAAAAAAATGTCGTCGAGCAGAGACTTGATCTTGTTGATTTCTTTTTCCATAGGGCTGAACTTACTGAAGAGATAACTTCCCTGCTGCGTGATATCCTCGACATGGAACGAATCCTTTCCCGTTTCACTATCGGAAAAACACAGCCGAGGAACTTTATTGCATTAAAACAGTCTATCACGGCCGTGATGAAGATAAAGAAAATCATACATGAATGCAGCATCGACAACACGATGCTTGCCCCGCTGTATGATGGATTTTCCGAAATCTCGTCCATTGCTGAAACAATAGACATTGTAATTGATAACGATCCCGCGCTGTCGCCGGAACATGGCCGTGTCATCAAGCCCGGATATCTGCCTGAACTCGACAGCCTCTACGAACTTAAATCCGACGCAAAAAAATGGATACTGAAATTCCAGGAGGATGAGAAATCAAGGCTCGGAATAAATACCCTGCGTGTGAAATATAACAAAATTCTCGGGTACTATATCGAGATAAGCAAAGGCCAGGCCGACAGGGCCCCTGAGGAATACTTCCGAAAACAGACGCTTGTCGGCGCTGAAAGGTTTACGACTGAAGAACTCCAGAAATTCGAGTCTGACATACTTGGCGCTTCTGACAGAATTATTGATATGGAAAAACGGGAAATAGAAAACCTCCGGCTGCTGATAATTGGACACAGCCGTGAAATCCAGGGAACGGCTTCGACAGTAGGATACCTGGACTTCATCTGTTCATTATCAGTCTCCGCTATACTGAACAGGTTTGTCAAACCGTCAATAAACGAGAATAACTATATTTCAATAAAAAACGGAAGACACCCGGTAGTTGAAAAATATTACACGAAAGAAGTATTCATCCCGAATGATATACTTCTCGACGATGACAAAAATATAATCAATATCATCACGGGACCGAATATGTCCGGGAAATCAACCTATATACGGATGTGCGCGATTTTGCAGCTTATGGCTCAAACCGGGTCTTTTCTTCCCGTGGAGAGTGCCGATCTTCCTGTAGCCGACAGAATTTTCACACGCATCGGGGCTTCAGATAACATATCAAGAGGCGAATCTACATTTCTCGTTGAAATGAACGAAACAGCCAATATTCTGAATAACGCTACAGACAGAAGCTTAATAATCATGGATGAGGTCGGTAGAGGAACAAGCACTTACGACGGGCTCTCGATTGCATGGGGAGTTGTAGAACATATTCTCCGCTACATCAGGGCAAAAACACTTTTCGCGACACACTATCATGAATTGACGCAGCTTGGCAATAAAGACGGAATAGTAAACTACAATGTACTGGTAAAAGAAACCATGAACAGCGTTGAATTTTTACACAAAGTTGTAACAGGGAGCGCTGACAAATCATACGGAATACATGTGGCTAAACTGGCCGGGTTACCTAAAAACATCATTTCCCGCGCGGCAAAAATACTTGAAAAACTTGAGAGTAAAGGTTCTGATAAAAACGCTCTTACCGGTGAGGAAAAATCCTCAGAACAGCTTGAAATCTTTAACGCATCTAATCATATTATTCTGCAGATACTCGAAAAGATTGATATTGATAATATTACACCTGTTGAAGCAATCAATGAGCTTCATAAATTAAAAAAATTGATAGACTGAAAGAGTATGTTAAATTATATTTATGAAAGATTCATTGAAAAAGGCTGGCAGTTATTCTGTAAATCCCGCTCAGTCCGGAATCTATATTCTTTAAAAGAGTGTGTTTCCGTTTTGAGGTGGAAATAGCTGGTATCACGATTAATAAAATACCTTATGCAAATTATTAAATTTTCATGAAACTTTATAGAAAATTATCCGAAATTATATAATAAGAAATATTATATATATCCGTTAACGAGGAATAATGGCAGCTACCCAGTTTAAAGTTGAAAACTACATTGCGGGCTCCTTTATTATGATTGAAGGGAAAAAGAATGAGACCACCTTTTATATTATCAGAAGCGGCAAAGTTAAGGTTGCAAAAGAAAATCCTGTTCTTTCAGAAGAACCATTTACAGTTATCGGCCCCGGCGATTTTTTTGGTGTAGTGTCATGCATGAGCGGCCATTCGCGGCAGGAATCCGCGGTTGCTCTTGAAAATACATCGCTCATCTGTGTTGAAAAGGATAATTTTGGTCTTCTTATACAGAAAAATCCTGCAGTTGCAATGAAAATAATCCGTTTTTTCAGCCGCAAGCTGAGACAGTTCGACCATGCTATTACCAGCCTGTCATTAAAAACATCAGGTGAAGAGGACCCGGAACATCTTTTTAATATAGGTGAATACTATCTTAAAAAAAGAGCCATGAATCACGCAATTTACTCATACCAGAAATATATCCAGTATTGTCCAAACGGTTACTTCAGGGAAAAGTCTCTCGAAAGACTGAAAACCCTGAAATCTCCATTTAAAGCTCCCGATGTGCCCTATAGACAGGGGATGAACAGGAAATATCCCGACAATACGATGCTCTTCTCGGAAGCAGAACCGGGAGACGAACTTTTCATCATCCAGGATGGAAAAGTAAAAATTACAAAAATTATGGAAGAGGAGATTCTTCTCGCTGTTCTTAAGACAGGGGATATTTTCGGAGAAATGGCACTGCTCGATAATAAACCGAGAAGCGCTTCAGCCATTTCATACGGTGATGTTACCGTTCTTGCAATCAATAAATCCAACTTTGAAGGTATGGTACAGGCACAGCCCCAGCTTGCGACAAGGCTTATTCAGCTTCTCGGAGAAAGGATGTGGACAGCATACAGGCAGCTTGAAAACCTGATGATAAGAAATCCTCTTGGAAGAATATACGATACGCTGCTTATACAGATTGAGAAACAGAAGGTTACTATTGAACCGAAAAAATCTCATAACTTTGAATTCGGATCAAAGGAGCTTATAAACATGGTTGGACTTTCAACACGTGAAGGTGAAGATCTCATAGTACAGCTCCTTGAAGACAAGAACATAAATCTCGTCGGCGGAAAAATAATAAGCTCTGATCTCAACGAACTTGAAAAAACCGTAATGTTTTACAGGAAACAGTCCTCTCTTGAACGACTTAGAGAAGCCAATAAGAACAAGTAAATGATCAGAAAAATAACCAAATTCACTAAAATATCAATCATAGCGGTATTGCTGATAGTAGTAACCCTCGCTGTATCGCTTAGCCTGATATACTATTTCTACCCGGCAGATTCGGTAAAACAGATTATCAAAAATAAAGCGGAAATTCTGCTAAACCGGAAAATAGAAATAGGTTCCCTGCACTACAGCCCTAAAGGGATTGTAATTTATAATGTAAATATACTCGACAGGGCCGCAGACAACAGTGAAACTACACTTGTAAAAGCTGATGAAGTTGTTATAACATTTTCACCTTTGTCCATAATAAAAAAAGATTTCAGGCTCCGTACAATTTATTTCAACGGCCTGGAGCTTAATTGTGTTTTTGACAACGACGGGAAAAGCAATATTGAGCAGCTGGTTTCAGAACTGAAAGAGAAGACCGGTACGTCCGGGGGAGATTCAAGCATCCAGCTTTCCAGGATTATCCTGAAAGAATGCAGGTTAAAATTAGTCAACCCGCCTAAATTCATCAAACCGCTTGAAGGCGAATATCTGATTAATGGCACAATACGCATAAAAGAGAAAAAAACATTTCTTGTTTCAGATACACAGCTGACACTTCCCCCCGGAAGAGGAATACTATACCCCGATCTGGTTATTGATACTGCCGGCGGTTTCGTTATCCGCGGAAAAGTAAAGCTTGAAAATGCATCTCTTCTCTGGGTATATAAATTTGCCGCTAAAGATCCGGGGCTTCCATGGGAGATTGTCAACGGGCAGGTCAATGACCTGGAAATAACAAAAGATTATATAAAGGGGTCCGCAAAGGCGACATCTACCCTGAAGAACACAAAAAGTATTATATCCGCCGAGGGGCAGGCCACAGTTGAGGTTGATAGTAAACTGGTACATCTCAATAATATAAAAGGGAAAGTCAACTCGTCGACAACAGATCTGGATAATATGCTTATCTCCAGCAAACAGGGAGCGATTAAAAAATTCAGTTTCTTAAATAGTTCAGTACAGCTGAGCGATTTAAGATATTTTTTACATTCTATCCCGTCTGCTTTATCCGGTCATGTTAAAGGCGATTTCTCATTCGACGGGAATTCTTATAATGGAAAGATTGATGCATCAAATGTCAGTTATAAAGATAGAATGGAATTGTTCAGCAACCTGAATACGACTCTTGAGATAAAAAATAATATCGTTAAAAAGGAAAATATTCCTGTTACAATTTTAGGGAGCAGCTCTGTAATCTCCATTGCCACTACAGACAATAAATTTAAAAATTTCTACGTATCAGTAAATTCTGAAAGCTTCAACTTTAACAATATTCAGTTTAAAGAGAATAACGGCAGTAACAGCAGCAGCCGGGAAGCATCCGGCAGCAGCGGAAAAATCAATATCCCTGTCAACATCACAGGGAAGATCAATATCAAAGAACTGATCTATGATGATTTCATCTTCAAAAATACCAGGGCGAATTTGACAGTATCTGACGATTTTATAAAAATTAATAATATGGATACATCAATATTAAGCGGGTCAATTTCCGGATCCGGCGCAGTAGATATTTCAAATACGATTCCATCGGTACAGGCGTCCCTTAGATTCAACAATATAAAGATACAGGATATAAAATTTAAAAACGATAAAATGAATAACAGGCTGTTCGGATTCGCGGAAGGCAGCGCGAATCTGAATCTTCAGGTAAAGGAAAATGCCGCAGAAACAATGAAAGGTAATGCGACTTTTACTGTTACCAAAGGTAAAGTTGTAAATACCGGGGTTCAGGATGGACTTATTATATTTCTCTCTGAATTAAGATATAAACTTAAAGACCTGGAGTTCAACAAAATATACGGGAACATCAATATAGCCGGTAACGATTACAATATCAACTCGTTTATCTTCAATTCGGAAGATATCAGGCTGTCAATCAGCGGACAACTGGATAAAGAGCTTACAGCCAGGAACATGAGGATGAAACTCGAATTCGATAAATATTTTATCAAAGATGTCCCCGGCGGATCTTTTTTACTGACATTGAGCGAATATGACAGCGGTAAATGGTATGTAATTCCATTTTTACTTAACGGGAATATTACCGAAAGTAAAAATATGAAAATGCTGAAAAAGAATCAGTAGCGTGAATCTGCGAAATCTACCCATCCTCCCGCTTTAACAAGATCCCTGTCAAATCCTGAAATTGTGAAAAATAAAGTTTCGGCCAATGCGCCTGAAGTAAATATAAATTTACTGTTTTCAAAATCCGTTTTAACAAACGTTTCTTTCCCGGCAAATTTTTTAAAAAGCATGTCAATTTCAGTTTCCGGCAGCTCTACAGCCATCATCCCGCAGTTATACATATTCTGCCTGAAAATCCTTGCGAAATCAACAGCAATTACGAGATTAATTCCGTTAACCTCAAACGCCCATGGTGCATGCTCACGGGACGAACCGCATCCGTAATTCCTTCTTGTTACAACAACATTGGCCGGTTCAATATCACGCTTCTGATCGAATTTATCGAGCTTCAGATCTTCAAGAAGATAAGGCTTAAGCGCCGCTTTTGTATTCTCTGTCAGGTATTTAGCAGGAATAATTTCATCCGTATTTATATCAGACCTGTCAAGAAAAAGTACTTTCCCGTCAAAATTTTTCATATATCATTCCACCCTAATTTACGCTGTATAATTCCGAATTTACAATTTTACCCGCCAGGGCAGTAGCTGCAGCAGTTGCGGGACTCATAAGATGCACTGTTCCCCCCTGTCCCATCCTGCCGTTAAAATTTCTGTTTGTCGTAGACGCGCAGACCTCCCCTGGAGCAAGTACACCATTACTCATTCCGAGGCAGGCACCGCAAGTCGGATTTGTAACGCAGAATCCTGCCTCCATAAATATATCAATAATCCCTTCATCCATTGCCATTTTGAAAATCTTCGGTGTCGCGGGCGAGACAATCCCCCTGACGGTTTCGCTGATTTTTTTCCCTTTAAGTATGGATGAAGCTATCCTCAGGTCTTCAATTCGGCCATTGGTACATGAGCCTATATAAACCTGGTCAACCGGTGTACCGGTCATCTCTCTTGCCGTTTTCACCTCGTCAGGTTTAAACCCGCAGGTAACCATAGGTTCCAGGTTATCCACATCAATATTTATAATATCAGCATACACTGCATCAGAATCGGAGATCCATTTTCTGAAATCTGAAAGGGCATCATCTTTGGATTTGTATTCATTTTTTATATGTTCCCACAGATAATCGACTGTAGTCATGTCGGGATAGCAGACCCCGCTTGTCCCGCCGGCTTCAATCGCCATATTACAGAGTGTCATCCGGGATTCCATCGTCATCAAATTGATAACCGGACCTGTGAATTCCATAATCCTGTTCGTGGCGCCGTTCACGCCGATTTTTCCTATTATATAGAGAATAAGATCCTTGGCATAAACCCCGTTTCTCAGTCTCCCCGTAATATTAAATTTAATAGTTTCCGGATTCTTAAATGTACACACACCTTTCAGTATACCGACTTCAAGATCGGTTGTACCCACCCCTGCGGCAAATGCGCCGAACGCGCCATGTGTGCATGTATGTGAATCACCCATAATAATTGTGTAGCCGGGCCTGGTAAATCCCTTCTCCGGGAAAATAGCATGACATACTCCATTGTTCCCGACGTCAAAAAAATCATTGATTCTATTCCGTCTGGCCCAGTCCCTGAGAGTTTTGGCCTGTATCGCTGTTTTTGTATCTTTCGACGGTGTAACGTGATCTATTACCACTTTAATTTTAGACGGATTAAAAACACGGTCTTTCCCCCGTGCAGCAAGGTCATTTATCGCTATCGGTGTTGTAATTTCATGGCAGAAAACAGCATCGAGGCTCAGTACACTGATCCCTCCGGAAAGTTCATCTACCCTGTGAGCATCAAAAATTTTTTCAGTTATGGTTTTTCCCATATATTTATCCTCATGGTTATTTGCCGAATTAATAGTTATATTAATTATAATTAAGTAATCGCAGGAGAAATCCCTGCGGGGCTTTTTAAGGGGCTACCGCCCCTTAGACCCTGTTCAGGTTAATTATTAATACATACATCTGCATATACAAATCAATCATCCAGAATTGACTTCTATAAAATCCCCCGCAGACTACTTATTCTTTATTGATTAAAGATTTTTTTTCAGAGCCTTAAAGCCCACCTCCGGGGCGACCGCAGGAAGTGCCCTGGCAGGTTTGGAGGCGGGGCGTGTAACTCAAGACTTTTAAATATACCGACTTAAATACCTCGCACAAACAAACCGGACTGTTCGGGCTTTGTTACAAAAGACAGATAGTTTTACACTATCTAAAAATCAAGCTTTTTCCGCTTTTACCGTGATGTTATCCTCATTATCTTCAATATCTTCAATATCATCATTTTCGTTAATCATTTCAGACGGGTCATTTTTTGTATGCAGGGATAGAAATATCTCCCCTTTCTTCATCGATATTTTTATCGATGCGCCGTCTGAAATTTTATCTCTAAGAATTCTTTCGGCGACTTTGTCTTCAATTTCACGCTGGATCACTCTTCTCAGATTCCTCGCACCGGTTTTCGGATCATATCCCTTATCTATAAGATATTTTTTTACCGGTTTCATGACCGACAATTTAATACCGCTGTGTTCAAGTTTTTCGCCGACCTCTTCCAGCATTATTTCCACTATATCCGAAAGGTGTTCAATGGCCAGTTTGTTAAACACAACGATTTCATCAATCCTGTTCAGAAATTCAGGAGAAAAACTTTTTTTTAAAACAGCATCTGTTCTTTCCCTGTTAAAACTCCCCCCGGATGTTTTATTGAAACCGAGTGAACCTGTCCTGTCAAGGTCACTGTTCCCGATGTTGGTAGTCATTATAATTACGGTATCCCTGAAACTTACGGTAATCCCGGAAGAATCGGTTAACTCCCCTTCATCAAGCACCTGGAGAAGTATATTAAATATGTCGGGATGAGCTTTTTCGATCTCATCAAGAAGAACCACGGAATACGGTTTTCTCCTCACTTTTTCAGTAAGCTGGCCCCCCTCCTCATAACCTACATATCCCGGAGGAGACCCGATCAGCCTTGATACTGAATGTTTTTCCATGAACTCCGACATATCGAGTCTGATTATGTTTTTCTCATCGCCGAAAAGAAATTCAGCCAGGACTCTTCCCAGTTCGGTTTTCCCGACACCCGTCGGCCCCAGGAAAATAAACGAGCCGTTGGGACGGTCATCCCCCCCGAGCCCGATCCTTGATCTTCTAATAGAACGGCATACAGTATCAATTGCCTCTGCCTGACCAATAACGCGCCGGTTTAAAAACTCCTCCATCCGGAGAAGCTTGTCTGATTCATCCTCTTCTATATCCTCTACCGGGATCCCGGTCATCTCTGCGACTATCTTCGAAATCAGGGATGGTTTAACCAGTACTTCATACTTATTCGCCCTGTTCAGCCACTCGGTGGTAATCTGTTCAACTTTATCTTTCTTTTCAGCGATGATATCCCTTATTCTCGCGGCCTGTTCATATTCCTGAGCCTGCACAAGTTCAATTTTATTGTCATTCAGCCGGGTGATTTCGTTCTCAAGTTCTGAAATCTCGGAAGGTTTTTCCAGGTTTTCAAATCTTGCCATCGCGCCCGCCTCATCTATAAGGTCAATAGCCTTATCAGGGAAGAAACGGTC
>Ga0116171_10004042_pt1 | contig 13317 bp, 12 predicted proteins | sample AD_JPNHW2_MetaG_FD_89798 | JGI IMG/M metagenome (GOLD analysis project Ga0116171, IMG submission 89798) | Active sludge microbial communities of municipal wastewater-treating anaerobic digesters from Japan - AD_JPNHW2_MetaG | ecosystem: Engineered > Bioreactor > Anaerobic > Digestate | place...
AAGAAGCCTGCAGCGAAGAAAGCTCCTGTAAAAAAAGCAGCAGTTAAGAAGCCTGCAGCGAAGAAAGCTCCTGTAAAAAAAGCAGCAGTTAAGAAACCTGCGGCGAAGAAAGCTCCTGTAAAAAAAGCAACAGTTAAAAAGCCTGCGGCGAAGAAAGCTCCTGTAAAAAAAGCAGCAGTTAAGAAACCTGCAGTGAAGAAAGCTCCTGTAAAAAAAGCAGCAGTTAAAAAGCCTGCGGCGAAGAAAGCTCCTGTAAAAAAAGCAGCAGTTAAAAAGAAATAAAAAAAATATATTTGTTGGAGAAAATGAAAAAGGACCGTGACTATTCGCGGCCCTTTTTTATTTATATGATAATTTATAGGAACTTCATGTAAATTATGTTACAGATTATGAATTATCATCCATAATCTGTTTAAGTTCATTTGCTATGTTTTTCATCCTCAGATAACTTGTGTTAAGCGACTCGGCATTTGTTGTATTTTCCTGTACCAGACTATTTGTGTTTTCAATAGATTTAGCAATTTCCTGAATGGCAATTGACTGTTCTGCAGAAGCATCTTTAATAAACTCAGATTTTTCATGAACATTTTTGTTGCGGATAATCATATCCCCCTGGATATCTTTCTGTTTTGAAAATACATTCATCGTATCCATTGCTTTTTTATTAACTGTTGAGAGACTGTTGTTAAGAGATTCGATGAATCTGATTATCTTTTCAATTATAGAATTTGAAAACTCAACATCGTTCCGGTTGGAATCTATAAGACCCTGTATTTTTTTCAGTTCGTTTGAAGAATTGTCTGCGAGTTTTCCTATTTCATCGGCCACAACCGCGAATCCCCTCCCATGTTCGCCGGCACGTGCTGCTTCTATGGCTGCGTTCAGAGAAAGAAGATTTATTTTATCAAAGAATTCATCTATTATAACTGCTATAGTCTGGATATTACCTGAGTTTTCCAGGGTCTTTTTATTAACTTCATTAAGTTCACCGGATGACGATTTCCCCTGTGAAGATATTTTTGCTATTGTTATGAATTCATTCTGAAGGTCTGTGCCGAACATCTGCAGTGAATCAATAAGGCTTGAAAGAGAATTGATACTTGAGCTGAGTTCATTTACTGAATCATTCTGATCTTTTGTTGCTTCTTCAACACTTGAGGTGCTTGATGATATCTCTTCAATAGAAGCTACAAGCTCTTCTATCGTTGCAGCCTCTGTCTGTATATTCATAAATATATTTGCAATGGCCTGTTCGGTAACTTCCATGGCTCCTGTAAGTTCATGGTATGAATTACGGATGGTATTAATCAGTGTCATTATATGCTCATTTTTGGCGTTACTTTTATTGGTCTCCTCCCGGCTTATCTCAAGTGCAAGCTTCAATGAACGCATAGTTACATAGGCGATACTGTAGATGAGAAGAGATACAAAAATTGCAATTATTGAACCACGCGTTACCATGTCTTTAATTATCTCCGGGGAAACAACAACAGATGAAATATCAAACCGTAACATGTTATAAATAAGTGCAGCAATGAATAGAATAATAACCGAAAGATGTATCCAGCCAAGAGAAAAAACAGTCGCAAGCAGAATTGTCGGAAAAGTAAAAAATACAACAGTTACAAGGGTGAGTTCCGGGGTTCTCATGGATCCCGAAAGCATTATAATGCCGGACTGCAGGACCACAAGAAGGATTCCCGCAGCTCTAGCCCGGCCTTTTACTATCAGCAGCATTGCGGCAGATGCTGATAAACAAGATGTACCGCTGGTTATTAACGAACCTACAAGACCTGCTTTTCCCATGTTAGTAAAGAATAGAGTGAACATTATAAGAAAAAAGAAAAAAGAGATAATAAAGAGAAACTTTGCGAAGCTTTTTGTAAATGCGTCCTCGTCGCTGTACCTGGAAAAAATTTTTGAATTAATTACCTCTGAAATAGACATAAGCTTCCCCCTCTTGTTGTACCGAATGAATTTTATATATTTTATGAAAACGTGTGTAAAAAATTGAATTTAATCTGAATTTCCCGTTCTGGATATCTTTCTAAGCAGAACTCTGATCTGGTCATTATTGTTGAATTATCCATTTACAAAGCAGAGTTTTAAACTGTTGTATAAAATAGAAAATATTCAAAATTTTAGAACTACAGTTAGTTGAAAAGCTTATGATCAAATTTATATTTCTTTAAACATCTTGATGTTATAAAAACATGTTATTTTGTATGTCAAAGATTTTTTGATATATTACTTAACTTATCTTCAGAAAATTACTACTGAATATTTGCTGTAATTTACTCAATAAATATTTTTTGAGTAATACGGAATCAATCCAGTTAAATAAGTATTGTTTTAACAGGATTTTGCATCCAATCGATTTTTTAATTTCGGGGTTAATTGCAGGATTTATACAATTTAATTTGCAAATCCGGAATTCAGGACTTGTTGTGAATACTTATCTTTTTGTAAGTTTTAGATTACTGATCCTGATTATTGAATTTTTCGTTTATAACTCCATCATATAAATCAATTAATGATTATATGTCACTGAATTTTATATCCATAATACAGTGCATGAATGTGTCTCTCAATATTAATGAAATGTTAAAATTTAATACTGCCGTAACATTGTACCGTTATGCGTTATGCGATAGTTTCGGATGAAGCGTTTTTTGTTACAGCGTGGTTAAATAACATCGTCATAGCGGTACTTTTAATCCAACAGTTTGACCTTCCGTAAAGTGATGAAAATAATAGTTTCATGTAATTAATATTTTTTTGGAGGAAACAAATGATTAATGCAGCTGATACAGTATGGATGCTTATTGCAACAGCTCTGGTAATGATGATGACGCCGACTCTTGGATTTTTCTACGGGGGGCTTGTCAGAAAGAAAAATATACTGTCAGTTCTTATACAGTGTATGGTTATACTATCGGTGATATCCATACAATGGGTATTGTTCGGATATACGCTCGCATTCGGCCCGGATAAGGGAGGTATAATCGGCGGCCTTGAATGGGCTTTTTTAAATGGAGTAGGCCTTACACCACTTGAGGGGCAGACTATTCCGCATCAGCTTTTTGTCTGTTTTCAGATGATGTTTGCGGTAATAACACCGGCGCTGATAGTCGGAGCATTTGCAGAAAGAATAAAGTTTTCGGGATTTCTTCTTTTTACAATTTTATGGTCAACTTTTGTGTATGATCCAATGGCGCACTGGGTCTGGGCTACAGGCGGATGGCTGTTCAGCATGGGGGCACTCGATTTTGCAGGAGGTACCGTTATTCATATAACAGCCGGTATTTCAGCATTAGTATTTTCTATTCTTATAGGGAAGAGAGGCGGAAACGGGCAGTCAAGATCTCCTCACAACCTTCCATTCGCAGTATTGGGAGCTTCTTTCCTGTGGTTCGGATGGTTCGGTTTTAACGCGGGGAGCGCACTGGGAGTAAAGGGGCAGACTGTATCGGCATTTCTGAATACTAACACAGCTGCAGCAGGAGCAGCCGTGACATGGATGATGCTTGACTGGATTACTCATAAAACTCCAACAGCACTTGGAGTTATTACAGGCCTTGTTGCCGGACTTGTTGCAATTACTCCGGCGGCAGGATATGTTACACCTATGGCTTCAATCATAATAGGAGCAGGCGGTAGTATCCTAGGCTTTATATTTGTGAGTTATGTGAAGAAAAAATTCGGATATGATGATTCACTGGACGTTTTCGGTGTACATGGGATTGCCGGAATATGGGGAGCCCTTGCTACCGGTCTATTCGCATGCAAAGAGATCGGAGGAACCGATGGGCTTTTTTACGGCAATCCTCACCAGCTATGGATACAGTTTTTAACTGTAATAGTGGCAATTGCAATCGCGGCAGTTGGAACTTTTGTATTGTATAAGATATGCGATCTTGTAATTGGAATGAGAGTTGAAGCCCGTGATGAAAATATAGGTCTTGATCTTACACAGCATCATGAGGCTGCTTATACTCTGATGGACTGATTATAACCGTGAATAATGGAGGTATATGATGAAATATATTATTGCAGTAATCCGCCCTCATAAACTTGAGGAAGTGAAAAAGGAACTGGAGAAAAATGAAATTTATCTGATGACAGTAACCGATGTACTTGGATGTGGAAGGCAGAAGGGAGTCACCGAAGTGTATAGAGGAGTAACAGAAGTAGATAATCTTCTGCGTAAGATAAAACTTGAAATAGCAGTTAACGATGAATACCTGGATAAGGCGATAAAAGCTATAATGAAAGCAGCTCCGGAAGGGGATGTGGGAGACGGAAAAATGTTTATTTTTGATCTTGCCGAGTGTATAAGGATAAGAACCGGCGAAAAAGGAAATGCAGCTATAGGCTAAATAAAAACTCCGCCCGTTATCGGGCGGAGTTTTTATATCCGCGATGGTTTTATAAACGAAGTCTGAATAAATAACATATGAACGGATGTTATGATTCAGATATTGATTTCTTCAGCAGTTTTACTTCTGCAGCTTTAAGATCTCTATAATCACCCTTTGTCAGTCTCCCCAGAGAAAGAGGGCCGTAACCTGTTCTTTTCAGTTTAAGTACATTGTATCCGAGATTTTTAAAAGAATAACGGATTTGTCTTTTTTTACCTTCAACTATCAGCACTTTGACATACATCCGTGATCTTTCAGTGACTGATATTATCGCAGGTTTAGTTTTTGTTTTGATCTGGTGAACAAAATAACCTTTCTCAATTGTTATTCTATCCTGTTCCTCGAGGGGCTTATCCAGCTGTACAAGGTATTCTTTTTTTACCTTAAATGACGGACCGGTGAGTTTATGCGCCAGATCACCGTCATTGGTAAAAAGAAGGAGCCCTTCTGTATCTTTATCAAGCCGTCCAACCGGTACAACTCCTGATCTTTTATATTTTTCAGGGATTAAAGTCATTACAGTTATTCTCCCTTTTTCGTCACTGAGAGTTGTAATATAACCCTTCGGTTTATTTACCATCAGATAATACGATGTTTTGATCGTTTTGAGTTTTTCACCCATGTATTTGACAGTATCAGTTTCAGAATCTATTATAGTTGAAAGATCTCTGATAACGGTTCCATTCACCCGGACATCACCGGCAAGTATAAGCTCTTCGACCTTTCGCCTGGAGCCTAGACCGCAAAGTGTAAGATATTTATTTATTCTAACCTTCATCTTCCTTCTTTACATTATCAGTGCCTTCATCATTAGTTTTCTGAAGATTCTTCTCTTCACCTTCCGATTCAGGATTCACATTTATTTTTTTAAATTTTATTTCATCTTTTTCAGCTTCACGTGACAGGGTGTATTCATACCCTCTGCGGAAGTAATTCAGATCTCCTTCGAAAGTTGTCCCGTTTAAAAAGATAATCTGATTTTTATTAAAGTCAAAGTTATAGTCCCCTTCAATTTTCTTATCACTCCCTTTAATGTATGATTTATATTTACCGTCTTTATAAATCTCAAGGACGTGATTTGTAAAATCATTAAATCTGTTTACACTCCACCATCTGCCGTTAAGTGCTTCACTTAATTCTTTAGTCTCTTTTTCCCAGAACTGGCTGAGATAAGACTCAACATTATTCCTGTTTGAATCTTTCAGAATATTTATATTACTTCCGAAAACCCATCCTGAAATGCCGTTGCTTAAACGTATTTTATACCAGTAATCTGTTGATCCGCCAACCGGTTTCTTTTCACTCGATTTTTCCAGTACTTCTCCGACTTCGCCTTTTTTCAGCTGGGCTACTCTTGATGTGAAAATCAGAGGATCTACTCTAAGCGCTGTATTCGGAGTAATAATTACAGCCAGTTGATTGCCTTGTGTATTTTCAGGAATTACAGGAGTTTCCGGTTTCATTTTGCTGCAGCCTGTTATAATAGTAATAAGAATAATGGCTGATACTATAGATTTGTATTTAAGTCTCATAATTTATCCAGTTTAGTTTAGTAATTATTGAATATTGCCGTGCCCTGAAGTTGTCAATTAAAAATCCTGAATTAATCACTTATGCCGGTCGAGTAAAAATATCTTGACTCATTATTCTTAAGTGTCTTTAATAAGCAATAAGTTATGCACATGCATTTATTTGAAAATTAACTTCATAAAGATCCAGCTTCGGAATACAGCAGGCAATTTATAAAGTTTTGATAATAGAAATTGAGATAAGTCATAATTTTTCACAGGGTCTAAAGAGCAACATCTTTTTTGTAGCTTGCCACAGGGCTTCATGAAGCCATAAAACGGAGTTGCTGCCGGGAGGAGACAACTCCTTAAAAAATAGGCACTGATATTTAATTATAAAACAAATAATTATTGAAGGTTCATTTTTAATGAAAATAAGATATCTTTTCAGGGAAAGAGTTTTTACTGTATCCAATTTTCTGACTCTTTCCAGAGTTATTGCTGTTCCCTTTGTAACATACTTCATGTACAAAGAAAATGTCACAGGTAATTCCATATATAGATATCATCAATTTATTTTTTTTCTTATTATTGTGTTGTCGGATTTTTTTGACGGATTCCTGGCGAGGGCATTTGATCAGGTTTCACCGCTGGGTCAGTTCCTTGATCCCGTTGCAGATAAAATCTGTCTCCTCTGTATAGGTAGCTCTCTTGTGTATTATAAAGATTTCCCCCTGTGGATGCTTGTTATAGGCCTCTGCAGAGAACTGTTTTTTGTGATCTCCGCGCTTTTTCTTTTTTACAGGAGGGATGTTGAAGTTAAACCGAATATGCTGGGTAAAATAAGTGTCGCTTGTATGGCTTTTTCTGCAATTATATATCTGCTCTCAATTGATTATATTATATTCCCTCCTGCAGGCGTAAAGGAACTATCGATTCTTCTCATCCTTGTATTTTATATCTCCGGATCTATCCTTTATGTTAAAACATATTCAGTCCATTATTTTAAGAAAGTTGTTTAAGCTTTCTCTTCTGGCAGTTGCTGCTCTCTTCTTCTTTACCGGAGCGGCGCCTGATAAAAATATATCAATCCTTGATATAAACGGAAGAAACTATATTCTTCTTGATGAGATGATCAGTAAATTTTCCGTTGAGCATAGTTTTGATCCGGTATTCCAGAAAGGGAGGCTGTATTATAAAAGCCACTATATGGTCTATAAAACAGGTTACTCCTGTTCGATAATAGATAATTCAATCGCGGGATCAGAATACCCGGTAATAAGATGGAAGGGGGGAGTTTATATCCCTGTTGACCTGGCGGAATTTCTTCTTGAAAGTTTTTATAACAAAGAGGTTGAGCGCAGGAGCGGAAAGCTTGTTATTATAGAAGATGCGGCCGTTGAGGTAAAAAAACCTGAGATAGGTAAAATTCCATCTAAAAAAGAGAAAATCGGTTTTATCATAGTCGATGCAGGACATGGCGGGAAAGATCCCGGAGCAATAGGGAAGGGGGGGCTCAAGGAAAAAACTATTACTCTGCAGCTCTCAAAAAAAGTTGAAGCTCTGCTTAAAAGAAGACTTGAGAACACCAAAATTAAAACCACCAGGAGTTCGGACAGATTTATTGAACTTGCCGAGAGAGCGGAAATTGCAAACAGGGAACTTAAAAAAGATACCAACGGGATCTTTGTAAGCATTCATGTAAATGCATCAATAAGCAGCAGGATTTCCGGTTTTGAAACTTATTTTTTATCCCAGAATCCTACTAACGAAGAAGCCAGAAAAACAGCGGCTCTTGAAAACAATGTAGTCATACTGGAAAATCAGGGATCCGGCAGAAAAAAGTATGAGGATGTAGACTATATAGAAGCGCTGATGATGACTACGCAGATTCAGAAAGAGAGCTCACTCCTGGCCGATACCGTTCAGAAAAATATTGATAAAAGCATAAAAGAGTTTAAATCACGAGGTGTACACAAAGCTGATTTTTTTGTGCTGAGGGGTGCACTGATGCCAGCAGTTCTTGTTGAGGTAGGTTTCATAACACATCAGAAAGAGATAAAATATTTAAAGAGTGATGATTATCAGGATCAATTAGCCGAGGGTATTGTTGATGGAGTTGTATCCTTTATCAACCAGTACAATAAATTGATAGACTGATTCTTTCTCCTTCCCTTAATTTGTCAGATCAGGGGAGCAGGTTATTTAAAAATTTCAGCCTGAGTCCGTTAAATATTTAAAAATAATAAGTAAATAAGCATTTCTTTTGTTTGAATTATTGACATAAAAATGAATAAATTTACAATTATACCATAAAATTGAAAAAATGATAAAAGTGTCAGGAAAATAGCATGAACTTTAACTTAAAAGATAAAATCAAAATTACAGAAATAAAGAGTAAAATAACAGAATTTTACTGCAAAGCGAGAATCTTTGCTCTGAATAAATTTGAAGAAATAAAAAAAGAGATCGCTGCAACAAAAGTACGAATGGACAATGATGTAAAGGAGAGAAACAGAATACTGCTTCTGGCTCTATCGGCTCTGTTTATACTTGATTACATGATGCTCTCATATCATATAGATAAAAATATTTTTGATATCTTCCCTTCCATACCTGTACTCGAAAACAGGAAAACAATAAATATTTATATCCCGTCAGAAGGCTGCAAAGAGATACTTACTGAGAAAAGGGAAATTTATTCAAATCTTGAGGATGAAAGTCTGGTGAGGAGACTTTTTGATCTCGTTGCTGACGGATCATATTTCGAGAATACATCAGAGAATGTGCCTGTAGATTTTCTGATTAAAAAGATATGGCTGGTAGATGGAGAAAATGGTGAAGGGAAAGTCTGTGTAATAGATCTTTCTCCCGCGACCCTTGAAAAAGATATGAATGTAGTCAGGGGATCTGAACAGATGTTTAAAGAATCCCTTGAAAAAACTATAACAGAAAATCTCCCCGGAATTAAAAAAGTAATTCTCCTGGAAAAGGGAGTTCCTAATAGAAAATTATGGGAAATCTGATTTTATAGATACCATTCCCCTTTAAAAACTTCAACCGCCGGACCTGTTAAAAAAACATGGTTGATTTTTTCATTCCATTCGGTTTTTAAATCTCCGCCCGAAAGATGAACAGTAATTTTTCTTTCAGTCTGTTTTGTGAGAACGCCTGCAACAGTAACCGCTGAAGCACCTGTACCGCAGGCCATTGTTTCACCGGCGCCTCTCTCCCATGTTCTTTGGATGACCTCTTTGCTGTTTAGAATCTGGACAAATTCAACATTCGTTCTGTTGGGGAAGAGATCTAAATTTTCAATTATAGGACCGTATTTTGCAACAGGAAAATTTTCCGCATCTTCGACGAATATTACAACGTGAGGATTCCCCATTGAAACGGATGTAATGGCAAAAGTTACGCCATCGGGAAGGTGGAGGTTTTCATTAATAACCATGCCCGGTTCACCAACCATGGGTATTCTTTCCCTTTGAAGAACCGGTTCACCCATGTCGACTTTTACTGAATTTACAAGGTCGTTTTTTATTTTTAATTCAAGATGCTTGATTCCTCCGCCGGTTTCGATACTGATTTTGTTTTTATCGGTAAGCTTGTGGTCATAAACATATTTAGCAAAGCATCTTATTCCGTTGCCGCACATTTCAGATTCGCTTCCGTCTGAATTGAACATGCGCATTCTGAAGTCGGCAGTTTTTGATTTCATAATAAGAATAAGTCCGTCAGATCCTACTCCGAAATTCCTGTTGCTCATCTTTATGGCGAGTTTCGATGGAGTTGTAATCTGTTCCTTCAGGTCTTCAATATATATGTAATCGTTTCCTGCGCCGTGCATTTTTGTAAATTTCATAATTCATATCTCCATTCCAGGTTTTTTTGAAATTTATCAGCAGGATACCTGCGTTCAGTATAAAAAAGATAATAATATTCAGTAATTATTCCTAAATATATTTTTTAGTAATATGAATAAATTATATAACAGGCATTGACCTGTACAGATTGTATAATATAAATTTACATATATATTTGTAAATAAATAAAAAAGAAGTATGGATGCACTAAAAAAGTGGTCCTGAATTAATAAAAAAATGTATTATTTGTTGACAAATTTTGAGAAATTGAATAAAAATAATCTAACTTGCCTTAAAAATTAAATTCATTTATTGATAATCAGGAAAATTTATGCGTATGGTAAAATTTATATACTTAATTGCTGCTGTTATGATGTCGGCAATGCTCTATGCCGGTGATATAGTAACGGCCGATATAGTAGCTGCTGATACAGTAACTGCTGATATAGAAAAAGTTGTGGAGTACAAAAGTTTTAAAGGGGAGTGGATCACTAATACTGATGCTGATAAACTTGAACAGTTTATTAAAACCTACGGTACCGGATATAAGGATGTAGTTGCTTTAAACGGGCGGAATTACAGAAAAGAGAAAAGTGTTTTTATACCGTTTTCTGATGTGTACCTGGAATATCTGAAATCGAAGGAATCAGCTCCTGCCGGAGATTCTGAGAATGATTTTATCTGGCCGATTGAGAGTTTTGACAGGATTACATCAACATTCGGCAGAAGATGGAGTGCATTTCATGAAGGGATAGATATACCGGCCGGAAGAGGTGTCCCTATATACGCAGCCTGCAACGGAAGAGTGGCAACTGCAAGATTTATGGATAATTTCGGAAACACAGTCTGGATTGAACATAGAGATAATTTATATACCAGATATTGCCATGCCTCTCAGCTAGTTGTAAAGGAAGGTGATATAGTAAAAAAAGGCCAGCTGATAGCATATGTGGGAAGTACAGGAAACTCAACAGGTAATCACCTTCATTTTGAAGTAAGATATAATGATTTCCCTCTTAATCCGCTTGATTTTTTACCATTCAATCCGAATGTAAAGAAAGCACAGTATATTAAGAAAATTGACTGATACTTCGAGACTCAGTATAACCATACTTCGACACTTCGACAGGCTCAGTACTGGCAGACTCAGCGGCCAAACTCTGCTGAGCCGATAATAAAAAAGCCTGCTTAAAAAAAGCAGGCTTTTCTGTTTTTATATAAATTTTATTTTTTACTTAGAATCTTTTGCATCATTTAAAATTCTTTCTGTATCAAAATCCATTCTGATAATATCATTCATAAGAGCAGGAATTTCTTTATCAAGCTGATCAAACTGTTTATTGATCATCTTTTCCTCCTCCGGAGTGCCTTCATAAGCTTCCCTGGTAAGAGTTCCGATCATTGCTTTAACATTCTCCTGTCTGTTTTTCAGGATAAAAAGAATGTTCGGGCCGGATTGTGATCCCCAGTGAAATCCGTCAGGGAGTTCGACTGAAAAAGTCTCAGTTACACCATCGCCATCTGAATCTTCAGCATAATAAACCTGTCCGTCTTTTGTTTTAGCAACTACATAAGTATAATATTTAGTTGGCCCTTCATCTCTTATAGTTTTAGGGATAGGAAGTCTTTCCATCCTGAAATCGGCGTCTTTTCTGTTAATAATCAGGCCCCTGAATATATTTACATGTTTCTGTATAAAAGAATCTCTCATTTTCGTGTAGAAATCACAATATCTCTGACTCAGATTGTCATTTTTTTCTGCAACGACAAACTTTTTCTGAACTTCAACTCTTCTATCTGTAATCAGAAGATAGTCAGGTTTTCCGTCAATTGCTCTTGCCCACATATCGTTGACAACAAGCCTGTTTTCCATTTCTTTTATAATTCTGTTTTCTTCAACTATTCTGGGATCATCATACCCGTCTTTAAAAAGGTACATCTGTTTATCTTTAATTATTAATAGAGATGCTGATGAGGTATCCTGTTTCTGATGCACCTCGGGATCAATTACATACTCTATCTGCTGATATGCTATTCTATCTTCATTGTAACGGGAAACCTCATCAAGTGTTATCTCTTTATATGATAAATCCCTTGAGTAAACCGATGAAGCCATTAAAAGAAGAATACAAAGAACTATTGCGGATTTCCCTCTAAACATTTACACCCTCCATGACGTGTCTCTATTATATAAATTTACAATAATTTCAGTAATAATATAATATAATAATTATTATTTTTCAGGACAATTTGTCAAATATTTTATGAATTCTCTTTTTTCCGCTCTTTTTTCCATTTAGCCTTATCGAGTTTAGTCCAGCTTTCGACTACATGTTTCGATAACTCCGACTCTATTTCTCCCCGTGTTTTTTTCTTTTTCTCTTTTGTCACCGGGATATTCTTGTTTTTTGCCTTATGTTCTTCATATTCCTTTGCAGTCAGTCCAGGTTCAGTGTCGTAAATTTCAGGAATGATAGATGATCTGTTTTTATCATCTGCTATCTGGTCAATAATGGTGTTTATTCTCTTTTTGTTTACAAGGGTATCTATAAAAATTTCCGGTATATGAATTCCATGATAAGCAGCTGTAATTGCAGCCGAAAGAGAGGTAAGAGAGGATGCTGATCCGCCCTCATGGACGGCAATCAGGAAAATGCTTTCAGGATCAGGACAGGAATCTGAAAGAGCTACAGCCATGGGGAGTATAGTTTCAGGAAGATTTACACTCCCTCTTGTTATTGTATTTGTCTTTTTTTTATCCGCGTATCTGCATATCAGTTTTTCATAGTCTGCGGTATTTTTAGTTGTATTTAACTCCTTGAAAAGATTCAGAAGAGAATCCGCTTCTGATATAATATAATCTGGATTGAAGCCCAGATCAAATATCCGATTCTGGTTTTCAATGATATCATTTTTTATTTTTTCGGATGAAAATAACGCAGTCTGCAGAATTCTGTTGTCTTTTTCAGAAATCAGATCTTTAATCAGCTGGAGAAGAAGTATAGAACAGGCAATTGTGGAGCTGCTCTTTGTAAAGAGCGAGATATATTTTACAGCAGAGATGAGATGCTCTTTTTCATTTTTTACGAGGAGAAGAGATAAAACAGGGGGGAGGAGTCTTGAACAGGGCATGATAAAATGATGCGCTGAGTTTTCATCGTTTTTTGTCCTGAAAATAAAATTTCTTTCAGCTTCACCGGGATCTCTGAAAATACCTGATTCAACTCCGGCAACATCGGGAGAGTTTTTAACCGCTTTTATGAATTCATCAGAATTAAAGGTTTTTTTGTCGGTACATGCAGCTGTGAGAAGCATATTCTGGGTAATTGAGGAGTAAAGCCCCGGTTTTTTCCATCTCTGCATGTTATCCTTGAGTGCAGGTGCAGGATCGGTATAGCCCGTTATTTCTCTAAAAATAGCTTTAATGTGATTTTTAGAGAAATAACGGGCTATACCGAGCCTGCACCCGCACTCAAGGACAACATGCAGAGATGGAAAAAACCGGGGCTTTACTCCTCAATT
>Ga0116171_10004043_pt1 | contig 13313 bp, 10 predicted proteins | sample AD_JPNHW2_MetaG_FD_89798 | JGI IMG/M metagenome (GOLD analysis project Ga0116171, IMG submission 89798) | Active sludge microbial communities of municipal wastewater-treating anaerobic digesters from Japan - AD_JPNHW2_MetaG | ecosystem: Engineered > Bioreactor > Anaerobic > Digestate | place...
AGGCGCTTGCCCGTCTTGCGGCTCGTGAAATTGTTGCAGTTGAGCCAGACCCAGGGGCTCGTGTAGTCGCCGCCCCAGTTCTTGTCCTGGTAGCCCGCGGAGCTCTCCGGCTCGATCCTGTACTCCTCGCCGTTGAAGGTTATGCGGCCTTCGTAGCGCGTCAGCATTCCCGCCGCATGCCAGTACATCTGGAAGGCATTGATCGAGCGGAAGAAGGCGTTCGTCCCGAAGCCCACGCAGTAGGGGAGGACCTTCTCGGCCTTGAGGTCCCAGCTCATCTCGCCCGCATCGGACATGTACTCGGGATGGGCCCTGGCCTCCTCGGGGCCAAGGGAGACGGAGCCGACGAGGCGGGTCTCGGTGACGGTGTTCCTGCCGATCCTCGCGTCGAGCTTCGACCTGTCGGCCTCGAACTCGGTGATGGGGTAGAAGTTGTGGATCTGCGCCTGCCTGCCCTCGCCCCACCGGCCGGCCTTGACCATGGCGTACGAGGGCTTCAGGCCCTTCTCCCGGTTGGCGGGCAGCTGGCCCGGGATGGCCTTGTCCCCGCCGAGCGCGGGATTGACCACGTAGTACTCGATGAAGAAGGGCTGTTTCTCGCCCGTCTTCGCGTTGACGCCGACCAGGGAGTGCCACCACCAGTCGTAGCCGCGGCGGGCCAGGGCGCCCTTGAGCATGTATCCGTTCCGCTTGTCCATGTCGCCTCCTTGGAGGGAAGGAAAGGGGTTAGCCAGGGCCCGGGGCGCGCTGCCGGGAGCCGCCTACAGGACGGCGCAGCCGGGAGGTCGCGACCGGGACCGCAGGCTCCGGGGGAAAGGATAGCATATATGCTTGCAGTCTGCAAATAAATAGCTTACCCTTGAGTTGCCCGGGCGGGGCTTCCGTTCCTGCCTGCCGAAGGAGGGGACATGGCGACCGTGGTGATCGAGAGACTGCCCGATGGCGGCTACGCGGAGGACTGCGCCGCCCTTCCCCGGGACTACGGCAGCCCCGGTTGGGATGGCCGGCCCGAGGTGACGGCGATCCGAGGGGCGGTTTTCTCGGCCCTGGACCGTCTCGAGGCGTCGGCGCGTCCGCGAGGGAGCCTCGCGGGCAGGCTTTCCGGCCGGCATGTCCTCGTCAAGCCCAACCTCGTCACGGTCTGGCACGACATGGGGCTCGTGAAGAGGAGCTACCCGGAGTCCACCGATCCCCGGGTGCTCGACGCGGCCATCCTCTGGCTTTCCTCCCGCGCTTCGAGGATCACCATCGTCGAGTCCTCGGGCAGGGGAAACCCGACCCGCGTCGGATTCAGGGTTTCGGGCATCGACAGGCTGGCTCGCCATCGGGGCTGCGGCCTTGTCGCCCTGGACGAGACGCCCGTCGACCGCTACATACTCCCCAAGGCGAGCGTCCAGCGCGAGATCCTGGTCCCGAAGATCTTCTCGGAAGTGGTCAGGGGGGAGGCCGCCTACGTCTCCGTGCCCAAGCTCAAGACCAACCTCTACACGGGCGTCACCCTCGGCTTCAAGAACGCGATGGGCGTCATACCCTACAACCTGAGGCAGCGCAACCACCACTACGACATCGACCGCAAGCTCGTGGAAATGCTCTGGCTTTTCCGCCCCGACCTCGTCCTCATCGACGGAGTGGTCGGCGGGGAGGGGGAGTGCCCTGCCCCTGTCGACGCCGTCGACTCGAGGGTCATCATCGCGGGCGACCAGCCCGTGGAGACCGACCGCGTCGCGACGCGCGTAATGGGCTTCGACCCTGGATCCATCAGGCTCATGCGGATCGCCGACGAACTGGGCTTCGGTGACAGGGAAGGCACGACAATCCTGGGCGACGAGCCGCGCATCCCCTTCAGGCCGGCCGATGCCTCGCTGGTCTCCGAACGATGCCGCGCAACCTGTCCCGGCGTGAAGGTCCTCCTGGGCATCGACCGGGTCCCCCTCGAGGGCGCCGGAAACGGACCGGTGACCCAGGTCCCGCCCGCGTACATACGGGCGATGGAGGAGTCCTGCAGGGGCGGCTGCGTGGCCACGACGCGCTTCGCCTTCTCCATGATGGAGTATGAGGGCGTGGCGCCAAGACGGGATGTGGTCATGGTGCTGGGGCGCGGCATTGAGTCCGGAGGCACGCGGCGCTGGTACGATGCCGATGGCAAGGGCTACGACGCCGCGGGGATAGCGGCCCTGCCGGGACGCAAGATGGCGATCGGAACCTGCGCGAAGTCCCTCTCGCCCATGGCCGCACGATACGTCGCCGGCTGCATGCCCATGCCCAACGCCCCACACATGATCCTCCATGAACTCGGCGGTACGCCCTGCCGGGTCATGTCCCTGAGGAACCGTAACCTCCTGCCGGCCCTCGGCGGAGTCCTTGGCCAGCGCCTCGCGCGGCGTCGCCTCATAGAGGCGGGAAAACGCCTCGACGTCCCCCTCGGCCTGGAGGAGGGCAGGACCGAGGTCCGGCCCCTCAGCCCTGGGGAGTCTGGCCGCGACTGGATCGAGTGGCCCCTTCCGCCCCTCGGCGCAGACGAGGCCCAGCGCCTCCTCGACTTCGAGGATGACGCGGCCCTTGCGGGCTTCCGCGGCATCCTTGTCTTCCGGGTGAAGGAGAAGCTGCTCTGGCGGCTAAAGGCCCTTCTCACCTTCCTCATCACGGTCGCCCCCCTCGCCTTGGCCATGGCGTCCCTCGCCGCCGGCAAGCCCCTCCTCGGGCTCTCCTGGCCCCTATGGCTCGGCGCCTTCGGCCTCATCGAGATCCTTCATTGCTGCGAGATCCCCGCCGCCCGCAGGGCAGCCTGGCACGCCAAGGAACGGAAGGGCCTTGCATGGAATGGCAGGGACACGGCCAAGGCCATTCTGGGGGCCCTCCTCGTCGGTTATCCCTCCTGGGTTCCGAAGAAATACGGGGTCTTCGACTAGACCCTCGCCAGGGACAGACCCATGAGGGAGGAAAAAAAAGCCGCTCCGGTCTCCCGGAACGGCTTTCTGTCCTTTCTTTCCCTACTTTTTCCGGGTGGCCGCCTGGACAGCGGAACTTATGGAGCTGTCCATGTCGGCGAGGGTCTTCTGGGCCGCGCCGGCCTTCTCGACGGCGACAAGGTAGTCGCCCTTGGCGAGGGCGGCCTCGGCCTCGGCGAGGGCCTTCTTTGCGCCCTCGATCTCGGCCGTCCTGGCAGCCTTGTCTATGCCGGCCCTGGCCACGCGGGCTGCCGAAGCAAGGAGCTTCTGCGTCTCGGGGATGGCCTTCTTTACGGCGGCGATAAGCTCCTCAGCCTGGCTCTTGGCCTTTTCCTTGTTGGTCTGGGCCTCAGCGACGGCCGCGTCCGCGGCGGCGGTGGCTTCGGAAGCCAGGGCCTTGGCCTTGTCGTAGTGGCGGTTCTTGGATTCGGTGCGCATCTGGTCGATGAGGGAACGCGCTCGCTGGAGGGAGTCGGGGGCGTAGGCCACGACATCGGCCGAATTCTCGAGGTTCGCGACTGCAGTCTCGGCAGCATCCATCTCCGCCTTGGGCGGCTTGGCGCAGGCGGCGAGGGCGATGACGAAGATCACCGGCAGGAGCCGTAGGTAACGCTTCATGACAGGTTGTCTCCTTTTGTATCCGCGGCACAGGGCCGCGCGGGGCATTTCATCCGCCCGTGAACCAGGCGGACGTCCTACCTATAGTATAGCGAACCAATGGAACATATTCGACGTCCCTGCGTAAAAAGGCTTGCGCAAGGATCCCCTGTTCCGTATATCCTTCTGCCATGAGCAGGAAACCGTCCAGGAAAGGCCTTGTCGCAGCGGTAATGGCTTCCTTCCTCGCAGGAGCCTTGGCAGTATTCGTCTCGATATCGAAGCCCTTGGACGGCCTCGGATGGAAGATCTACGACCTTGCCTCGGGCTTGGCCTCCAGCCAGCCGGCCCCGGGCGACTTCCTCGTCGTCTCTCCGGTTGAGGGAAGGGACAAGCCCCGCAGCGCCGACGAGGCGCTGGTTGTCCTCAGGCTTCTCGACGAGTTCAGGACAAGGGCCGTCGCCCTGGAGAGCCCGGCCTTCGACGGAGGTCGCGAGCTTGAGGATCTGGCCGCCCTGCGAGCCGGCCTTCCCCCCTTGGTCGACAAGGAGACCGGCAATCTCGAGCGCAACATCCGTTCCCTCTTCGACGCCATCAGGGCAGGGACCATCCCTCCCGGCGAGCTGGGCAAGTACGTCGACAGCCTCGTCGCGATCGTCGACCGGGGAGGAGAGCGTCTCAAGGAAGCCGTCGGGCCGGAGGGCAATCCCGTGCTCGCCGCTCTCGAAAGGCAGAAGGCCTCGCTCGGCATCGATGGAACGGCCTTCCATGAAATGGAAGCGGATACGGATGGAGTCCTCCGCTGGATACCCGTCGTTCGACAGGAAGGGGGACAGACCTCCCCCCGAGCCGATCTCTCGGCCCTCATCGCGAGCCTTGGCAATCCATCGCTTGAAATGGCGCCCGGGAGGCTCCTCCTCCGCAATGCCAAGCTTCCGGGCGGCCGCGAAAGGACCCTTGTCATTCCCGTGGACAAGGCAGGTCGAGCCCTGGTTTCCTGGCCCAAGGCAGGCTCCGACGGCCGCCCCCGGGGTCTGTCCCTCGATTCCCTCCTTGCCTTCGCCGCGGAGGAGGAAGAATTCGTCTCGGCCTTGCAGACCATGGACTCAGGCGGCCTCCTTGGAGGCGATGGTTCGGCCCTTCTGAGCCGGTATCGGCATGCAGCCCTCCTGGCTGAGGCCGCTGCTGCAGGCACGAAGTCGGATCGTGAGGAATGGAGGGATGCCCGGGAAGAGTTCTTCGTCGCTGCGCTCTCGTATTTCCGTGAAGGACATGAGGTCGGCCTGGTGGCCGCCGTGGAAGTCCTGAAGAATATGCCCGGCAGGACAGATGAGGAACTCAGCCGCCTGGATGCACGTATTGGAGAGATCCAGCGTTCCTACGCCGAGGCAAAAAGGATCATCGAGGATCTCAATGGGAAACGTGCGTCCCTGAAACAGGGCTTGGGAGGAAGCTTCGTTTTCTTGTCCCTCGCAGGCAATGGAACCCGCGACTCTGCACCGCTTAAGGATACGCAGGGCCTTGCCACCGACCCTGCCTTCGCCGGCGCGGCCTTTGCCGCTTCTGTGCTTTCGCAGGGCGTACCGAGGCTCGCAGGCCGGAATGCCGTGCTTGCCTTGGCCTTGTTGCTCACCCTTGCCGTCAGCCTCCTTCCCCTTGCAGCCGCTTCCCGGAGTCGTCCATCGAAGGCTTCCAGCCTCCCCTTCGCAGGCTTGGCTGCCATATTCGTCGGCCTCGTTCTGTCCCTGGCAGGCTTCCTCTTCCTCAGGCTTTTCTTCCCTCCGCTGCCGATAGTCCTTGGACCGCTTTGCGCAGTCGTGCTGGCTTCGGTCCTCCTCCGGCCTTTCCGGCACGGAAAGCAGGGCAGCCGGCAGAAGGTCTGGGTCGCTAGTTTCAAGGCTGTCGGCCTCGTGCGCGGCGTCGACAGCCTCGAGCCGGCCAGGTCTTGCGGCCTTCTTGCCTCCTTCGAGGAAAACATCGCGGAAATCGTCAGGGCCGGGGAGGGAGTCGTCGCCATGGCCGATGGCCCCACCATGATGGCCTTCTTCGCCGATAGGCCGGGTCTGTCCCCGGCGGCCGGCCGGGCGCTCAAGGCTGCCATTGCCGCAAGCTCCCTCGGCTGGGACGGCGGTGACATCAGTGTCGGTATTGATTCGGGCGATTGCCTTGTCCTGAGGGATCCTTCACCAACCAGGCGAAGGCTGGCCATGGGCCTTGTCGGCCCCGCGGCAGATCTCGCGCAGCGCCTTGCGGACCTCTGCGGCCACTTCGGTACCCACATTCTCGCGACCGAGGCGGCACTTGAACATTCAGGTTCCGAGAGCGCCCGGCGGCCCCTTGGCGAGCTCCGGGTCGAGGCCACGGGAAGGAAGGCGGAGCTCTATGCCCTGGTTCCCGGGAAGACAGGGCGCGGCGATGTACCGCACAGCAAGGGACAGACCTGAGGGCGGGACGGCAGGAATACCCTTGGGGACAGACCCGAAGAAGGGCAGCAATGCCCTCGCAGAGGGTAGGCAAGCGTCGCAAGGGGGGACAGACCCGTGGCTGGCCGGCTTCGGCCCGCCTGGCCGTCGCTACTTCCCTGACGGGCCCGTGGCCGTAGAAGCCATGGTCCCGAGCCGGGCCACGCTCTTCTCGAGGGCCTTGAACCTCACGACGATGGAGCCTCCGATGGCCTGATAGGCACGGAAACGCTCGCCGTCGTCGACGAAGGCCGGCTCGGGTTCGCCTGGGAAGGTAGCGCCGCGGAGCTGGAGCCACCTGAGGGAGGGATCCCTCAGGCTGGTCTTCGGCCTTGCCGGATCGAAGAGGATGATCGACTCATGGACGCCCCGCTCTTCGAGGGGGGATTCATCGGTCGATTGCAGGTAGCGGATCCTCCCCTTCGCGAGGTCGATCGACTGGATGACGCAGGAATGGAGGAAGCTCCCGTCTTCGCCGCGGAAGAGGAGGATGTCGCCGGGAAGGAGGTTGGCGATCTCGTCGTTGACCTCCCTCGTCCGGCCGCTCTTCGGGTTATAGTACCAGGTGCCTACATAGAGCGAGGGCTTCCGCCCCCTGGGCAGGCCCGCGTCGCGACCGAGCAGCCTGTCGAGGTCGACGCGGTCGGCGGCCGCTATGGCCTTGAGCACATGCCAGACGAAGCCCGAGCAGTCAATGCCCAGCCTGCCCACGCAATAGAGGTAATTATAAACATCCTGTGGCTCGGCGCCCTGGCCCGTCACGTGCACGACGGGCCGGTAGGGGAGGCCGGGATAGAGGCCCGAGAGCATCCGCTCAATGGCGAAGCGGTCAGTGCTCGTCGACCAGGTCTTCGTGGGGAGATCGAAGGACACGAGTTTCTCGCGGCCGTCGGAGAGCGCCCCGAGGTAGGAGGAGAAGTCGGGCGAGGCGAGTATGCCGCCTATGGCATCCCATAGCTCCGCAGGGCTTGCCTTGCCGCCGCCCACGACGGCCAGCTCCGTCTCCGTGAGCTCCGAACGCTCGCTGTTCTCGGCGAAGGGAAGCCGCAGCGTGAGTATGTTGCCGTCGATGACGAAGGTGCGGAAGCATTCCCTGTAGGCCTTCTCGATCACGGCCTCTACGCCGTTTCCCCATTCGCTGCTTACGTCCGAGAATGCGGCAAGGCCCGGCTCGGTGACCGAGGGCGCGGCGGAGGCTCTCGGGGCGGCCACGAAGAAGGCCGCGGCGAGAATGGAGGCGAGGAGTATCGCCGGGAGGAGGAGAGGGGGAAGCCCAGGACGTCGCAGTTTCCGCATCGGCCCACTTTATCCCGATGCCGCCTCCCTAGGCAAGCTCGCCGGCTCAGGGATTCTTGATGGCGAGGATCTTCAATGGTACGTGGCCCGGATTGCGTATGCCATGCGAGATGTCCTTGGGTCCTGCGACAAGGGCTCCGGCTCTTGCGACGGCCTCTTCCTCTCCCACCGTGAAGACCGCTTCCCCCTCGAGGACGAAGAACTCCATGTCCATGGAGGCCGAGTGCGGCATTATCGCGCGCCCGGGATTGATAGTCATGTGGATGACGACGGCGCCAGGGGAGGAATACAGGCGCCTGCCCGTCATGTCCTCGTCGCTCATCACGATCGCACCGTCCTCCACCCTGGTGATTTCCATCGTTGCCTCCTGGACCTTCCTCAAGTATCGCATATCGGAGGGCATCCTGCCTCCCGCGATGCGCCTGCCCCGGCGAGGATGCCTCCGCGGATCCAGGGCCTATTCGCGCGCGTTCATTTGAATTTGCCGCTTCACCGGCATATCCTTGTTGGTGAGCCACAGTGAATGCACTCGATCCTGCACCGGCTTGATAGTCGATCATCGAATAAAGCCGAGGTCATCGATGTGTCCTGTAAAAATGCCCTTTCCTGAAGGCCCTTCCGCCGTAGTGACCGCCTCTCCCCCTCCTTTTCCCTGTGGACACGCCATCCCCGTGCGCTCCACGGGGAGGACCTGCAAGACCGGCGCAGGCGGGGCGCGTCCTTCCGTAGACGCTTGCAGGGACTCTCCCTGCAAGCGGAGTGATCGCCAGGTTCGCTTTCCCCGCGCCTTCCCAGGCTCCGCCGCATCCTTGCCATGGCTGCGGAACCTGAAGGGAATCCTGCCGGGTCCGGAGGCGGGGGGAGGAGAAGGTGCAAACGTCCATTGATGCGAAGCCTGCCGTCCTCATAGTCGACGATGCGCCCGACAACATCGCCCTCATAAGCTCCCTCCTCAAGGAGACCTACCGGGTGAAGGCGGCGACCTCGGGCGAGCTCGCGCTCTCGCTCGTCGAGGGATCCAGCCCTCCCGACCTCGTCCTCCTCGACATCGTGATGCCGGGCATGGACGGCTACGAGGTGTGACGGAGGATGAAGGCGAATCCGGCTTCCGCCGATATTCCGGTCATATTCCTCACGGCTCGGTCCGAGGCGCCCGACGAGGAAAAGGGCCTCGGGCTCGGAGCCATCGACTACATCACGAAGCCGATCAGCCCTCCGATCATGTTGGCGAGGATCAGGACCCACCTCCGCCTGAAAAGCGTCAGCGACTTCCTGAAGGACAAGAACGCCTATCTCGAGAGCGAGGTGGCGAGGCGGACCGAGGAGATCGGGATGGTCCAGGACGCGACGATGATAGCCCTCGGCTCCCTCGCGGAAACGCGGGACAACGAGACGGGAAACCACATCCGCCGGACGCAGTGCTACATCAGGGCCCTCGCCGAGAAGCTGGCCGACCATCCGCGGTTCAGGAAGCAGCTCAATGCCGAGAACATCCAGCTGCTCTATAAATCGGCCCCCCTCCACGACATCGGGAAGGTCGGCATACCTGACACGATACTCAGGAAGGCGGGAAAGCTGGACGAGAAGGAGTTCGAGATCATGAAGCGCCATACGGTCCTGGGCAGGGACGCCATCCTCGCAGCCGAGGATAGGCTCGATTCGCCCAACACCTTCCTGGCCATGGCTCGGGAACTCGCCTGGTCGCACCACGAACGCTGGGACGGGAAAGGCTATCCCCGCGGCCTTGCCGGCGACGACATACCGCTTCCCGGCAGGCTCATGGCCATCCCCGACGTCTACGACGCCCTCATCAGCAAGCGGGTCTACAAGAAGGCCTACACCCACGAAGAGGCGGTCGACTTCATCAAGGCCGGCGACGGGAAGCAGTTCGATCCCGACATCCTCGAGGCCTTCCTGGAAATCTCGGATACGTTCAGGGACATCGCGAGCGGCCTCGAAGACAGGGAAGAGGCGGAAACCCCGGTCAGGCGTCCCGAGTGATGCCGGCCGGGGCGCCCACTCGCCCTGCCCGGCTAACGGAGGCAGGCATGGCCTGCAGTGCAATCATTCGGCCCCTTCGCGCGAAGCTTGCAACCTGAGAGCCTTGACGTCGCGGGCGGGGGATTCGCTGAACATGCGGCGGTACTCCCGGCTGAACTGCGAAGGGCTCTCGTAGCCGACCCGGAAGGCGGCGTTCGCCGCGTCGAGGCCCTCGGCCAGCATGATCCTTCGGGCCTCCTGCAGGCGGAGCCACTTCTGGTACTGGAGGGGGCTCATGGAGGTGAGCGACCTGAAGTAGTGGTGGAAGCTCGAGCTGCTCATCCTGCAGAGCTTCGCGAGGTCGTCGACCTTGAAGGGCCTGTCGAAATTCTTCATGAGCCAGCCTATGGCCCTCGATATCCCGTGGCCCTGGCTCCCCGAAGTCCCGATGCGGTGGAGGAGGGGACCCTGCTCGCTCGTGAGCAGCCGATAGGTGATCTCCCTTTCGATCATCGGTCCCAGAACGGGAATGTTCTCCGCTTCGTCCAGGAGGTCGATGAGCCTCAGGAAGGCGCTGATGAGGGGCAGGGTCAGCGCGCTGACTGTCATGGCCTGCTGGGCGACGTCCTCGCGCCTGAACGCTACGGAATCATCCGCTATGAGCTGCGAGATGCTGCGTTGGTCGAGCCTCAGCTTGACGCCGAGATAGGGCTTCGCCCTGCTCGCCTTCGTTATCTCGGCCACGATGGGCAGGTCGAGGGCGGTGACGAGGAAGTGGTTCGCATCGTACTCGAAGCGCTGCTCCCCGAGGAACACGCGCTTGGCGCCCTGGGCAATCAGGCAAATGCTCGGTTCCTGCAGGTAGCTTACGGGTGCCGTCGGACCGTCCCTGCGGATGAAGGAGAGCGAGGGGATTGCGGTCCGGAAGTCCCCGCATGCGGGAGCATGCCGCTCCAGCCTGTCTAGCAGCCCCTTCTTGAGTATTTCCATCTCGCCGTGCGACGGCGCCCCTGGCCCGGCTTCGCGTGCCATTCCTTTCTCTCCCATTCCGGAAGTATAGTGCCCTAAGGAGGACCCATGAAAGCCTGGTCCTCCCAGGCAATGGACTTTCAGGCAATAAATCGGCAGGAATCGTATACGACTCGCCGGCCTCCCGTCGGTATCATATAATGCGAAACCAGGAAGCAAGGCGGCAAGGTAGCTCAAGATGAAGCACTATGAGGACAGGACCTTCGACGAGGAGAGGGCCCTCTATGGAGTCCGCGACGCGGACATCGTCAATTGCTCCTTCGAGGGGCCTGCCGATGGCGAATCGGCCCTCAAGGAAAGCGGTGACATCCGGGTCAGGAATTCGCGGTTCCTGCTGCGGTATCCGCTCTGGCACGTCGACGGAGGCGTGTTGAGCGGCTGCTCCATGACGGCTACCTGCCGTGCGGCCCTCTGGTACGACAGGGACATGGTCCTGGAGGACTGCAGTCTCGGCGGGATCAAGGCCCTCCGCGAATGCGATCGCATGACGCTGAAGGGCTGCACCGTGGACTCGGCGGAATTCGGCTGGTTCTGCCGGGGCGTCTCCCTCGGTGGATGCTCTATCCAGTCCGAGTACCTCTTCCTGAAGGCCCGCGACCTCGACATCCGCAGGCTCGCCCTGAAGGGCAAGTACTCCTTCCAGTACGTCGAGAACATGACCATACGGGATTCGGAGCTCGACACCAAGGACGCCTTCTGGCATTCGAGGAACGTCACGGTCTACGACAGCACGGTCCGCGGCGAGTATCTCGGCTGGTATTCGGAGAACCTAAGGCTCGTACGTTGCAGGATCATCGGCACCCAGCCCCTATGCTACGCGAAGGGCCTCGTCCTGGACGATTGCGAGATGATCGATTGCGACCTCTCTTTCGAGAGGAGCGACGTACGGGCCGATATTCGGGGACGCATCGAAAGCGTCAAGAATCCACTGAGCGGCTCGATCTCCGCCGATGCCATCGGGAGCCTCATACTCGACGGGCAGGGGGAGCCTGACTCCCGCTGCATCATCCGCGAGCGGTCGAGGCAGTCGAACCCCGCGGTCACTTCCACGTTTCCGCCGGAATGACGGCCTTGGCGATGCCGTCACGGGCTGGCCGGTACCCATGCGAGTTCAGCGACCGCATGGACGCCGGCCGGCGCCTCTACCTCACCACGACTAGATCATAGGCACGGCTCCCGAGGCCGATCTTCCCGGCGTGCTCGAGGCAGGTACGCCACTCGGATTCCGGCGAGGAGTTGCTGAAGTGGTCGTGCCGATCCACGAAGCCCTGCTTCGCGAGGTTCCGCGCGAGCTGGCCGCCGGGCAGCGGACTCGCGGCGAGGCAGGCGTCGACGCAGGCCTGGTCGAGGGCGAGGGGATCTAAGGAGGCGAACATGCCGAGGTTGGGCAGTATGGGCACGTCGTTCTCCCCATGGCAGTCGCAGTTGGGCGACACGTCGACGATGAGCGATACATGGAACTGCGGCCTGCCGTCGACTACGGCCTTGGCGTACTCGGCCATCTTGCGGTTGAGCATTTCGTTCGCCGAGTAATCGTTGAAGGCTATCGCGTCGAAATTGCAGGCCCCGAGGCAGCGGCCGCAGCCGACGCAGTGCCCCTCGTCGACCTTCATCTTCCTCGACGTATCGTCGAGGAAGAGGCCGCCGTTGGCGCACTCCCGCTGGCACCTCAGGCAGCCGCGGCAACGATCTGTGTCGATATGGGGCTTGCCGCTCGAATGCTGCTCGGTTTTCCCGGCCCGCGAGCCGCAGCCCATGCCTATGTTCTTGATCGCCCCGCCGAAGCCTGTCATCTCGTGGCCCTTGAAGTGGGTGAGGCTGATGAAGACGTCAGCATCCATGATGGCCCTTCCGATCCTGGCTTCCTTGACGTATTCGCCTCCGATCACCGGCACGCCAACGTCATCGGTCCCCTTGAGCCCGTCGCCGATGATGACGGGACAGCCGACGCTGAGCGGCGTGAAGCCATTTTCCCAGGCGCATTCCAGGTGCTCGATGGCATTCTTGCGGCTGCCCGGGTACATGGTGTTGCAGTCGGTGAGGAAGGGCTTGCCCCCGAGTTCCTTGACGAGGTCGGCCACCGCCTTGGCATAGTTGGGCCGGAGATAGCTCAGGTTGCCGAGCTCCCCGAAGTGGAGCTTGATCGCGACGAACTTGCCGTCCATGTCGATACCCTGTATCCCGGCCGCCCTCAGAAGCTTCTTGAGCTTGGTCGGCAGGCCGTCGCCGAAGGCGACCGTATGAAAGTCGGTGAAATAGACCTTTGCCTTGTTCATCCATTCCTCCTGCAGAAGGCGTACCTCGAAGGGAGAGTCGCCGCCTTTTTGACGCCTTCACGGCCGGGGCTCCGGATGCGACAAGTATTCATGGCATCCGTCAATCGACCTTCCGCGCCTTATGGCGCCGCATGGTAGCATGTCGGGAATGACGAGAGAGGCCTGTTTCTCCGTCCTTGTTGCCTGATAGTCCAAGGCGGGAGTTGACCCTTTCGGCTTCGGACATCCTGTCCTAACGCTTCGCTAAACTTCGTTCGCCGACGTCCATGTCGGCTCGACCGATCGTCGTCCTCAAATGATCGGACGATGGTCGGAGCGATCTCCCGTTCAACTCCCGCCTCTAGAAAAAAGAACAACCCGCCAACAGGCGGGTTGTTCTTTCTTGGAGGTGGCGGGAGTTGACCTTTTCGGCTTCGGACATCCTGTCCTCAGCCTCCAGGGCCGCCTCCGCGCCTCTCGCACAGGACGCTGCGCGTCTCGCGTCCTGCCCTGCCGCTCGCCTATCTGCGCGCTCAAATGATCGCGCGCAGATAGGTCGGCGCTCCGGGTTCAACTCCCGCCAGAAGAAAACTAAAAAACCTCCCGGTTGGGAGGTTTTTTAGTTTTGGAGGTGGCGGGAGTTGAACCCGCGTCCCCGAACGCGAACCGTAGACATCTACAGGTTTATCCGTCCTTTCAGGTTGTCGGGGAAGGGGCGGCGGAACGGCGCGCTTTCCTCCCCGTAT
>Ga0116171_10004044_pt1 | contig 13311 bp, 10 predicted proteins | sample AD_JPNHW2_MetaG_FD_89798 | JGI IMG/M metagenome (GOLD analysis project Ga0116171, IMG submission 89798) | Active sludge microbial communities of municipal wastewater-treating anaerobic digesters from Japan - AD_JPNHW2_MetaG | ecosystem: Engineered > Bioreactor > Anaerobic > Digestate | place...
GATACCCAGCATGCCGATCACCGGCGTGGGGAAGATGGGAATTACTTTTCCGTCGATGTTGGACTGGTTATAAAAACTCACATTACCTCCTGTTACCGGTGTTCCGAATTTTTTGCAACCGTTGGTCATGCCTTTTATGGCATGCACAAATTGCCAGTAAACTTCGGGGCTGTATGGATTTCCAAAATTGAGGCAATTGGTTATTGCCAGTGGTTTGCCGCCGGTGCAGGCGATGTTGCGTGCAGCTTCAGCTACAGCTATCTCTGTTCCGATGCGGGGGTCGGCATAAACATAACGGGCATTGCAGTCGACGGTCATCACCAGGGCCTTACGGCTTCCTTTTAAATTAACTACGGCGGCGTCAGCAGGGCTGTTGGTCGTCATATTTTTGGTTCCCACCATGCTGTCGTATTGCTCCCACACCCACCTTTTAGAACAAATGTTCGGGTTGGCTAACAGTTGTTTGGCAACCGGTCTCAGGTCGGCAGGTTCCGGAACGGAGTTGATATTGAATTTTTTTGTTTTGGCAAAATAGTCGGGTTCGTTGTATTCGCGTTTGTATACCGGCGCACCTCCGCCCAAAACCAGCGATTCTGCCGGCATCTCTGCCGCCAGTTCACCCTTCATATAATATCTCAGCATGCCGCCTTTCGTCACTTTTCCGATCTCCACACAATTCAGATCCCACTTTTCAAATATTTCCTGTGCAATTTTTTCTTTACCCTTTTCTATCACCACCAGCATACGCTCCTGCGATTCTGAAAGCAAAATTTCAAAAGGTTTCATATTCTGCTGGCGCAAGGGTACTTTATCGAGGTAAATATCCATGCCATGTTCACCTTTGGCCGACATCTCCGATGTGGAGCAAACGATGCCCGCGGCGCCCATATCCTGCATACCCACCACACAGCGCGATTTGATCAGCTCCAGCGAAGCTTCCAGCAGCAACTTTTCCTGGAAAGGGTCGCCTACCTGCACCGAAGGAAGGTCTTCGGCTGAATTCTCGGTAATGTCCTCCGAAGCAAAGGTAGCTCCATGGATACCGTCTTTGCCCGTTGATGAACCTACGATAAAAATGGGATTGCCCACGCCTTTTGATGTGGCAGAAACTGTATTGCCCGCTTTTACCACACCCACCGACATGGCGTTGACGAGGATATTCTGGTTATAACAATCATCAAAATTGGTTTCGCCGGCTACCACAGGCACGCCGAAAGCATTGCCGTAATCGCCGATGCCTTTTACCACACCTTTCACAAGGTGTTTGGTGCGGTCGAGTGTTAAATTTCCAAAGCGCAGCGAATTGAGTTGCGCGATGGGCCTGGCGCCCATAGTAAAAATGTCGCGGTTGATGCCGCCGACACCCGTTGCCGCTCCCTGGTATGGTTCAACAGCTGAAGGATGGTTATGGGATTCAATCTTGAATACACAAGCCACGCCTTCGCCAATATCGACCATGCCGGCATTTTCTTCGCCGGCTTTGGCAAGCATCTGCGGGCCGTCCTTGGGGAGCTTTTTCAACCAGAATATGGAGTTTTTATAGGAACAGTGCTCCGACCACATCACAGAGTACACACTAAGTTCATTGAAGTTCGGTGTGCGGCCTAAGATCTTTTTTATCTGTTCAAATTCTTCGGCATTCAGGCCGAGTAACTGTGCTGTTTCGAGGTTGACTTCTTTTTCTGATTTATCTTTTTTCATCTCGTAGGTGTTGTTTCTGTACAAAAATATAAAAATTAAGATTTGAAAACATTTCCGGGGATTTTTATTTGTTGAGGATATGGAGAATATTGAGTTGGAAGAGTTAGGCTGTTAGACTGTTAGGCTGTTAGACTGCTAGACTGCTAGGCTGCTAGTGTAATAATTATTAAATTAGTAAACTAAATAATATTTATTATCTTTGCCTTCATGGCAAGGAAAGCAATAACATACCAGATTAGCGAAGAGCAGCGTGAAGAATTAGTAACGATGCGGCGTTCATTGAAATTAGAGAAGAGATATGTCGATAGGGCAACTGTAATTCTTCTTAGTAATGAAGGTAAAACCATTGATTATATAATGCATCAGACTAAACTTAGCAGGCGTGCTGTTAACAAGTGGCGTCAACGATTTAAGGTGTCAGGCATAAATGGATTAAAAGACGCTCCTCGTCCTGGTAAAAAACCATTCATTACACAGGAACAAAAGTTACTTGTGATACAGAAAGCATGTTCAAAACCTGATGGGGGTTATACAAATTGGTCTCAAGATCGCATTGCCAAAGAAATAGGAATAAGCCAGAGCAAAGTCTTTCAAATTTTAAAAGAAGCTGACCTGAAGCCCCACAAAATAGAGTACTGGTGTGGCAAAAGCCCCGATCCTGAATTTGAAGAAAAAATGATAAATATTGTAGGCCTATACATGAACCCACCTGAAAATGCCATGGTTTTATGCGTAGATGAAAAAACGCAAATTCAGGCATTGGACAGAACCCAGCCAGAATTGCCTTTAAGGGTTGGTAATCCGAAAAGACTAACGGCAACATATAAACGAAATGGGACTGTTTCATTAATTGCTGCATTAGCTGTTCATACGGGTGAAGTAACAGCAACAACCATGAAATCAAATAATGCAGCAAACTTTTTATGCTTCTTGAAAAAATTAGATCGAACTTATAGAAACAAAAAGCTACACATCATTGCTGATAATCTTTCTGTGCATAAAGATAAGGATGTTAAAGAATGGCTTAAACATAAAAGAAAAATGCAACTTCATTATACTCCAACATATTCATCCTGGTTAAACCAAGTTGAAATATGGTTTAATATCTTAACCAAAGATGTTGTTAAGGGTGGGATATGGCGTTCATCTAAACAACTATCTGAACAACTTTTGCACTATGTGAATACATATAACAAAACAAGAGCAAAACCTTTTGCATGGACTTATACTGGCAATCCCTTAAAAATATAGTATACTTATTAAGTAATTATAACACTAGGTTGTTAGGCAGGACATGGGAGCATATTTCGGTTGCCGGGGACCAGGCGGCGCATCCGGAAAGGCCGCTGACATCATCAGTAATCCATCTGGCGGATGCGGGGGCTTAACAAATTCACTGATGGGTGTGGTTCAACCGTTTATAAAATCGAAACATTGAGCCTTGAAGATGCGAATTCCGGGGTCATGAAAATACTGAGCCAGGCAAATTATATTCTAAAAGGCCCTCCGGCAATATATTCTTATATTTGCACCGATCATAAAGTAATCCGGCGGGAATAACACGTTCACGAAAACCCGGCAATGTTCGTCCATCAACCATCATGTAAAATGAAGAAATATATCCTGTTCGTCGTTGCAAGCGTGTTTTTTTATGTTAACGCCCGGGCACAATATTGTACGCCTGATAACAGGTTTACACAAATACCGGTGTTTACCGTGGCGCAGATAGCTTACGACACCGCAGTTGTTTATGGCAATGCGCTTAACTATCAAGGTCAGAACCAGGATTTACTTTTAAATATCTGTTATCCGGCATCCGCTGCCGATACTTTTTCTAAGCGCCCGCTGATTGTATTAATGCATGGAGGCGGTTTTTTGACCGGAAGCCGAAACGACCTGAATACCATGTGCATCGAGTTTGCAAAACGAGGTTTTGTCGCTGTAACGGCTGGTTACCGGCTGGGATGGAATTCCGGCAGCCTGAATTGCGGTGGTGACACCATATCAAATGCTAAGGCCGTATACCGGGGCTATCAGGATGCTCACGCCGCTATCCGCTACCTGGTGGCTCATGCCGGTACCTATAAAATTGATACCGCCTGGATTTTTGCAGGAGGTGAAAGCGCCGGCGGCGTTAACAGCCTGAACCTGGCTTTTACCGGCCAGGATGAAATGAACGGACGATTGCCCTTTCTTCAGCCCGAACTTGGTAATATCAACAATTCAGGCAACAACCTTGACGATGACTTTTCACTGAAAGGTATTTTTAACAATTGGGGAAGCATCGTTGAAACCGGCTTTATCACCGCATCAGACGCAATCCCGGTGATAGCCTTTCACGGCGACGCCGACCAGTGCCTGCCGGTAGATTCCGGAAGATACAGCAATTGTCCGAACTACATCATGATGTTTGGCTCGCGAAGCATATGCAAAAGATTGGAATCCCTGGGCATTTGCACTGAGTTGACGGTAAAACCCGGCGGCGACCATGGTATCTATGATGAGACCACAGCATCGGATGTTTTCAGGGTCGGCAGGGCCTGTTGCTTTTTCAAGAGCCTGTTTTGCAGCAATTGTTCACCGGCATATCTCACCGACAGCGTATCGCCTGACTGTGAAGCCACAAGCATCAACAATTATGAAAATGACGATGAAGCCGGTATTTATCCTAATCCCTGCACGGGGAGATTCACGGTCTGTAAAAGTATTGGCAGGGAAGCATTAACGGGCCTCCGCATTTTCAACATTTTGGGAGAAAACGTGTTTCAAAATAATGATTGCGGGCAACAGGCAACATTTAATGTTGATCTAATGGGATTAGCCAAAGGAGTATATTTTGTTGAAATAAAGTCGGCAAGCCGGATAATAACCCAAAAGCTGATTGTTCATTAGAATGCGGGATCAGGAGAACGAATTACGTTTTTCACGCCTTGTATAAAAATGCCCGCACCACCAACAATTTTCATGGCCATGGCGCCAAACCGGAGCCAAGGCCGGCACAATAGTTGCTAATGTATCTCAGCATGTGTTTTTTGATTTTTGATTTCACACAAAAGGCCCGGATTTCAAGTCTGGGCCTTTTTTTTCAGCAATGCTGATTTGTTTGCTGTGTAACACAGCGTGGTTGCAAACTACGAATTATCAGGTGTGAAGCATGGCAACTTCGTTCGATTGAGAAATGAACTATATGAAGAATTTAAATCAAATATTAGCTGTGATTATTTCAACATCCAGGAGGTTATCTTTAAAAAAATCTGCATCATCGGTAACAATTTTCCAGTTTTTCATGCGGGCTAATTCAATATAGTAACTATCGTTAAAATCACAATTGCCCAACTCATTCATTACATTTTCAAAATCAACGGCATTAAAATCGTCATTATTTTTAACTGCAATTTGAAGAATTCTGCTTAATGCATTTTTTACATCCTCTACTGCCCTTTGAAATTCAGGCGTTGGAATAAAATCTTTTTTATAATCTTTAGTGCCGGGATTATTTCGTTTCCAGTTTTTAAACTCGGTTTGCAACCAGTAATTGCAAAATTCGGATAACACTAATGAATTAATATAAATAGCACATTGCTTTTGCTGAGCGGTTTTTAAAAAATTTGAGTAAGCCCGCTGCTTATCTTTCTGATAATTAGCGAAAGGACAAAAAAGATATACCCAAACATTGTTATCAAAGAAAAGTGATTCGTTAAAAGCAGGCGTGTGCCCTGAAATATTCTTAATCTCTGCCATGTCAGGGCTCACTTATATTGTTCTCAAACCCTTCAGCATCCGAAAAATATTCCTTTGCTCTTTCAATTACTTTCTTAAAAAGATGAACATCTTCGGGTTTAATGTTTTCAAGCTTTAGTTTTTCATTAAGCTGTTCACTCGTATATTTACTATATAACTGCCCGATAGCAGCATTTAAAAATGCTGTAATAATCAGATTAATGTTTTGAAAATCCAAAACTACATTTAAGTCTTGACTGAGAGCGCTATCGATTTTTTTAAACAAAGCATCACCATCATCAACACTGATAGCAGAATCACCGCCTACTTCATCGTAGATGCGAATAACATAATTGTCTATTGCCATGAAGCAAAATTAATTAAAAAATTATATCTTCAGCTTTTTCAGTAGATAAATAATAAAAGGAAGAATCTGCCATATTAAATTCCAAATTTACTATGGTACCAGGAAACTCATCCGGTAACGAATATTTTGTTACTATTTCCTTTTTCTGCTCCCAGTATCCGTCAGATGAAACTATCTGAACTTTACCCTTGTTCATCCTGACAAAATCGCATATCAACTTAAAGCCCAGGCCTCCAGGTATATTGTCTACTTTTGGTTTGGTAGAGTTCTGTTCCTGAACAGCCCATTCGATAGCTTCAATACCATTGTATTTTCTGCCTAAAAAATCATTAACATTGTTTTTTATGGTTCTTCCCAAATCAACAATGGTAAAGTCAATACGAGGCGGTACTTTGGTCGGATAAAATTGCCCACAGCTATAAACAAATTCTGACTTACCATGAATTATAGCATTGCTGTATATTTCAAAAATGCTTCGGATAATTTCTTTTTGTGCAGCCTGGCTGAGTTTGGGAAAACTATTCTTTTGAATGAGTTCGGAAAATAAAAATTCCTTAATAAGTTTTTCCTCAGTAAGTTTATTTTTCCTATACCGGATTGTGGTGCCTTTATCATCCGATAAAACACTACCTTGAAAAGACGCAAAAAAATGATTCCTGTATAAGACATCCTCCACCTTTGGTGATATATTCACAAATTCGGGATTGATATAACGGCTCTGGTTTTCATTCAAAATAGCGCCGAAAACGGCACATAAATTTGCTTCGAACCATTTGTTTCCCGAAAAATCATAAAGAATATTAATAAACGCCAGCTCTTTATTGTTTTTGTACAATTCTGTAAAGAACTTATACCCTTCATAATTACTGCAAATATATTCAGGAATATTTATTGTGGTCATTTATAATAATGTTTTTTCTTTTTGCGAAAATGCAAATTTAAACTATTTTTCTGTTTCCTTTCATCATCCCCATCGCCTTCTCTTCCCCCTCCTCTATCGCCACTTCCACCATACGTTTGGCTAATTCTAATAGTTCTTCCGACTCTTTTTTAAGGCGGAAACTTTCTTCAATAAGTTCGCTGATTTGTTGCTGAGTTTTAGTTTCAATAATCGGGATTGGAATTTTCAAAAACTCGTTTTTATTAATTGCAGTTAATATTGTTCCGGAGCAACCTTGTTTAAGGATATTTTGCATCAGCTCTGATTTGAATAGAACTAACAGCGTCTCTGAATTAATCTTTTTCGAGTTGATAATGTAAAAGCCAGTTGAGCATAAAGCTTCATCATATTCCTTTGTGACTAATGCACAGCTACCTAATGAGCCTTCAATAGAAGAAATAATCACATCATCTGTATTAACTTTTCGCCGCGCTCTTGATGGCAATTCATTTCCGTAAGCAAAAGTGCAACTATTTATATCACCCGATTTGCCAATATCTGCAAGTTCAATGTACTTGTACTCCTGTTTTTCATCAGGATTGAGGTTTGCATCTTTCAGCAAACATGCTTTTTCTAATGGTTCGTAATTGTTTTTGTAAGTTTGAACTAATTTCAGATAATCTTCATATTTCTTCTGGTAATACTCCGCATCCAGCCTGCCCGTTGTCAAAAACGAATCCTTAAAACTTTTTACGTTTACTTTTTCGGTGCTGGGTTTAAAATCTTTAAGATTGAGAGTTTCGAGCAGGAGAGCTTCGGCTTGGGAATATTTCGTCTCAGAAAAAATAATTTTTTCTTCAGAAAGTTTAATTGTAGTTTCTATTGTTTTTACAATTTCATCACTAATAACTGGAATTGCAAAATTCTCCATCTGTGATAAAAAAACATGCTGTTGAACACTTCCCCGAGCTTCACGTTTTAAATAATTCTGACCAAATTTTGACATAAGAAAAGTATAAAGATAATAGGGATTAATAAATCCATTTGTGTCTATCTTAGCAATGTCTTGGTTAGAATTAACTGGGTATTTCCAATTCTTTGAAGCAATTGCAACCTCACCAATTGTTCCAGACATGGAAAGCAAAATCATTTCAGGTTTCACTTCTGATTTCCATAATAATTGATTTGCTTTTTCTGTAATAAATATCATATCATCAAACTGTATTCGACCATTCTTCATATTAACACCGCGAATAAATGGAATACCTTTTTCAACATATTCAACATCATTATTTAAAGAATAAGCTCCGAAACTTTTTATTTCTACATTCAAGTTTTTCAATGTATTAAACTTTAAATCTCTGATAATTCTTTCTTCTCGAAGAAATTGTTTTAGAAAGTAGATACTATCATTTCGAAATACATCATTTAACCGAACATAAGACAAATTCACTACTGATATTTCCAACCCTTCCAACAAAGCCCTGTATTTTGCCTCGTTGAAAGGGCTACTTAAAAAAAACTGAGTTTCTCCTTCTTGGCAAATTCGGCAAAGGCTTCTGCAATGCCATCCTGCGTTAGTCCGTCGTGGTTAAACAAATCGTGTTTTACTATAAGGTGTTCGTGCGTATCAAGCAAAAACTCGTCAAGGTCTTTTGGGGTATTCACATAATGCACCGGAATCTCCTGTATGTCAAGTTCTGCCTGAACAACTTGAGGTTTCTCAGGCTTTACTTTGTACAAATCAGGGCGGTCTTTTTTACGTATGTATATTTTATCGCCGCTGTTGTCTTTACTCGGCTCCTGCATGGTGGCAAAAAAGATGGGGTAATCATCCACCTTCGGGCAAAGGTTATCATCCCACTTTTGCACTAATAATACACTGGTTTTGGTTCCGGTATGCGGTTTAAATACATTGCCGTGCAAACCCACAACCGCTAAAATACGGCAATGGTGTGCAATGTATTCGCGGATATACTTATCGCTTGAATTGTTGAACCTGCCCTGTGGAAGCACAATGGCCATACGGCCGCCCGGCTTCAGAAAATTAAGGTTACGTTCAATAAATAAAATATCGCGACCCATTTTATTTGCGCTTTGAACTTTGACTTTCCGAATGGTTCCATCAGACATTTTTATAATCTTCTCACTATATATGCCAAGAAAATCCGGGAATGTCGGTTCTCTGTCGGAGCAATCATAATCAGGAATATTTACATGATTCTCAGATTTTAACTTTTCAAGAAAAACAGTACGCGCCAGCTCATATTTTGCAAGTATCCTGCTTTCTTTTATATCACCAGCAAAGGGAGGATTCGCCATGAGAATATCAAAATTAAAATCGCGGTTGCTGTTTTTATCGGTTCGAAGTTGTTTGAGTTTTTTCCATCCTTCATAATAGGTATCTTTCCAGTCGTCGTCGTTTAGTTTTTCATCCCAGCGTTCCCAGTCGAGGGTATTCAAATGCAGCACATTCGATTGTCCGTCGCCTGCTATCAGGTTTAGCGTGCGGGCAACGCGTACTGTTTTTTCATCAAAATCAATAGCAAATACTTTTTCCTGAACGTAATCTTCGCAGCGGCTTGGTTTTTTTTCTAAAGTAAACAAATGGCTTTTGTCAAGGCCTTCGTCTTTCATAATCTGTTCCCATACATGAAAAATGGTATGCACCGGGAAACCACAGCTTCCGGCGGCCGTGTCAATCATGGTTTCGCTCTCTTTGGGATTCAGCATTTTCACGCACATATCAATCACATAACGCGGCGTAAAATACTGTCCTTTTTCGCCCTTGCTGCTTTTATTGATGAGGTATTCAAAGGCATCGTCTACCACATCTAAATTGGAGTTAAACAATTTCACATCCTGCAACGACGATACGCAAACCGAAAGGTGCGAGGCTGTTAATTCAAGTTTCGAATCATCTGAAAATACACCAGCCCATTTCTTTTTCGCTTTGTTAAACAGCGCCAGAATTTTATCTTTCAGTTCTGTTTCGGTGTCGCCATAATTTCTGAATTCAAGAAAACGTGCATGGTTTCTGCCCGATTCCATTTCATCATAAAGTTTGGTAAAAACCAGTTTAAACAATTCTTCAAACACGTCAACACCTGCATTTGCCAATACTTCATCTTCCATTTCAAGTATCAGGTCTTTCAGCGATTTGCGCTCGTTGACCAATTTATCTCTATGAATCAAATCGTCAATAGTCCATCGTTCCGATAAAATGTCGGAGAGCTTTTCTGTTGCTTTTGGTATTTCCGGAATATCTTCAAAATAGTTCGGGTCTTTACGGTAATAGTGCGAAATAGAATCACCATTGGTCCATACACCAATAGGAGCGCCCGTTGCGTGGCAATACGATTTTAATTGTTCCTTGCCGTCTTTGAGTTTTGGTTTTTTTAGCTCCACTAAAATATAGGGTGAAGTGGTTTGCTGTTTATCAAAAATAACAATATCTGCACGTTTTTTTTCACGTCCGAACGAAACAGAATATTCCAATTCCATGCGACTTACAGGATAACCATAATCATCAATAAGCATCTGAACAAACAATTGCCGGATAACCTCTTCGGGGGTAAGTTTTATTTCCTTATTGCGGACGAGGCATTTGATGTAGGGTACGGGCTTACCTTTTGTATCGGCACGTTCGCTGATACGATGTTCAAGCTTCTGCTGCTCAGGTATGCTGAATTGAGTTAATTTATAATTGGAATCGCGAAGAATTTCGGCAAGTGTCATGTGGAAATTTTTGAATTATTATTTCCACAAATATAACGGCAATAGAATTATTATCTTGTAAAAATTAATAAATTCGAGTAAACGCCATATACGATTCTTCAATTTTTCACTACATAGTCCTATTTATGACATACTCTCCATCATGTTACTTACCAAACTACTTAATTCAATTTTTAATTTTTTAATAGTTAAATATATAGCAATAAACCGCTTGCCCACATTTGGAATATAAAAACCTATAATTATAGACCTCTTAAAGTGTAGCTTGGGATGGTTAATCTCAAAATAAAATGTGGTACCTTTGACTTATTTTAATTCTTCTTTTAACTAATGCTAAAAATATTATCTTCTTACGAATGAATTAATTGGAAAATAATTGTCCTAAAAAGAAATAAAAAACCATGTTACTGCATATTTAAATTTCTTAAAAGGAATCAAAGATATAAAAACAGGATTAGAACAAATCCCCTCTATGATCAGTCAAAAGCTTCATAGAAATATATTTTCCCTTATCAAAATTTAATCTGAATGCTTTTACAGCTATTGGAAAAGTTGTCCCCAGGTCAGATTTCATAACCAACTCCTTGGAGTTTGTTAAAGAAAAATCTATTTTCCCATTTGCCAATTTTGTCAATTCAGTACCTAAATTGGACTCAATATCAACATCGGTTTTAATATGTACTTCCAGATTTTGTGCAAACAGAATGCCTGTAATTAGTAATAAGTTGTTTCTATTGGCTTGAGCCAATAATTCCTTATTTTCATATTTAAAATCTGCACCTTTATCATAAAAGAAATTACTCACATTGCCATAACCATAATCAATCGTTTTTGCATTGTCATAAGCTATAGAAACGCTTTTACCTCCTTTTATTTTTACTCCTAACCCTAAATCGCCCAAATTGGCAGATTTTAATAATTGCTCAAGCGCTGTAATACCGACATTAATATTGTAATCGACAGTTGAAGAATAGTTAACAAACAATGCGGCATTTTCATAGGGAATTAATTTGACAGGACTGGTAAAAAGTTTGTCCAGCGGATCAAAAATTGTGCTAACTTCATTGTCTTTTTTAATCCATACTTGTAAGATTTGGTGATTGCGAATTGGGCCATCAATGTAATCAAAACCCTGGCCTCTGAGAATTTTTACTAAATTTGCCATAAATATAATAATTAAATTTCGCCTACTCTCTCTCAGCTTTTCGGCTTCCGCTGTTTATTATTTATTCTTATTTTCATTCTCAGTTTGTGTACTCCCGGAAATATTACCCGCCCCAGCCTTCGATTCCTGTTGTTGAATATTACCGGCTTCCAAGGGTTTCAACAAGGCATAAGCGCCTGAACTGATACCCATCAATGCAAGAATATTGGAATTAAAATCACAAATATGAAGATCATTAATAAAGGTCTGAATATAAATAAACCCAAGTACGAGAGTCCATATGACCATCTGCCCACGCTGTATATTAATCACACCATTTTCGTCTGATAATATATCATGCAAAAATCCCATCCTTTTTTTTGGAACTCTTGCCGGATTTTTAATATTAGCTGTATAATCCATGTAGCCTGCAACGCCTTTAGTTCCAATACTAATACCAATAAGGACTAACACAGAAGAAGGCAGATCAGGCATTTCTCTATTTACAATCCATAAATAAACATAAGAAAATGAAATTAAAATTGTCCAGAAGATAAGTTGAATATGTGCAAGACTATAAGGTGCCTTTTCTTTATCTTCTATCTGTAAAAAATGATACTTCTTTGCCAGAAACAAAATTAAAAAGACAATTAGTACCATTAGTAGAAAAGTAATTGACAAAAAAACTATATTAATGTAATATAAATAAAACCAGGCTTTTGTTTCCATAGGGCCATTTTCTTTAACGCCCACACTTATGACAGAGTAAAGCGGCTTTATATAAGTTTTGTAATAAGGTCTCAAATTTTCCAATGCTTTTGATTTTCTGCTAAGGCAAAAAACAATTAACCCCGTATCAATTTTTGAATCAATCGAAATCGAGTGAGGATGAATATCCCACATCGGAATATTGTTTATATAAAGAATAATTGAATCTTTTTTACCTTTAGCAACATTATCTATCAAATAACGCATTCCCTCAACTTTAACTTCAATAAAATCGCCATATACCGCATACCATTTATCCTTATTACTATTCCTTTCGAGAGTACGGGCTTTAATAACCAAAGTCGTGTCAACTTTAAATTTTAATGAATCCATGGTACCAGCTTTATTAATACCCGGAATAAAAAGGAGCAAAAGAATACAATATAATTTTCTCATATAAAGTCAATTAATTATTTAACATTCCAAAAAATTAGTGCGAAAAAGGACTCAGTAAAGCAAGAAAAACAATACTAAACAAGACAGAAAACTCAAGATTCGAATGCCTTAACAAATTTAACCCATAACTATCCCAAAAACAATAAATAACTTAACTTATTCATAAGTATATATGGATTTTATAAAATACTACCCAGGAGGCTTATCATATAAGCTTCCTGTTTAGACTGTTTAGTCATATTATCAATGATTCTAATCATCTGTATCACAGGTATTTTGTACCTAATTACCGAATTATACAGAAATGAGTTTTATAATAATAAATAGGACAAACGGTCAACTTTATGCTTCAAACATGGGTATAAAAACCATGAACAATCCGCAATAAATAACCATATATTTTACATAGTTCTATATCGAACATTTGCACAAAGACAAAAATATTTAATCATGAATCGAAGCCCTTAAATCTCTTTGAATAATGAACGCCGATTAACGAATGATGATTTACGAAGTACGCTAAAATCTGAAATCTAAAATCGTTAATCGATATTCTTAAATAATTCTACATTTTAAATCCTCTGAATAATGAACACC
>Ga0116171_10004046_pt1 | contig 13305 bp, 8 predicted proteins | sample AD_JPNHW2_MetaG_FD_89798 | JGI IMG/M metagenome (GOLD analysis project Ga0116171, IMG submission 89798) | Active sludge microbial communities of municipal wastewater-treating anaerobic digesters from Japan - AD_JPNHW2_MetaG | ecosystem: Engineered > Bioreactor > Anaerobic > Digestate | place...
AGAAAATCGCTGATTTTTTTTGCAGACACCAATGAACCGATATTATCTGCTGTGAAAGATAACAGGTTTTCAACAAACCTTGTATTCCTGATATTTTGCCGTGCAATGATATCTTTAAAAAGTATCGTAGCATATATTCCTTTTAAATACTCAAAAACAAGAACATCGGTAAGCTCAATATTTTTCAAAAAAGGCATTCCACCGAAGCGAAGGTATTTATCTAACGATGCTTCCCCTTTTGGCAAATCATTAAAAAGCAAAAATTCAGGATAACTCAGCGCATATACATCAAATGTTATGGAGCGTCCGCTCATCAGTCCTGCAATATCGTCAGAAAGCATGGCGGCATTGCTGCCGGTGCACCAGATATCACAATTCCTTTGGGCAAGAAGACTTCGTAATGCTTTATGAAAGTCTTTAATTTCCTGCACTTCGTCAATAAATAAGAAATTTTTATTTTTAGAAATCTTTTCATTAACAAAATCAACAAGTTCTTTATCATTGGTCAACCCACTGAACGCGGGCAGTTCTTTACTAATGTAAATGATGTTTGGATTTTTGTAGTGTTTTTCAACAAAATTAATCACCTGGAAAAGCATATAACTTTTCCCCACCCTTCGCTGACCGGCAAATATTTTGATTAAATCCTTTTCCAGATACTTAGTACAGGTGTCAAGGTATCGCTGACGTATGATGACCTTTTCAGGAGTGTATTTTTCGTAATTCATTTTACGTACATGTTAAATAATTAACAAAGATACAAAAAGTTTTCGGTATATGTAAAACTATAACTAAAATTTTGGGGATTGGGAAATTGTCTGGGCGACTGCCTCTTGCGGGGCAATCAGAGGGCGACTTAAAGTCGCCCCCCCGATTTGTTGGCTCAGAGGGCAGCCACCCCCGATAATATGTCGCAGAATTCATTCCGTATTCTATGCCAGTCGGAGTGCGACTTAAAGTCGCGCTCCGACTGGTATTTCAGCTATTTTTCAATCCTGATCCTTGCATCCACAGCCACCACCTTTTCGGCATTTCCGAGCAGCGGGTTGAAATCGAGCTCCTGTATTTCGGGAGCAGCCTGCAATAACGCTGAAAGCCGCATGATGATATCAATGAGTATTTCCTGGTTAATGCCTTTCTGGCCGCGCACTCCTTCTATGATCTTATAGCTTTTCAGGCTTTTTATCATGGTAGCGGCTTCTTCCTTTCCAATAGGAGATAAGCCGACAGTAACATCTTTCAGCACTTCGATAAAGATGCCGCCCAGGCCGAAAAGTATCATATGCCCGAATTTGGGTTCAAACTTGGCGCCTGTAAAAAGCTCGGTACCGCTCAGCATTGGTTGAATTAATACAGCAGTGGTGTCTTTGATCTTCATCATCCGTTCAAACTCTTTTTCAACAGTGTCGGTATTTTTCACATTTAATACCACACCGCCCACATCGGATTTATGTACGGGCCCTACAACTTTCATAACAACCGGGAAGCCCAGTTTTTGCGCTTCTGCCATGGCAGCTTCCTTTGTATTAACCACGGCTTCTCCTGCACGCGGGATGCCGGCTGCATCCATCAATGCCTGTATTTCGGCGGGGGATATGTAACCCGGGGCCGCCTGATCAATGATATTGCGGATTTTTGCCATGTCAACCGCTGGCAGTACAGGGTTGAGTTCGTAAGGTTTACGGGTATGATAGGTTTGAGCGATGGCTTTCGCCAGAACCACTTCTTCCGGAAAGTTTATCCTGTCTTTGGCAATAAATTCACTTACTTCCTCTCCTGCAGTGATGATCGAAGGTAAAACCGGGTAAATAGGTTTTTTGCTGGTCTTCATTTTTTTATCCAGTACATCATACACGTCAAATATCCTGAATAATCCGGGTGTTCCGAATATCACAATCATGGCATCTATCCCGTCGAATTTTTCATTTACATAATCAATGATGATACCCAGTTGTTCGGCTGTGCCGGTGGCTAAAAAGTCGATGGGGTTGGCTACGGAAGAGCCGGGAAATAGTTTTGTCAGTAACTCTTTGGATGCCGGAGAATCAATATGAGGAACTTCCATGCCGTTGTTCGACAAGGCGTCGGTGCACATCACCGCGGGGCCGCCTGCATGGGTGATGATGGCGATGCGTTTGCCTTTAAGTTCCGGATGCATAAAAACCGAGGCAACCGCTATCAGCTCTTCTCTACCGCTGCAGCGTACTATGCCTGCCTTGCGGAACAGGGCATCCACGGCCACATCGGAACTGGCAAGGGCACCGGTATGTGAAGATGCGGCGCGGCTTCCGGCAGCCGAAGAACCGGCTTTGACGGCAGCTATTCTGCACCCTTTACTTATCAATGAAGAAGCGTGTTTGAGCAATTTCTGAGGGTTGCGGATATTTTCAATATATAACATCTTAACCTTAGAACTGATGGCGGGGTCGAAGGTGTTGTCAAAGTATTCAAGCATTTCTTCCACACCAAGCTGCGCGCTGTTTCCGACAGAAATGATGTTGGCAAAAGTCAGCCCGTTGGTAATTCCTGCTTCCAGGATAAAACAGGCCGTAGCACCCGAGCCTGTGATGAAATCACAACCCTGCGGTTCTAATTTTGGAATCGGCAGCGTAAAATAACTATGATGTACCGGCGTGCAGATGCCTGTGCAATTTGGCCCTATCAGGCAGCCGCCCACGCTGTTGATGGTTCCCACAATCTGTTTTTCTAAAGCAGCGCCTTCTTTGCTTTCTTCACTGAAGCCGGCAGAGAGAATGATAAATGCTTTGGTTTGTTTTTGTTTTGCAAGAATCTCGACAGTTTCCGGACAGTATTTTGCTGCTATGGCGATGATGGCCAGATCCACAGCCGGTAAATCGTTAATATTCTGAAAACTTTGAATTCCCTGAACTTCCGATTCTTTCAGATTCGTTACATAAAGTTTTCCACCGTAATTTCCATCAATCAGGTTTTTCAGGACTTTCCCTCCTGGTTTGGTTATATCATTTGAACCGCCTACAACCACTATGCTTTTCGGATTGATTAATTTATCGTTTATCATCTAATAAAATATTGGTTTAAAAGAGTGCTAAGTTAAAAAAACCTGCCAAAAAAAAGTTGATCGTGATAAAAATTTGTTTTTTATTAAATTTGCGGACTTTATAATCGTAAAGAAAATTATCGACAGGATGGCAGCTAACAAAAAACCGAAAAAACGAAAAATCAAATTTAAAAGATTTGAATTCAAGCTATCCGAGAAGCAAAAAGGCATCATTGACAAGTTTTGCAGGGCAAAGAAAATAAGTCCAAACAAGATGATCAAAGCTTCTATAAGGGACTACATCAGTAAGTTTGCGGATTCATTGCCCGAGGATGATTATATCAGCGAAAACCAGCTAAAACTGTTTGATGTTGACGAAGATCCGGAAAATTATAACAAGAAAGAAGAAGAAGCCTTCAAAGAAACATTATTCTGACAAAATGTCGGGATAATATCAATGGCAAAAATATTGTTAACCAAACTCCGAAAACGATAAACAGGATATGAAAAAGAAAGGGAGTTCATCACAAAAAGAAGAACATATTGACGAAAGCAATACTGAAAAAAACGAAGAATTGAAAAAAGAAGAAGTAAGCGAAGCTGTTGCCGGAGAAAAAGAAATGCCGGACGGGTCTGATAAGGATGTAATTATTGCCGATCAGAAAAAAAAGGTGGAAGAGCTGAATGATAAATTTCTGAGGCTGTATGCAGAATTTGAAAATTACCGGAAGCGTACATCCAAAGAGCGTCTGGAGCTGATTAAGACAGCCTCTTCAGAAGTAGTGTCGTCGATGCTGCCCGTATTGGATGATTTTGAAAGAGCCATCAATGCTTTTCCGGATGACGAAAACGTCAAAAGCCTGAAAGACGGTATAGTGTTGATCTATGAAAAATATAAAGCTGTTCTTGTCAGGGCCGGCTTGGAAGAAATTAAAGCGATGGGTGAAACATTTAATACTGATATTCATGAGGCTATTGCCAGTGTTAATGCCGCCAACGATGAACAAAAGGGGAAAGTGATTGATGTGACAGAAAAGGGGTACTACCTGAATGGCGTTGTATTACGTTTTGCAAAGGTGGTTGTTGCCAACTAAACTTATTTTTATGACAAAACGTGATTATTACGAAATTCTTGGTGTTGATCGCAATTGCAGCGAAGCGGAATTAAAAAAGGCATACCGGCAGATGGCGATCAAGTACCATCCTGATAAAAACCCCGGCGACAAAGAATCAGAGGAAAAATTTAAGGAAGCTGCCCATGCCTACGACATATTAAGTAATCCCGAAAAGCGCAGCCGTTACGACCGTTTTGGCCCTGATGGCGTAAATGGCTCCAATGGCTTTGGCGGAGGAATGAGCATGGATGACATTTTCAGCCATTTTGGCGACATTTTCGGGGGAGCCTTCAGCAGTTTTGGCGGATTTGGCGGTGGATCGACACACCGGCGAAAAGTAAATTATGGCAGCAACCTGCGTGTCAGAATAAAACTTACACTCGAAGAAATTGCCACCGGCATTGAAAAGAAAATCAACGTAAATAAATATGTTACCTGTACCGAATGCAAAGGTACAGGAGCCAAAGATGGCAGCTCATACAGAACATGTCCCACATGCAACGGACGCGGGCATGTGATCAGTGTAACCAATACTTTTCTTGGCCAGATGCAGACAACATCTACCTGTCCTGCCTGTGGCGGCGAGGGGCAAACCATCACTGAAAAGTGCACAGCATGTTTTGGTAATGGTATAGTAAAAGGTGACGAAATAATCAGCATAAAAATACCTGCCGGCGTTGCCCAGGGTATGCAACTTTCGGTGAGCGGCAAAGGCAATGCCGCGGCCAGGGGAGGACATCCGGGCGACCTGATCGTGCTGATTGAAGAAGTAGATCATCCGGAACTTCACCGCGACGGAAATAATTTATTATATACGCAGTACATCAGTTTCCCGGAAGCAGTTTTGGGAACAAGTGTTGAAATACCTACTCTCGAAGGTAAAGTAAGGGTTAAAATAGATCCGGGAACTCAATCCGGAAAAATTCTAAAGCTGAAAGGCAAGGGCCTGCCTTCGCTGAATTCATACGGCAGGGGCGACCTATTGATAGGTGTCAGCGTTTGGACTCCTCAGCATCTTTCAAAAGAAGAAAAAAATATCCTTGCCAAAATGATGGACTCTGAAAATTTAAAGCCTCAGCCAAACAGCAAGGATAAAAATTTCTTTGATAAAATGAGGGAGTTTTTTAGCAACCAATGATCAGAATCGGATAATAACACCTGTTTTAATGAATTTACTTGAAGCACGGACTATAACAAAGCGTTTTGCAAACCATGTAGCATTGAACGGGGTTTCTATCACTGTTCCGGAGCAAAGTGTTTTTGGATTGCTCGGTCCTAACGGCGCCGGAAAAACCACCCTGATCAGGATCATCAATATGATCTCTGTACCGGATGAAGGAGAAATCCTTATTCATGGTGAAAGCCTTCACAAAAAGCTTATTGAAAAAATAGGATACCTGCCTGAAGAAAGAGGATTATATAAAAAAATGAAAGTGGGTGAACAGGCTTTGTATCTTGCCAGGCTAAAAGGATTATCACACAGTGATGCCATCAGAAAATTAAAATACTGGTTTGAAAAATTTGAGCTGATGGGATGGTGGAACCGTAAAGTTGAGGAGTTGTCAAAAGGGATGCAGCAGAAAATACAGTTTATTGTTACAGTTCTGCATGAGCCCAAATTGCTGATATTTGATGAACCCTTCAGCGGGTTTGACCCGATTAATGCATCACTGATTAAAGATGAAATATTGCGCCTGAAGGAAAATGGCGCTACTATTATCCTTTCTACACACAACATGGCTTCCGTTGAAGAACTGTGTGACCATATAGCTTTGATAAATAAATCAAAAAAAATACTTGAAGGCAGGGTTAAAGACATAAAATACTCCTATAAGGCCAATGTCTATCAGATTGAAATTACAGGTTGTGATAAGCTGTTACAGGATACTTTAAACCATGATTTCCAGGTATTGGAAGAGACACGTGACGAGAATATACTTAAGGCACGCATTAAAATTTTAAATGAAAAATCTACTAATGAACTCATCAGTGTCCTGATGCAATATGGGAATGTTCATGCTGTTCAGGAGATCATTCCGACCATGAACGATATTTTTATTGCTAAAGTAAATTCAGATACCGTGCAATACAAAAATTCAAAACAGGACTTGACTGAATAAGCGCCATGAATAAAATACTGATCATATTAAAACGCGAGTATTTATCAAGAGTCAAAAAAAGGTCTTTCATTGTTATGACCATACTCGGCCCATTGCTGATGGCGGGCTTGATGATTGTTCCCTATTACGTTTCAAAGCTCGATAAAGAACAGAAAGTGATTGATGTACTTGATGAGACCGGAATTTTTTATAACCTTGGAAGCAATGAAACTGTGAAATTTAATTACATGTTCACGGATATTGAAACAGCCATAAAAAATTTTGACCAGAGCAAGACAACAGCGTTGTTGTACATTCCAAAGACCAGCCTTATTGAGCCGACAAATGCCATTCTTTATTACTCTGATAAGCAACCGGGGAATACCGTTACTTCATATATCGAAGATAAAATGAAGTATATTTATGAAAACAAAAAACTTTTGGAATTATACGGCATTGACAAGCAGAAAATTGATGAAACAAAAGTCAGTATTAATATAAGTTCTGAAAACATTAAAACCGGGGAGAAGAATATCCCTATTGCCACAACTTTACTGGGCCTTTTTGCAGGGTTTCTGGTGTATCTGTCAATATTTATGTATGGCAGTCAGGTCATGCGTGGCGTTATTGAAGAGAAAACCAGCCGTATTGTTGAGATTATTGTTTCCTCGGTAAAACCCTTTCAGTTGCTTTTGGGTAAAATTGTCGGGATAGCATTGGTGGGCCTAACCCAGTTTCTTTTGTGGATAGTGCTGACATTATCTATTGTTGTTGTCTTTCAGTTTACCGTCGGGTCTAAAGACGGCAACATCGTAAAATCAGAACAGGCGCAGTTTGCCCAACCATCCAACACGCTTGTACCTGAAAATGTTCATACCCAAAGTGTCCAGGATGAGGACAGCGAGCAGGTTATGACTCTCATGAAAAATTTTGGCAGTTATGATTATACACTGATTATCAGCTTGTTTTTATTTTTCTTTTTGTTTGGCTACCTTTTGTATGCCGCGTTATTCGCGGCCATTGGCTCAGCGGTGGACAACGAAGCCGATACCCAGCAATTTATGCTGCCCATTACCATTCCGCTGATTATGTCGTTTGTTTTGATTTCGCCTATCATTGAAAACCCCCAGGGGCCGATAGCTTTCTGGCTGTCCATAATTCCGCTGACATCACCTATTGTAATGATGGTGCGGATTCCTTTTGGTGTTCCGTTGTACGAACTTTTACTGTCGATGGGGCTGCTGGTTTTAGGTTTTCTCGCATGTACCTGGCTGGCAGCAAAGATATACCGTACAGGCATTCTGATGTATGGGAAAAAGATCAGCTATAAGGAATTGTGGAAATGGCTGAAATATTAATTAACGTAAGATACTTGTTCCAACAATAAACGTAATCTGTTTTATAATTATCAGTTTAAAAAGGCCCTGGCAGGAATGCCATAAATAGACTCGTGATAAAAATAAATGCCATTTGAAGCCCATTTAAATTAATAGTTGCTTTAAGACATTCATTAAATAATACCAAATTGAAATCTCAATTTATGCCAAAACGGGAATATGTGATTTCGAAAGTTATTTGCAATAGTTGCCGACTATATCTTTTGCCCGTTGAGAACCCAGATCAACCGACTTTTTGAGGTCTTCACATGCTTTATCCAGAAATCCCTGTTTGCCATAAACCTGGCCCCGTTCATAATATGCATCTGCATTATCGGGTTTTAGTTTTATCACTTTGGAAAAATCTAAAATGGCATTATCATATGAGCCAAGGCTGCTGTATGTAAATCCACGGTTGAGGTATGCCTGCATGTAATCGGGCATTAGTGCTATTACCTGTGAGTAATCTGTAATGCCTTTTTCAAATGAGCCTTCAATACAGTAAAGGTTAGCACGGTTAAAATATGCATTAACATAAACCGGATTTAATTCAATAGCTTTTGTATAATAGGGAATACCGGTGTCATACGATCCCTGGTTGGAGCTGACAACACCACAATAATAAAACGCCTCCGGAAAATATGGTTTTAATACAATGGCTTTTTTCAGGTCATCAAGAGCTTGTTTATACATTCCTTTTACATTATATGTTACCCCCCGGTTTTTATAAGCCAATGCAAAATCAGGCTCTAATTCAATAGCTTTATTGAAATCGCTGAGGGCCTGATCGTACATGCCCTGTGTGGCAAGCGCAGAACCACGGTTGTTGTAACATATGGCTGATTTAGTGTTGTGTGCGATGGCGGCGTTGTAGAACGTTATTGAATCTTTATATGAATGTGATTTGATAAAACTAAAAATGCTCAGCCCGATAACAATAAAAATCATAAGCACATAAAATCTCACCTGGCTTTTATTAATCCAATTTGCAGGAATAATAAACAACAGGAATAACAGTATTCCTATCATCGGAAGGAAGAACCGGTGGTCTAAATAGTCAAAATGCGGATGCTTGTATAACATCGATGGTACCAATAAAATCAGGAACCACGCGATGCAGAATATTTTTTCCCCGGTAACCCTTTGTTTGTTTTTAATAAAAAGAATAATAAGCAGCACGATAATAACCGAACCAGCTATAAGATTAAACCACGAAAAAGCAGGCATAGGCGCAATATCCGATGGGAGGAAAAACTTTGCCAACGATTCCGGTATGAGACGTAAATTCGTAAGGAAGGGTTCAATACCAAATGTTTCTTCAGAATTTGTAACACCGGTCAGCGCTTTGTGTCGCAGCCAAAACCACACCAGCCCTGAAATACCGTATGATATGAGAATGAAGACATACTTTTTTTCAATATGGAAATCCCCTGTTCGTTTTTTTATAATAAAAATAAGGTAATACATTATGTATAAAAAAGGAAGAAATGCCGCGGTTTCCTTGCAAAATATAGCAATCGTAAATGCCAGCCAGTGCAATACCAGGAATACGTTTTTTTTCTTTTGGAGGAAATCAATTAAGAATATAAATGAAAGTATTGAAAACAGTGAAAGCTGCAACTCTGCCCTGTTAGGAAGATGTGCTGTTGTTGATACAAAGAGGGGATGAGCATAAAAGATCAGGGTGCCGAATAGGGCGAATTTTGGCGATATGCCGAAACGCCTGAGTAAAAGATAAAGTGAACAGGCAATAAATCCCAGAAGCAGCACATTTGACAAATGGTACATCCATGGGTTGTTCCCGCCTGATAATTGGATATCCAGCATATAGGAGATTGTTCCAATGGGACGGTAAAAGGAACTTTCTTTATCAATAAACTGGTCAGTAATAAATGAATTGAAAAAGTTTCCGGTATTACTCAGGAACTTTACATTATTCTGGATGATGAGATCGTCATCAAAATTGGTAAAACCGAATTTAAGGGTCTGAAGATATAGTAAAACCGGCACACAGAATATAATGATGATAAACAGTATATTTTCCTTACTGTTTTTTAAATAGCCTGTTTTTTTTACCTCAGAGGCTTTTCTTTTTTGTGGTTGATACTTTTGACTTTGTTTGTTCTTTTTCATTTGCATAATTTACTTACATTGTCTTTTGCACCCTGATCGCCAAGTTCAGCAGCCTTTTTGAAATCATAACATGCCTTGTCCATTTGCCCTTGATAATAATACATAGCACCGCGATTATTATAAGCATTGCTGTATGAGGGATCCATTTCTATTGCTGTGGAATAATCACCGATGGCTTCATTAAAAGATTTTTGGTTTCCGTATGAGAGTCCACGGTTATAGTACAGAATGGCATCGGGTTTTAATTTTATGGCGCTTGTAAAATCAGCAACAGCTTTATCATACCTGTTTTGTTTGTTAAATGTCAGCCCGCGGTTATAGTAGGCTTGTGCATAATCCGGTTTTAGTTCAATGGCTTTTGTAAAATCACGGATTGCCTCTGCCAGCATACCTTTATTGCCATATGACAGCCCGCGGTTGTTATAGGCCTGATCATAATCAGCCTTTAATTCTATGGCATTGCTGTAATCTTCAATGGCTTTATCATAATTTCCCTCGTCGCCATATATCAGCCCGCGGTTATTATAAGCTAAAGCAGCTTTTGGATTTTGTGCAATAGCTGATGTATAAAAATTCATTGGATCTGAGTAGGCTTTTGATTTAATGAATGACGTTATGGAAAGCCCGATGATAAGGGCAATATAAACCCATGATGTTTTTACGGAATCTTTGGTCAACCATCTGGCAGGCAAAATAAATAATACAAAAAGTAAAATTCCTATCAAGGGCAGGAAGAATCGGTGGTCGAGATAATCGAAATATGGATTTTTAAACAGCAGGGAAGGAACCAGTAATATGATGAACCATGAGAGGCAAAATAATTTCTTTTTTTTCGGTTTTTCTTTATTTATGAATAGTAATACTAATATTCCGATAAATATTACTGTACCGGATAAAGTTTTAAATAATGAAAAGCATGGAATAGTTGCCATATCGGAGGGAAGGAAAAATTTTGCCAGGGATTCGGGTAAAATTGGCAGGTTTGAAAGTAAAGGATTGATCCCAAATGTTTCGTCAGAATTTGTTGAGCCGGCAAGTGCTTTTAACCGGAGCCAATACCAAAGAAATCCTGATATTCCATAAAAAAAGATTAAAATGAAATTTTTTTTCTCAAATTGTACACGTCCGGAATGTTTTTCATCTGTGAAAGTGAAAAAATAAATAATGAACAGGAAAGGAAGGAAGGCGGCGGTTTCTTTGCTGAACAAAGCAAGCGTAAATGTGAGCCAGTGTAGTACCAGGTAAAGGTTTTTTCTGGATTTCAGATAGTCAATAAAAAATATAAATGACAGGATAGCAAAAAGCGATAGCAATAATTCCGCCCTGTTGGGAAGATGAGCAGTTGTGGAAACAAAAAGCGGATGCACATAAAACACCAGCGTGCTTAACAAGGCCGGCAATAATGGAATTTGAAACTTACGGAGTAAAACGTAAAGAGAACATGCGATCAATCCGAGAAGTAAAACATTTGACAGATGATACATCCAAACATTATTGCCACCTGAAAGCTGAATATCCAGCATATATGACAAAGTACCCAAAGGGCGGTAGAATGTACTGCTTTTTGCAATAAACTGATCGGTGAGAAAAGAATGTAGGGCGTTTCCAAAATCACTTAAAAAGGCTTTATTCTTCAATATCATCGTGTCATCATCGAAATTTGTATATCCGAATTTGATCGTCTGTATATATAATATAAAAGGAACAAAAAAGGCGATAAGAAGAGGGAGTACAATTTCTTTTACCTTATTTTCGGAAAGCCCGGAGGGTTTTCTTTCAGCAGGTTTTCTTTGCAGGGGTGTGGCTTTATATTTTTTATTGTGTTTTTTCATTTACAAAATTTTAGTACATTATCTTTTGCATTAATGTTTCCCAGTTGTTCTGCTTTTCTGAAATCTTCGCATGATTTATCAAATATGCCGTTACGATAATATGAAACGCCACGGTTGTTATAGGCATTAGCGAAATCCGGGTTTATTTCAATGGCTTTTGAATATTCCTGAATTGCTTTATCAAATTGGCCCTGGCGTTCATACACAACTCCGAGATTGTTATGAGCATCGGCGTAATCCGGATTTAATTCAATAGCTTTATAAAAATCTTTAAATGCATTGTCGGTAAAACCAAGATTACCATGCGCATTTCCCCGGTTGTTATATGCTTCGGCATAGTCGGGCTTATATTGTATTGCCTTTGTAAAATCTTCTATCGAATTATTGAAGGAAGCTTTTGCGCCATAAGCGTTTCCACGGTTGTTATAAGCAAGTGCGAAATCAGGTTTTAATTCTATTGCCTTAGAATAATCCGTAATGGCATTGTCATATAATCCTTTGTCATAATAAGCAATACCGCGGTTACTGTATGCTTCGATAAAATCGTGTTTCAGGGCAATGGCTTTATTAAAATCATTGATTGCATAATCATACAGCCCCTTGTCGCAATATAGATTTCCACGATTATTATAGGCACTGAAATAATCCGGTTTTAACGTAATTGCCTGTGAGTAATCGCTGATGGCTTTATCCAGCTCTTTCATGTGTTCATATAAATTACCCCGGTTGTAATAGGCTAAAACAGATTTGGGATTTTGATGAATAGCAGATGTGAAATATGTCATAGGGTCGGCAAAGGGACGGGCTTTTATAAATGAGAAAGCTGACAGCGCAGTAATAAGGGCAATGAGGACCCATGTTATTTTTTTACTGTTTTTTATCACCTGTTTCATAGGTAAAACAAAGAGTACAAACAACAATATTCCCGTCATGGGTAAAAGGAAACGATGATGCAAATAATCAATGGTAACATTTTTATAAAGCATAGTAGGAATTAGAAGAAGCACAAACCAGGTAAGGCAGAAAAATTTTTCTCTTTTGGGTCTTTCTTTACTTCTAAAGAATAAAACCGACAGGATTGCCATGATGATGATTCCTCCTGTTGTTTTCAGTACTGAAAAGCCGGGTATTATCTGGATATTGACAGGGATAAAGAAATTCATCAGCGCTTCGGGTATGGTTCGTAAATTTTGTAATATCGGAATCAGCCCTACTTCATCATTCTGCCCGAAGGCACCTGATACTTCATCCTGATTTGAAGTTTCCCCCAGCGCTTTGGAACGTATCCAATACCAGGCCGCCAATGATATAATATAAAGTAAGAATACCAAAAAAAGCCTTGCCTTTTTTCTAATAATATCAGGGTCTTTTTTGCGAAAAAATACAAAGTAAAACAGGATGTAAAGGACTGGCAGAAATACAGCGGTTTCCTTACAGAACAAGGAAAATGTAAAAGCCAGCCAATGCAGGAGCAGGTGGATATATTTTTTCCGGGAGAGAAATTCCAGTAAAAACAGGAAGGACAGTAGTGTGAAAAACATGAGCTGTAAATCACCTCTTGAAGGTATCCAGGCTACATTTGAAACAAACAGTGGATGGACACAGAATATCAGGGTGCTTAAAAGTGATAGGTTAAAAGGAATTAAAAGCCTGTGAAGCAATAAAAACAGTGAACATGCAATTAAACCCAATAGCAATACATTGGAAAGGTGGTAACCCCAGGTACTGTCT
>Ga0116171_10004053_pt1 | contig 13296 bp, 7 predicted proteins | sample AD_JPNHW2_MetaG_FD_89798 | JGI IMG/M metagenome (GOLD analysis project Ga0116171, IMG submission 89798) | Active sludge microbial communities of municipal wastewater-treating anaerobic digesters from Japan - AD_JPNHW2_MetaG | ecosystem: Engineered > Bioreactor > Anaerobic > Digestate | place...
AACCGTTATTATCATAAACAAATTTTCCAAACCACTCACCTTTTCGATTAATATAACCAATTTTTCCGTTTAAATTTACGTGCGAAAAATATTTCCCATTAAAACCAGTAACCAAATCATAAATAGGTTGAATAACCCAATCTCCATGAATATTTATGAATCCCCACTTATCATTCAATTTAGCTTTTGTGTATATATCTTTATACAAAGAGGAAGTCTTTCCAAAATTGTAATCTATTAATCCCGAAATGTCTTCAACTTCATCGAAATTTGGCTGAATCACCCATTCTCCCTTACGGTTAATATATCCATATTTCAATTTACCATCAAAACTACTTTTTGAAGCTTTCAGAAAATCCATTTCTCTTCTATCAATTAAATAAGAAGATAAATCCTCTTCCAAGTATTTTTTGGTTTTTTTTGAATCATTTGATACTGACAAAAGAGGATCATTAGTACTTTGCTTATCAATTTCAGGAATCAATCCATTACAATTCACTTTCGTTCCACAATTCGAACAGAACTTCGCTGTTTCGGAAACTTTGTTTCCACAATTTTCACAGAATGGCATGATACTATAGATTAGTTTGTTGTGTAAAGATTACATACTCGAGAAAGGGGAAAGTTAACTCCTATGCAAACATATTAAATATTCTTTAATTGACAAATAAATCAATATGAAATTTGATGTCTGAAGTTAATATTTACATATTAATTGGTCGAAAAATTAAGAATATTAGAGAAAGTAAGGGTTTGACCCAACAAGAAGTCTCGGATAAATGTAATTTCGAGAAATCAACCGTTAGTAGGATTGAAGCTGGTCGAACAAATCTACTGTAAAATACCTGTATAAGTTAAGTCAATCCTTAGGAGTTACAATGAAAGATTTGGTGGATGTGAAATGAAACCAAGTATAAAAACAAATATCTAACTCGAGAAAATATCCATTTCAAAAATTTACTATATTACCATTCTTTGAAAGAAGAGAGTTTAGAAAAAAATGAATGGGTTCATGGATTAGTCGTATGACTATATGGTAGTTTCTTTTCAAAAATTGGAAATTTCATCTATTACTAAATGAATATAGTTTATTACTAATTTTTCAATGGTTGCGCACCGGTTGCGCTGGGGACAAAACAAAAAACCCTAACTGATTGAAAATCAGAAAGGGTTGATTGTTGGTGGTACCCGGAGGGGGACTTGAACCCCCACAGCCGTGAAGCCAAAGGATTTTAAGTCCTTCGTGTCTACCATTCCACCATCCGGGCAGATTGCTCTTACAAGAATCGAGCGAAAAACGGGACTCGAACCCGCGACCCTAACCTTGGCAAGGTTATGCTCTACCAACTGAGCTATTTTCGCAATGTTTTATAGAAACTAACGCTTTACTCGTTCGTTAAGCGGGTGCAAATATACATACTTTTTTTTAATGTCAAAATAATGTTCTGAAAAAAACTCATGGAATTACTGTTGTAATACTATTTATCCAGGTCAGAAATCACGGTCAGTTACAAACTCAACACACTCATGAAGCGATGTCCTTATTTCATTGTCCGGTAAATCCGTCAGTTCATCCATTGCCATTTTTTTGAAGTCATTCATGCGACTGATGGCATAGTCCACACCACCATTGTTATGCGCAAACTGCATGATTTTGTTTATATTTGCTGTTGAAAAGTCTTTATTATCAATCATTTTCACGATTTCATCCTTTTCTGTGCCATTTGTGTTTCTTAATGCAAAAATTAAAGGCAGGGTGAGTTTTCCGTCTCTGACATCATTACCCGTTGGTTTACCAACCTGAGCATCCTCGTAATAATCAAAAATGTCATCCTTAATCTGAAAACACATACCCAGGTATTCCCCATATTTCTTCAAATGATTAAGAGACTTTTCATCCACATTAACCGATAATCCGCCAACTTCGGTGCAGGTTGCAAACAGCATGGCTGTTTTTCGCTTGATGATGTCCAGGTATTTATCTTCGGATAAGGCAGTTTGCTCGGTATTTGCAAGTTGCAGGAGTTCTCCGTCAGGCAAAATCATCCCGATGGTCGCAATAGCTTCCAGTATTCTGAGATTGTGAGTAACAGTGGCGGAATGAAGCGATTTGGATAAAATATAATCGCCGCTTAACACTGCGACTTTGTTTGTCCATTTAGCATTTACCGAAGGGCGTCCGCGTCGTTCCATGGTATCATCCACTACATCGTCGTGTACCAGACTGGCTGTGTGAAGCAGTTCGAGTGAAAATGCACCGTATAAAGTTGACTGGTTTACTTCTCCGAAAAGTTTGGCGGCAAGAATGGTGAGTATTGGTCGCATCTTTTTCCCGTGACCCTGCATAACATACTCGTGTACATTCGACAGAAGGGTGTTGTCACTCTTGAGCACAGTGTTGAACACATTTTCAAATTCCTGCAACTCGGCAAGAATAGGCTGTCTGATTTTATCGATAAAACTCATTTGAACATTTAATAATAGTCCGAATTGCAAAAATAAACAATTTTACTGTTTGTTTCATTCAATCGGGTCAAATGATTGTCTTTTTTTGTTTAATTTTACGGTCTGATAGAATTTTTGCTGAATAATATTAATCATTTCTGCAACTTCTCTTCAACAAAATAGAACACTTGCGGATTGAAATAAACAATTTGAATTTGTTTATGTTCTGAATATTTTACCGCTTAATCTGAACATTATTTTTTATTGCAAAAAGACAAACCGAATGAAAAAACTTTTTTTACTGGATGCATACGCTATCATTTACAGAGCTTATTACGCATTTATTCGAAATCCGAGGGTGAATTCGAAAGGTCTGAACACTTCAGCCGTATTCGGATTTGTTAATACGCTCGAAGATGTTTTGAAACGCGAAAAACCAACGCATATTGCAGTAGCTTTTGATCCGAAGGGGAAAACCTTCAGGCACGAAGCATACGAGCATTACAAGGCGCAACGGGAAATGACACCGGAAGATATCCGATTAGCTGTTCCAATCATTAAGGAAATAGTGAAGGCTTACAATGTTCCCGTACTCGAAGTCCCCGGATTTGAGGCAGATGATGTTATTGGCACACTGGCAAAAAAAGCAGAACAGAATGATTTTGAAGTGTATATGCTTACTCCTGATAAAGATTACGGGCAACTCGTTTCTGAACATATTTTCATGTACCGACCCAAACACAGCGGCGGCTACGAAGTAATGGGACCCGATGAGGTGAAAGCTAAATACGAACTCGATAGCCACGAACAGGTAATCGATTTACTGGGGCTGATGGGCGATAGTTCGGATAATATTCCTGGCTGTCCGGGCGTAGGTGAAAAAACTGCTGTTAAATTACTTCAGGAATTCGGCAGTATAGATAATCTGCTGAATAACACTGATAAACTGAAAGGTGCGCTGAAAACGAAAATAGAACAGAACAAAGAGCAGATTGTCTTTTCACGCTTTCTGGCGACCATCAAAACCGATGTTCCCATCGAGTTTGAAGAAGAAAGATATCTTACAGAGCCGGTAAATGAAACGGAATTACGCGCTTTATTTGATGAACTGGAATTCCGGACACTTTCGGCCCGAATCTGGAGTGCCGGAAAAGCAAATGTTGAAAAACAGGAAACAAAACCTCCTGCTAATAAACCGGTACACGGGCAAATGTCGCTGTTCGATGCTCCCGCTCCTGTAAGCGCTCAGGAAACTCAACCCGACCTGTTTTCACAGCTGTCCGATATGCAAACCGTTGCCGGAATGCGGAACATTCATGAAGTGTCTCATCATTATGTACTGGTCAGCGATAAAGCTCAACGAGCCGGGTTGATAACCAAACTTTTCAATCAGAAATCGGTATGTTTTGATACCGAAACCACTGGTATTGATGTCTTTTCTGCCGATCTGGTGGGTTTATCGTTTTGTTTTACCGCAGGAGAAGCTTACTATGTACCACTGCCAACCGGCAGAGAAGAATGTATGCTGGTATTGAAGGAATTCAAGGCTTTCTTTCAAAGTGAACAAATTGAAAAAATCGGGCAGAACATTAAATTTGATTTACTGATGCTGGCTTCTTATGGTATTGAATTGCGCGGAAAGATGTTTGACACCATGATTGCTCATTACCTGCTCCAGCCCGAATTGCGTCATGGAATGGATTATCTGGCTGAAATATACCTGAAGTATCGTACTATACACTACGAAGATCTTTTTGGAGGGAAGCCTAAAACCCAGCAAAATATCCTGAATGTAGATCTGAATTTGCTTTGTGACTACGCTGCAGAAGATGCAGATATTACGTTTCAGCTGAAACAAATCCTGGAAAAAGAACTGAAAAATAACGGACTCGAAAAGCTTTTCTACGAAATGGAAATGCCATTGATGCGCGTTTTGGCTGTGATGGAGCAAAACGGTGTAAGAATTGATATTGAAGCCCTCCGCCAGAGTTCACTCATACTGACCAAAGATATGCAGGAACTCGAAAAGGAAATACACACACTGGCCGGATATGAATTTAACGTAAGTTCACCGATGCAGGTTGGGGAGATACTTTTCGACCGCTTGAAGCTGGACGAGAAAGCAAAAAAGACTAAAACCGGACAATATTCCACCTCGGAAGATGTGCTCGAGAAGCTCAGATCGAAACATCCGGTAATAGGTAAAATACTCGACTATCGCGGACTAAAAAAACTGCTCAGCACCTATATTGATGCCCTGCCACAGTTGGTAAACCCGAAAACAGGAAAGGTGCACACCACCTACAATCAAACGGTAGCAGCCACAGGCCGGCTGAGTTCCACCAACCCAAACCTCCAAAATATACCGGTGCGTGACGAATTCGGGCGTGAAATACGCAAAGCATTTATCCCGGAAGAGGGTGAGATTTTGTTAAGTGCCGACTATTCACAGATTGAACTGCGCATCATGGCACATCTCAGTGGTGATGCAAATATGATCAACGCGTTTAACAGCGGATACGATATTCATGCTGCTACAGCTGCAAAGATTTATAAAGTTCCGATCGAAGAGGTGACATCCGATATGCGCAGAAAGGCTAAAACTGCAAATTTCGGGATTATTTACGGCATATCCACATTCGGACTGAGCGAACGGCTGAATATCCCACGAGCTGAAGCCAAAGAGCTTATCGACAGTTATTTCCTTACATATCCCGACGTGAAGAAATACATGGATGACGTTATACAACGCGCTAAAGAATTGGGCTACGTAGAAACTATATTTGGCAGAAAAAGATATCTCTCTGATATTAATTCACAGAACAGCATTGTTCGCGGATTTGCTGAACGTAACGCAGTCAATGCTCCCATACAGGGATCGGCTGCTGACATTATAAAAATTGCAATGATTCGAATTCAGGACGAACTGGAAAAAAGAAAACTCAAATCGAAAATGACCCTGCAGGTGCATGACGAATTAAACTTCAGTGTGCCTCAGATTGAACTGGATGAAGTTAGAGAGCTGGTTATAAGAGAAATGGAGCAGGCTATTGCGCTGAAAGTTCCACTGATTGCCGAATGCGGGGTAGGAGCTAACTGGCTGGAAGCCCATTAGCAGTATGTTTGCAGAAAGATACGACAAAGAAGCCCTTTCTCATTTGAGAAAGGGCTTCTTTATTATATTTCAGAAGCAATTAAGCTAACTTGTTTACGTAAACAGCAAGTTTTGATTTAAGATTGCCGGCTTTGTTTTTGTGAATAACATTGCGTTTAGCAAGTTTGTCAAGCATGGCACTTACTTTGGGCAACATTTCAGCAGCAGCCGATTTTTCAGTTGTTGCACGCAGTTTGCGAACAGCATTACGGGCTGTTTTTGCGTAATAACGGTTTGCCAGTTTCCGTTTTTCAGTCTGACGTATTCTTTTAATGGATGATTTGTGATTTGCCATCTCAATCTGTTTTTTAAGTCTGTTATTTATAGTAGCCCATAGGGGAATCGAACCCCTCTTTCCAGAATGAAAATCTGGCGTCCTAACCGATAGACGAATGGGCCATTGAACCGGATTTTTTAAGATATCCTTGTTTTCAATTGCGGGTGCAAATATACGGCAGTTTTTTGAATTGGCAAATACCTGTCGGGAAATATTTTGAAAATTTCTTCGATTAAATCTGTAATCTATTGATATGCAGGGATAAAAACTATACAATAAAATATATAAACTTTGTTTATTCCTTTGCTCTGTTCTCCGATGGACAATAATTTTAACGTTTATTTCCTGAAAAAATTAATGGGATGAAGGTCGTTTCATCCCATTAACGTTCAAATGTGTGATAAAATTAATAAACAGTAGGTCATGAAAGCAGTGCGTCAACTTTAGATTTCAGAGTTGCTTTCGGTGTAGCACCAATCTGTTTGTCTGCCAGTACACCATCTTTAAAGAAAAGAATGGTTGGGATGTTGCGGATACCATACTCGTTGGGAGTGTCGATGTTTTCATCTACATTCATTTTCCCGATTTCTACTTTGCCAGCATATTCTTCGGCAAGTTCTTCAACCAGTGGGCCAACCATGCGGCATGGACCGCACCATTCGGCCCAAAAATCAATAACAACCGGTTTTCCGGAATTGATAAAATCCTTAATGTTTTCGTCTGTAAATTCTAATGCCATAATTTTATGTATTTTATAATTGTTTGTTTTATTAATTAAAGTAATAACGCAGTTGTAAGTAAAAAAGTTTTTCGGGTTTATATGATTGAGGTGTTAAAATGGTGATACATATCTAATAAGTCAATAGGTTTTCTTAAACTGAAGCCTAACTCATATCAATTTTATATCTCAGAATATCCTCTTCCTCAGCATATTTCAGATATTTATACACTGCCGAATTGATCTTTATCCGGTGTGATCTGGCAAATAGTGTAACCTTTTCAGAACTGAAAAAGTCCTTTACTTCAATATATACATTTACATCACCCTTATTGCCGGCAATAACACGGGTCAGCTCTTCCACCACGTCGGCAGATAGCTTTTGCAACGAAAGGTTAATGTGGATGCGCTTGATAAGTTTTCTCACGTCTTTGAATGGCATGATATTAGCGATTTTCAGTTCTATCTCCGGTTTTACATTCGGATCGCGGGTGGGCTGATATTTATAATCCGCACCTTTTTCCTGAACAAGAGCATGGATATAAATGAATAAGTCCTTAATCATGTATTTTCCGTAATCTTCAAAGTTTTTTCCAAAGAGCGGAAACTCATGCGAACCATGGTAATCTTCAACAGTAATCATGCCATAGGGTTTTCCGGTTCGGGTCATACCGTCTCGGAAGGCAGTGATCATACCTCCAATTTTCAGGCCTGTACCCAGCTGATATTTGGAAGGATCCTTGATATCTACCGTGTTGGCATTACATATATTGTTGAGTTCAAATTCAAATTCATCCATCGGATGTGCCGAAAGATACATACCAATCATTTCGCGCTCCTTATTAAGCTTGACCAGCGGTGACCATTCGGGAGTGTAAGGTACTTCCGGTTTTGTAATTTCCACGGCATCTTCCAGTGCTCCGAAGAGGGAGTTCTGGTTAAATGAGACATCCTGCTGATAGAGGTTACCATATTTCATGAACGTATCGAGTACCTGTTCCTCTCTGGAGTTGAGCGTAAAAAATTGTTCACGGCGGATATCTGGCAGGGAGTCGAATGCACCTGCAAGAACCAAACTTTCCACGTTTTTCTTGTTACAGGCGTTGAGATTTACCCGTTCAAAGAAGTCGAAATTATTTTTGAATTTACCATTCTTTTTGCGTTCTTCAATAATAGCTTCCACTGCACCTTCTCCCACATTCTTGATACCTCCGAGACCGAAACGGATATTCCCATCTTCGTTGACGGTGAAGGTTAGTTCACTTTCGTTGATATCCGGACCGAGTACTAGCATTTTCATGGACTTGCATTCGTCCATCAGTTTGCTCACTTCGGTGATGTCGTCTTTATTTCTGGTTAAGTTGGCAGCCATAAATTCTGCCGGAAAATGAGCCTTGAGGTAAGCAGTCTGATATGCAACCAGCGAGTAACAGGTGGCGTGCGATTTGTTGAATGCGTAGGATGCGAATTTTGCCCAGTCCGACCAGATTTGTTCCAGCTTTTCTACATCCTTGTATCCATTTTTCTGGGCTCCCTGCAGGAATTTTTCATGCAGCGATTCCATTTTATCCTTCAGTTTTTTACCCATAGCCTTACGCAACTCGTCGGACTGACCGCGGGTAAATCCGCCAAGGTCTCGGCTCAAGAGCATGACCTGTTCCTGATAAACTGTAATTCCGTAGGTGTCGTTTAGTCTTTTTTCCATTACCGGAAAGGCATATTCGATGGGTTCTTCGCCATGCTTTCGGCGAATGAACTGTGGAATATAATCCATTGGCCCGGGACGGTACAGCGCGTTCATGGCAATGAGGTCTTCGAATTTGGAGGGTTTCAGTTCCTTGAGGTATTTCTGCATACCGGCAGACTCAAACTGGAACACTCCGACCGTGTCGCCCTTACTGAAAAGATGATATGTTTTTTCATCATCGATGGGTATGCTGTCGATATCTATATCAATGCCTTTTGATTTTTTGATGTTGCTAAGGGCGTCTTTGATGATGGACAGGGTTTTCAGGCCCAGGAAGTCCATTTTTACCAATCCGACATCTTCAATTACAGTACCTTCGAACTGAGTGATAACCTTGTCTTCCTTGGTCTCCTTGTCCACTGCAGTACTGAGTGGTACCAGGTTGATCAGATCGTCGGCTCCGATGATTAGTCCGCAGGCATGAACGCCGGTTTGGCGCACGGTGCCTTCGAGCATTTCCGCATATTTCAGGGTGTTGGAAAGCACCGGATCGCTGGATTCACGGGCATCGCGGAGTTCGTCCACATATTTGAAACAGTTGGTCAGATTGACTTTAATATCCTTGTCGTTCTCGTCTTTGGGGAACTTGCCGGGTATAAGCTTGGTGAGTCTGTCAGCTTCGGAGAGTGGCAATTTCTGCACTCGAGCTACGTCCTTGATGGCCGATTTGGTTCCCATGGTGCCGTAAGTTACGATGTTTGCCACACGGCCTTTGCCATATTTCTCGGTAACCCACCGTACAACCTGTCCACGTTTGTCATCTTCGAAGTCGATGTCAATATCAGGTAGTGAAATACGGTCGGGGTTGAGGAAACGCTCAAACAGCAGGTCGTATTTCATCGGATCGATGTTGGTGATTTTCAGGCAGTATGCCACTACTGATCCTGCTGCGGAGCCACGTCCGGGTCCTACCGAAATATTCATATCGCGTGCAGCCTGAATGAAATCCTGTACAATGAGGAAGTAATCTGGAAACCCCATTTTCTTCATCACATCCAGTTCAAAATCGATACGTTCCTTCGTTTCGGTATTCATATCCGCGCCATAGCGACGCATAGCACCTTCGTAGGTGAGTTTGGTCAGGTAATCAGCATCAAGCTTGATCCGAATGGCCTTGTCATACCCGCCAATACGGTCGAATGCATCGCCGAATTCTTCGCGCAGGATTGTTTCATCGTATTTCTGACGGTATTCTTCTTCTGTGCCAAATTCTTCAGGGATGGGGAAAACGGGCATCATCGGAGGCGCTTCAAGCTTGAAGTGTTCCACCTTATTGGCTATCTCCACGGTATTCTCAAGACATTCAGGAATATCTGCAAAAATTTCGGCCATTTGTTCCGGTGTCTTGAGCCATTCCTGTTTTGTGTAGCGCATGCGGGTTGGGTCGTCCAGATCTTTTCCCGTACTCAGACAGATGAGATGTTCGTGAGCGTCGGCATGCTCTTCTTCTACAAAATGAACATCATTCGACGCGATGAGTTTGGTGTTGGTTTTGCGTGCAAGGCTGATTAGATCCTTATTTTGCAATTCCTGTTTTACATAGGTTTGAGTATCAGCTCCGGGTTTATCGGTTTTATGTCGCTGCAGCTCGAGGTAGTAATCATCTCCAAATATTTTTTTATACCACAGCACAGCCCTTTCGGCAGCAACAAGGTCGCCGGCTTCAATATTTTTGTGAATTTCGCCACCCAAACAGGCCGATGACGCAATAAGTCCTTCGCTGTGCTTTGCCAGCAGATCGTGGTCTATACGGGGACGGTAATAAAATCCCTGAACCCACCCGTAGGATACGAGGCGGCAGAGATTGTGGTATCCGGTTTCGTTTTTGGCGAGTAGTACAAGGTGGTATCCGCTTCGGTCATCCTTTTCATCCTTGTCGTATCGGCTGCGACGCGCTACATACACCTCACAACCAAATATAGGTTTGAATATCTTTTGTTTCGTCAGTTCAATTTCCTTACCGATTGTTTCTTTTTCTTCATCCGTAATGCCGTCTGATTTCAGTTTTTTTTCCAGTTCTGCGATTTTATCTTTTGTTTTCGCATTTTTCTTTTTACAAGTGTTGTAAAATTCCTTAATGCCGAACATATTGCCGTGATCAGTGAGTGCCAGGGCATTCATTCCGCTTGCAATGGCTTTATCTACCAAACCTGATATGCTCGACATGCCGTCGAGTACCGAATAGCTGGAGTGAACGTGTAAATGTACGAATGAACTCATTTGTGTAATGATCTGGAAGTAAACGATTTAAAAAAGAGTATTTTTTGGAAAAATCCGGCTGATAAAGGTACAAGAATATTTATCGGGAAGAAAATTTTCACACAAAAAGTTATTGACAATTTCTCCGATAATAGCATGAAATGATGTGAATGAGGGAGATAGACCATATTAAATTTTCAATACAAAAATATTGTCTGACGATTCATTATGATAATGAAAGTCTGTTCTGTTTTCAAATAGTTCCAACAAACAAAAGCTGACTAATACAAACACTTCCGGATAATATGCCATTCGGGTGAATATTGAAATCATTTTAATAGAAAAACGAAACTTTAATCTTAACACTTTATATTGAAGTGACTGTGGAGAATGTGTGTTTTTTGTGTTTTATTATTGCTTGTTAAATTTTAACTATTATTTTTGTGAGTTAAAAACAGCAAAAATCCAACAAGATGACCAGGCGAATGTTGATCTATATATCTGTAGTAACCGCAGCGTTGTTGTTCTCGGCGTGTAACCGGCAGCGGAACGATGCCGACCTGATGCATCTAAATAAAATAGACAGTTTGTTGACGATACAGCCTGAAGCGGCAGCAGAAAGCTTGAAACAATTACATCCCGTAAAACTCTCACATTACAACCGCGGTTATTATCAACTTCTAAAGGTGATAGCGCTGGATAAGACTTATTACAATTTCACATCCGACAGCTTTATAAATGCAACAGTTCACATCCTGACGCGCCACAAACAGATGTACCCGCGCACCTATGCCCGTTCGTTGATGTATCAGGGACTGGTGCGTTACCGCATGGGAGTTACCGATAGTACAGCCTACGAGCCAATTAAAGAGGCAGCAGATTTACTTGAAATGAAAAAAATCAAGGATCCGCTCTTATTGTATTTTTGCTATCATTATCTGGGCTTAATTCACAACGAAAACAATAATTCATCATACAGTATAAAATATTATGAGAAAGCAATTAAAGAAATAAAGGAATACGGTGATAAAAATTATCTGTTCAATACCTATACTGAAATTACCTGGGCGTATTTGAAGATTAATGAAAATTATATTGCCAAACAGTATATTGATACTTTAAATAATTTCAAAAACATATCGGATACACAACAAGCCAATATAAATCAAATTTTGTCAATATATTACGAATGTACTAATGAATTTCAGAAGGCGTTGGAAATTAACAAGAAGATTCTAAGATCAAATAATAATTACAAGGACTTGTCCAGAATGTTATTTAAAATCTCAGAAAATTATCAGGCATTAAATAAGTTAGACAGCGCTTTGCTGTACGCTGAAAAAGCTGAAATGTGCAAGCAGGATTCAAGTTACTATCTTAATTATTTTTATTATAAAAACATAGGTGAAATTTCAGAGCAACTCAGGTTGTGGCAAAAAAGTGCTGCTGCATACAAAAAAGCATACCTATTAAAAGAAAAAGCGACAACTAAAGAGTTGGATAAACAAGTAATGTCACTTGAAAAAAAATACGATTTAAATGAAGCTGAAAATAAAGCCTTACTTTATAGAAACAGTAATATCCTGATAACAATCATTGCTGTGTTTTTGATGGTGCTACTTGTGACACTCCTGATAATATGGAAGCAAAGAAACAAGCAATTGCATTTGAAACAATTGCTCAATGAACAGAAGACAATGGCGCTCGAAAAAAACAATCAACTGCTCAAAGAGCGTCAGCAAAGATTGCAAATGGAAAAAGAAAGAACCGATCAACAGATAATAGAACAGCAGTTTTTACTTCCGCTCTATGAACAGATAACAACCCGAAACACCCAGATTAGAAAATTTTTGTATGATCTTACTTTTGATACACATATCAGTAAGATGCCTTTTTTGCACGAAAAGGTAAAAAGTGAGTTTAAATTATTTGACAAGGCGTCCCATGCAAAAAATTTTGAATCTTTGACAGATGAGTATTTTAGTAAAATTACCCATTTCACCGAAGAAGAATTACGTTCACTCAACAAAAGCGAAAAATTGCTGATGTCATTATTGGTGATGAAAGTTCCACATCAGCAAATCAGTGTTTTATTGAACACTACCTCCGAAAGTTTATCGACCAGAAAGCTGAAGTTGAAGAAAAAAATGGAATTAAACGATATGAAAATGGACGATATTTGAAGAATTACACATTTCGAACAACCATTTTGAACATCAACTTTCATTATGCTATATGTCTGTAAATGATGTATATAGATATCAAATTCACATCAACTTTTTGTCCTGCCTTGCAAAACCCTTGCAAGGTATTTTTGTTTCCGGTAATTTAGCTCCGGCAAATGGAATGAAAATTATACCCAAAAGAAGTAATAACTGACAAAGTTAAATAAGTTTGTTTTCGCTCAGTAAAGTGATTGATATATTTCACTATTTTTCAAAGCTAAACAGGTGGGATACGCATTCACATATCATCTGTAAAGCAAAGACTATTGTTTTTTCAGGATAAAATCAAATACAATATGCTGGATATCTTCACACTGTAATAATGCCTGCAATAAAACAAGGATGAGCAGGGTGGCAGAAAGAGTGCACTAAAGGAGATTTTACTCATAATCAAAAAGATAAAAAGGAAACTATTCAGTAACGACACAAATACCATTAAACCAATTATAATTTATCTGTTTTGTTCATGTTGTTTTTAAAAGTGTTCATTTAATTAAATTCCGGTCAATCAACCGATCGTCCTGTCCCTAA
>Ga0116171_10004054_pt1 | contig 13295 bp, 13 predicted proteins | sample AD_JPNHW2_MetaG_FD_89798 | JGI IMG/M metagenome (GOLD analysis project Ga0116171, IMG submission 89798) | Active sludge microbial communities of municipal wastewater-treating anaerobic digesters from Japan - AD_JPNHW2_MetaG | ecosystem: Engineered > Bioreactor > Anaerobic > Digestate | place...
AAAGGGTATATGTACAAGCCTTAATGCATCGATACTGATGAAGAAGATGGGGATAAGAGTTTAAAGGCTAAAGGCTAAAGGCTAAAGGCTAAAGGCTAAAGTAAAAAGATAAAAGATAAAAGATAAAAGTAAAAAGATAAAAGTAAAAAGATAAACCTGTCCGATGTGGCGTAGCGAAGGCGGAAGTAAAAAGATAAACCTGTCCGACGTAGCGTAGCGAAGGCGGAAGGAAAAAGATAAAAGTAAAAAGATGAAAAAACCGGAGAAAATACGTAATCGTCATCAGGGAGTAATTGAGCCTGATGAATCGATAGTGATGGAGGAATATTACAGGTATTATGCTGCAGACCCGTCGAGATGGGAGAAAGCTTTCGACTTTCTCAGGGATACTGACATGGAGAAAATTGAGACAGGCAAGTACGAACTTGATGGTGAAAACCTGTATGCCAGTGTCAGTGAATACAACACGAAGAACGAAGAAGATGCCAGGCTGGAAGCTCACAGGAAGTATGCCGACATTCAGTATATCATTTCCGGAGAAGAGAAGATGGGTCTTGTGCCATTGACGAAGACTGAGGTTGTGACTCCGTATGATGATGCCAAAGATGTCTGTTTTCTGAAAGCCGGGAAGCTCACATACCATCATGCCACGCCAAAGGTGTATTTCATCTTCTTCCCTGAGGATGCGCACAAGCCGAGTATAAAGGTGAAGGACAATGCGATGGTGAAGAAGGTTGTATTGAAGGTAAGGGTAAAGTAAGTCAAAAGTCAAAAGTCAAAAGTTTAAAGTCAAAAGTTTAAAGTTGTTAATATGACCTGGACACCTCGCCCCTTTAGGGGAGAGGCCGGGAGAGGGGTCCTTTGGACTTTAGACTTTGGACTTTAGACTTCTCTTATCATTTTCATTACCGTTTCCACCTTTTCCTCTTCTGGCAGGGAGCCGTCTATCCAGCATATCTCTTTGCCACGGCGTTCCATGCCGCGGAACCATGTCATCTGTCGTTTGGCGAAACGATGTATCTCAGTCTCAAGCTTTGTGAACATCTCCTCGCGTGTCATGGTGCCAAGGAGATATAATGTGACGTATTTATATTCCAGCCCGTAATAGATAAGGTCATCAGGGTGAATGCCGGAGTCCAGCAGGCGCTGAACCTCCTCTGTCATACCTCCTTCAAGTCTCTCCCTGAGACGGCGGCTGATGCGTTCCCGTCGTGTATCCCTGTCGAACATTATGCCAATTATCAGAGGGTTGATCTCAGGGAGTGAGGTTTCGGGAACGCCTTCAGAGAGGTAATATTCTTCGATCTCAATTGCCCTGACAGCCCTCTTGATGGTGTCGACATCGGTTTTATTATGGAGATGTTTATACCCGGACAGTATATATGTCAGTTCCGGCAGGGTCTTTCCTTCAAGCGACTGTCTCAGGGGCTCATTGACAGGCACCTGTATCAGCCTGTATCCGCTGACGATGCTATCGACGTACATGCCTGAGCCTCCGCATACCACCGGCAGCAGTCCCCGGGAGCGCATCGATTCATACACCCTGAGGAAATCGCGCTGGTATTCAAAGACATTGTACCTGTAGCCGGCATCCACTATGTCAACCAGGTGGCATGGCACCTGCTTCCCGTTTACATAGTAGTCTGACAGGTCCTTCCCCGTGCCGATGTCCATCCCACGGTATATCTGGCGCGAGTCGGCGCTGATGACCTCACTTCCCAGCCGGGCGGCAACTAGTGCAGCAAGACGGGTCTTTCCTGTGGCTGTAGGACCGGTAATAACAATAATATCAAAGCCTTTTGTGCTCATTTAATTATTATGCAAGTTAATCCAAGATAATACAATTTTGTTTATTTTTGCCGGTCATTAAAATAACAGGTGGAATGGACTTCAGGTTTTTGTACCACAGGATACGTTACATCATTTTAAACCCGACAATTGCCTGGGAAGCAATCCATAAGGAAAACAGGCCCATTAAGTATGTGAGAGGAAGCTTCTTCTTCCCGCTCATTATACTGGTAGCAGTCTGTACGTTTATCGGGTCGGTGTTTCTGATAAACACCACACTCAAACCCATGTACTCGGTGCTGGTTTGCATACAGACCTTCCTTGTTCTCTACCTGGGAGTATATAGTCTCTCTTTTATTGTCACAGAGATAACCAAGGCGCTTGACCTGGGTAAGGACTTCCTTGTTTCGTTTAAGCTGGCAGTCTACTCCATGGCACCGGTTTTCATATGCCTGTGCATAAGTAAACTGTTTGAGTCACTGCTCTTTGTGAATCTCCTTGGGCTTTATGGCCTTTACATCTTCTGGATAGGAATGGAGAAGATGGTAAATCCGCCCGAGCACAAGAAGTTGCCAATGCTCATTGCCACGATGGTGGCAGCCGCAACTGTTTTCGGTCTGCTCCAGTTCTTCTTCTCGAAGATTATGGAGAAGATGTATTTTACTTTCTTTTCATGATCTCCTCCTGAATGAGGAAAGACACCAGTAACATAGTAATAAAGAACAAGAAGGCTTCTCACGATTATGAGTTCATCGAGAAGTATGTGGCAGGCATGAGGCTTACCGGCACGGAGATCAAATCCATCCGTTCGGGAAAGGCCAACCTGACAGACTCTTTTTGTGCCTTCAGGGGTGGTGAGCTGTTTATCACCGGCATGCACATATCGGAGTATTACTGGGGTAACATATTCAATCACGATCCACTGGCTGAACGTAAGCTCCTGCTCACAAAGAAAGAGTTAAGGAAGCTGGAGCGCAAGGTAAAGGAGACCGGCCTTACCATTATTGTTATAAAGGTATTCATAAACGACCGTGGTCTTGCAAAGGCAGAGATAGCGCTGGCCAAAGGCAAGAAAGAGTATGACAAGCGCGAGACCCTAAAGTTGAAAGACCACGGGCGTGAGATGGATCGTGCTATTAAAAGTTAGGAGAGAGCAGGTATCTTGAATAAAACTGGTCTATGTATGCCACTGCTTCTTCGGCTGTGTCAACAAGCCGGAACAGATGGAGATCCTCAGACCTGATATTATGTTCCTCGTTCAGCATCACCTCCTGTATCCAGTCAAGTAATCCTGACCAGTACTCCTCACCCACGAGGACAATAGGGAACCTGCCAATCTTCTTTGTCTGAATAAGTGTTATAGCTTCAAACAGCTCGTCAAAGGTGCCGAAGCCGCCGGGGAGAACAATAAATCCCTGGGCATATTTCATGAACATCACCTTACGTACAAAAAAGTGGTCGAAAGTGATGAGTTTGTCCCTGTCAATAAACTGGTTTGGCTTCTGCTCAAAAGGGAGGTCAATATTTATCCCTATGGATTTGCCATTACCCCTTTTGGCTCCTTTGTTTGCAGCTTCCATAATACCTGGGCCGCCGCCGGTGATTACGCCATAACCTTTCTGGACAAGATCAAAAGCGATCTCCTCGGCCAGCTTGTAGTATTTACTATTGAAATGTGTTCTTGCTGACCCAAATATAGCCACGCTAGGACCAATCCTTGACAGCTTCTCATATCCCTCTACCAGCTCGGAGATAATTTTAAAGACCCTCCATGAGTCTGTGGTATGTATCTCATTCCACGTCTTGGTGTCAAACGCATCCTTGATAAGATCTGTTGATTCGTCCATTGCAGTTTATTTAGTAATTCAAATATAGGTTTTTAATTATTTCAGTTCTTCAGCCAGGAACATACCGGTAAAATTATCCTTAATACCGGCAAGCTTCTCGGGTGTGCCTTCAAACATCACCTCACCGCCGCCTCTTCCTCCTTCCTTTCCAAGGTCAATAATATAGTCAGCCATGCAAATGACATCCATATTATGTTCAATGACTATCACAGTATTGCCCTTGTTAACCAGTTTCTGCAGCACATCCATCAACACCCGCACATCTTCAAAATGAAGCCCTGTTGTGGGTTCGTCCAATATGTACAATGTACGTCCGGTGTCGCGGCGTGAGAGTTCAGCTGCCAGTTTAACACGTTGCGATTCGCCGCCCGAGAGAGTGGTGGATGGCTGGCCAAGGCGTATATAGCCAAGGCCCACGTCCTGCAAGGTCTTGATTTTGTTATATATGGAAGGCAATCCTTTAAAGAACTCAACAGCATCGTTAATTGTCAGCTCCAGCACGTCGTTAATGGAGCGGCCCTTATACTTCACCTCGAGGGTCTCCCTGTTGTATCGTTTGCCACCGCAGTCAGGACATCTCACGTACACATCCGGCAGGAAATTCATCTCAATGGTTTTTACTCCTGCTCCCTCGCATGTCTCGCATCGTCCGCCGTGAGTGTTAAAAGAAAATCTTCCGGCAGCGAAGCCCCGCACTTTTGCGTCGGGTGTCTGGGCAAACAGGTTTCGTATGTCGGTAAAGACTCCGGTGAATGTTGCAGGGTTGGACCGTGGTGTACGTCCAATAGGCGCCTGATCCACCTCTATCACCTTATCTATGTGCTCAATGCCTGTGATGGAGTCGTATGGCAAAGGGACATGCATTGAGTTATGCAGCTTGCGTGCCAGCGCCGGATGAAGGGTGTGATTTATCAGGGAGGATTTACCGCTGCCGGAGACGCCTGTTATGCATATAAATGTTCCAAGGGGGAATGTCACGGTGACATTTTTGAGGTTATTGCCTCTTGCTCCGATGATAGTCAGCTTTTTCCCATTGCCTTTTCGTCTCTCTGACGGTATCGGCATTTTTATTTTACCGTTAAGGTACCGGGCGGTAAGGGTATCTGAAGAGAGTATCTGAGCGGGGGTGCCCTGGGCAACTATCTTTCCTCCGTGAATCCCGGCACCTGGACCAATGTCAATCACATAGTCGGCACTGGTTATCATCTCCCTGTCGTGTTCAACAACTATCACCGAGTTACCGGCATCGCGCAGCTCACGCAAAGCTTCAATAAGGCGTCTGTTGTCTCGCTGATGCAGGCCTATGCTTGGCTCATCAAGGATATACAGAACATTAACAAGCTGTGAGCCTATCTGTGTAGCCAGTCTTATACGCTGGCTCTCCCCTCCAGAGAGTGTTCGTGCCCCGCGATTAAGTGATAGGTAATCGAGTCCCACCTCAAGGAGGAAGACGAGGCGTGATCTTATTTCCTTGATTATCTCTGAAGCGATCTTCTCCTGACGGGATGACATTGACGCCACCGCATGATCAAGAAATGCAGCCAGCTCGCCGAGATCCATGGCAGCAATCTCGCCTATGTTTTTGTCTGCTATACGGAAGCACAACGACTCTTTCTTAAGCCGGGTGCCATGGCATTCAGGGCATGTTGTATACTGGATATAGTTTTCCTTGCTTCGTGTACCAGTTCTGCCGGCGTTTATTGCCTCCTGGTTCCCAAGGTAGTTTATCACTCCCTCAAACGTCATGAAGTAGTTCGACGTCATGCCAAGCGGAGTATTGGATAGCTTGAGCACCTCATCCGAGCCTGAGAATATCTTGTTAAGTGCCTCTTCAGGTATATCTTTGACAGGGGTGTCCATGGTAAAACCATACTTCTCGGCTATAGCCTCAAGCATCCAGAAGATCCACACGTTCCTGTACTTGCCTATAGGTTCGATACCTCCTTTTCTTATGCTGAGAGAAGGGTCGGGCATCATCCTCCTGATGTCCACCTCTGCCACCTCACCCAGACCGTTACAATGAGGGCAGGCTCCCTGAGGCGAGTTAAAGGAGAAGGTATGAGGTGCCGGCTCATTGTATGATATCCCGGATACAGGATCCATAAGATGACGACTGTAATACCTGTGCCGGTTATCCGAAGAATCAAGAACCATCATTATGCCTTCGCCCTGATCAAGGGCAAGCATGACGGCATCATGAAGGCGTTTTTCGGTTACTGTGCCGGTTTCAAACTTATCTATGACCAGCTCAATAAAATGCGACTTATACCTGTCAAGCTTAAGTCCCTGCGTTATCTCTTTTATCTCCCCATTTATCCTGGCATAGAGAAAGCCCTTACGCCTCAGCTGCTCAAACAACTCCCTGTAGTGGCCCTTTCGGCCTTTCACCAGGGGCGCGAGGATATATATCTTTTTGCCATTGTATGTTTTTGAAACGAGGTCAAGTATCTGTTCATCGGTATACTTTACCATCTTTTCTCCGCTCTCATACGAATAGGCGTCAGCGGCGCGGGCATATAAGAGCCTGAGAAAGTCATAGAGTTCGGTTATTGTACCTACAGTTGACCTGGGGTTCTTGTTTGTGGTCTTCTGCTCGATGGAAATGACGGGGCTAAGGCCGGTGATACGGTCCACATCGGGTCGCTCCATCCCGCCAAGGAACTGTCGGGCATATGCCGACAGTGTCTCCATGTAACGTCTCTGACCTTCAGCATAAATGGTGTCAAAGGCAAGTGATGACTTGCCACTGCCACTGAGACCAGTGATAACCACCAGTTCATTCCTCGGAATAGTTATGCTTATATTCTTCAGGTTATGAACGCGGGCCCCGTAGACATTTATCTCATCCCTGTTTTCAGACATCAGCTTCGGAAAGGTTAATCAAGTTTGGTCCTTGCATCCTTTTCGGGAATACGGATAGTATATTTTGTTCCGTTGGGATTGGTAAGAAAAGGCTTCCTGAGCCATGGATTAAGCATCTTCAGCATCTTATAGTTAGTGCTGAAGGAGTGAGCATACTGTTCAAAGCTTGTCACAGACGTGTCGAGGGTGACTTCATAATAAGGCACCTGCTTATAAAGATCCTTTTCTTTTATCTTAAAGCCATATGACTCAGGATCTGACATTATTAACTTAAGGGCAGCTATCCGGAAAATATAACGCGATGTCTCATCATTAAGGAGCAGGTCGTAGTAGCTGTTCTCTTTTTGAATATTCACCTGTTCATCCAGCCCATTTGTGCCGTTGTTATATGCTGCTGCAGCCATTGTCCAGCTGCCGTATTTGTCATATGCCTTTTTAAAGAAGCTGCAGGCAAAGCGGGTTGACTTGTCCAGGTTATAGCGGTCGTCAATCTCTTTGGTGATGGTAAGTCCGTATTCTTTGCCGGTCCCTTCCATTATCTGCCAGAATCCTGTTGCTCCCATAGGTGAGATGACGTTTGCAAGGTCGCTCTCGGCACAGGCAAGGTATTTAAAATCGTCCGGTATATTATTCTCCTTGAGGATCTTTTCAATCTCCGGGAAATATCTTGATGCACGCTTAATAGTAAGCAGGGTTGACGCATGACGGTAAGCTGTTGCATTCAGCTCCCTGTCGAGGCTCTCTCTTGTGTCAAAATTCGCAATAGGCATCACTTCTCCTGCAAAGGAGACCTCATCGGGCAATGACCATGATGTAATGGATGTAACATTGACCGAGTCTTTTGCCTCATAGTAATCTGTCTTATGAGCACCGGCAAAAATAAATATCACCGAGCCTGCACACAGTAATAAAAGTACTGTCAGGCCTAAACCACCAACTTTAATCTTCATAATTTACCTCTGAAAATAAGAATATGCAAAGGTAGTGTTTTCTGCTTTTTCTGAACCGAAACAGCAGAATAAAGAAACTCTGAATGATGTATTCCAAGATTAAGCGCAAAAGTTGGGAAGAAGTCATCCAGCATAAGTTTCCCCTCCTGAGTCAGGAGGGGTGCCCGAGTGGAGCGAGGGCGGGGTGGTATGTTTATAAGCTTTCTTGATTTACACTAAAAGACATACCACCCCCCGGCTCCTACGTCGCCGGACCCCTCCTGACTCAGGAGGGGAAACTATGCTACAATGCTTATCTTAATCTTTAAGTTCCCAGAAATTCGGCTTGTTTCTTATTCAGAATCTGTAGAAGAGGCCGGAGAAAATGCCAAAGGAATATTGCCTGTTAATGGTATTTGAAGCGTCACTGAACGGAGTGAGGTAATAGCGGAACATAGGTTCAAGGTTGAAAGAGACGCTCTTGCTGATATTGTATTCCATACCAAATCCCATCTGGCTGCTTATTGAATGTTTGTTGATGCCCTGGGTGTATCCCACCTTCACATTATTGCCATCGACAGAAGCAAAAGCGACATTTTCAATAAGATAACCATAAGAGACGCCTCCGCAGAGATTCATATCCACGCGGCGGTCAATAAGTTTATAACGGGCTATAAGAGGCACTTCAAGATAGCGGAAACGCTGTTTCAGGTCGTCGTTGACATAATTCAGTGGCAGCTTTGAAGGATCATAGGCACTGGATATTACAGATCCAACCCTGTTGGCCGACCCATCGGATATTCTCACATCAGTATTGCTGGCAATAACCTGGCCCGAAGCGGTCTGAACAACATAATTAAAGTCTCCCTTTGAACTATAATAATGTGATAATCCGGAATATATGTCAATCCCTTTTACTATCTGTCCGAGAGAGGTTACTCCCAGACCGGTCTGAATGCTGAACCTGGAGCTGATTTTATATCTTACCGAGAGGCCAGCTGACAGCTCCGGCATAGAGTTTTCCTCGCTGAGAAGCTTTTTTGTTTCATTATCTCCACCATCAGAGATAATGCTCATGGCAGGAGCCACTGAGCCTCCGATCATGAAATGTGAATTCTTTGATTTCGTTTCACTGACTTCAACGGGAATAATCTTGCTGCCTGCATTTCCGAAGTCATGTGAGGTAAATAAGCCAGCAAGGTTAACCCTCTCTTCTGAATTACGGTTATCAGCTGCGGGATCGTTTTCCCGGTCACTGATGGCTGGTGTCTCAACGGTCATTGTCTCTGGAGCTGCTGAAGATGGTTCAGCTGTGACAACAACATTGGCCGGCGTTTCCCTGAAAAGATGCCTTATAACCTTAGCTTCTCTCTCCTGCCCTTTTAAGGCCACCCCTGCTGCTCCGGAAGGATGACTGCCTGTAAACGATGCCCCGGGTATATTTGCTGCGACATCGACGGATAAGTCATTACCTGTTCTGAACAGGGCTGTCAGGGCTGCACTAACGGAGATAAGGAGTGCCAGGCCGGCAACGGCCGCATAAACGATTTTATGCCTGTTGCGTGAGATCTTTACAGGAGGCATCTCATCCCATATATCGGATGGAGGCAGGACCTCAAAGTTCTTAAGGCCGTTGCGAAATACAATATCAATATTTGGTTCCCTGTCAAACATTTATTGCCCTCCTTGAGATACCCGTGAATATCTTCACCTTTCTCTGTAAAATATCCCTTGCCCTGGAAAGGTTTGACTTTGATGTTCCTTCAGAAATTCTAAGCATCTCCGCTATTTCTCTATGTGCATAACCTTCAATTGCATAAAGGTTAAACACCATTCTGTACTTTGGTGGCAGTTCCATGATCATCTTAAGAAGGTCGGAGGCTTCGAGGCCGGCAAAATCAGTGGTGCCGGGATCGGCTTCAGGTTCCTCACCCGAATCAATGTCGTCTACCCTGCTGAGGTAATACCGGTTACGGTAACGCTCCAATGCGGTGTTAACAACAATGCGTCTCATCCATCCCTCAAATGAACCATCATGGTTAAACTTTTCCAGGTTCTCAAATATCTTTATGAAACTCTCCTGCAGGATATCTCGTGCTTCATCTGCGTCTCCTGCATATTGCAGAGATACCGCATAGAAGCGTGGGGAGTAACGCCGATATAACAGCTCCTGGAAATGTCTGCTACCTGAAAGACAACCCTTGATTATTTCTTCTACCTCTGTCAAACAGAATTAAATTACATCGTTGACTATAAAGGTATGAAATAAAATGGTTATCTGTCAATACTTATTGATGACAGAAAAGTTAAAAAGGTTGCGTGCAAAGTGTAAATGTTACACAGTAAGTTTTATCCATGTATTGCCTCGCCCAGCGCGGCGGCGGCTGCCTCCATAACTGCCTCAGACATAGTCGGATGCGGATGAACGCTTTTTGCTATGTCATGTGCTGTGGCTCCCATTTTCATGGAGACAACCACTGAGGCGATCATCTCGGTCACATTCATCCCTGTCATCTGTGCTCCAAGGAGTTTGTTGTCAGAAGCGTCAAACACCAGTTTCACAAACCCGTCCCTGGCACCTGCTGCAGATGCTTTGCCGGAAGCCATGAACATGAATTTGCCTGTTTTTACCTCTATGCCACGGGCTTTTGCTGCTTCTTCAGTCAGGCCGCAGCTGGCAACCTCGGGAGTGGTATAAGTACATGCAGGTATGACATTATAATCAACGGGTTCAGGATTCAACCCTGCTATTTGTTCTATGCAGACTATGGCCTCGGCAGAAGCCACATGTGCAAGTGCCGGACCTGGCACAATATCACCTATGGCATAAACACCCCTGACAGAGGTTCTGTAATATTCATCAACCACAATTTTACCGCGGTCAGTTTTCACGCCGGCTTCTTCAAGTCCTATCCCCTCAAGGTTAGGGCTTACGCCCACGGCAGAAAGAACCACATCGGCTTCAGTGACCACGTCTCCTTTGGATGTTTTGATTGTCACTTTGCATCTGTCACCTGTAGTATCCACAGAATCAACTGATGAATTTACAAGCACCTTCATCTTCATCTTTTTGAAGGAGCGTTCAACAGTGCGTGATACTTCTTCATCTTCGAGAGGCAGCACCCTGGGGAGGAATTCAACCAGAGTCACCTCCGTGCCCATTGTCTGATAGAAATATGCAAACTCGCTGCCTATGGCTCCGGAGCCCACCACAACCATTGAGGCTGGCAGTGACGTCAGTGTCATTGCCTCACGGTATCCGATTATTCTTTTGCCATCCTGCTTAAGGTTTGGCAGCTCTTTAGACCTTGCGCCTGTAGCAAGGACAATATGAGGGGCTGTCAGGGTTGATACAGTTCCGTCGTCAGCCTTAACCTCCACAGTGTTTTCGCCGGCCAGGCGTCCTACGCCTTTTATAATGCCGATATTATATTTCTTAAAGAGATACTGTACGCCTTTGCTCATGGCATCGGCCACACCCCGGCTGCGTGCCACCACTGCGCTGATGTCAGCCACCGGTTCACCGGCATTGACGCCATAGTCGGATGCGTGCCTGCAGTATTCAAGCACCTGTGCACTCTTCAGCAGGGCTTTGGTAGGGATGCATCCCCAGTTTAGGCAAATGCCGCCCGGCTCTGCTCTCTCAACAACACCAACATTCATCCCCAGTTGTGAGGCTCTGATTGCCGCAACATATCCTCCGGGGCCACTCCCGATTATAATAATATCATATTCATTCATAGCTGTCTGTGTATTATTTTGACATTTGATTTTTTATCTGTTGAGAAAGTGCAGGAGACAGTTCACTCTTCTTCATGAGTGACTTAACCATCCGGGCGATAAGCCAGAAGACTACCAGCACAAATACTATCACAGCCCCTGTTGGAAGGCTGGTAACCCATGAGAGCGCAAAACCGCCACTTATCCCGATGAAGCTTAGGACAAAAGACCAGATTACAATTTTCTGATATTTCCTGGTAAAGAGCATTATTATGTTAGCCGGTATGGTAAGAAGTGATATGATGAGTATCACACCGGCCATTCTGATATTAAAAACGATGGCAAGCCCTGTGAGGCCTACGGAAATATATTTAAACAGGCTCACCTTACCTGTAAAGGTCCGTGCATAGTTCTCGTCAAATGACACATAAAGCAATACCCTGTAAAACAGGAAGGTATAAATTATCAGAGCGGCTGACATTATCCCAAGAGTAAGGATATCTGTCCATGTCACGGTGAGTATGCTGCCAAAGAGATAGCTCATCAGGTTTGGGGCATATCCCGGGGTAAGGTATATGAAGATAATACCTACTGCCATGCCAAAGGCCCACAGTATTCCGATGGCGCTGTCTTCTCTCATCTTGCTTTTCTCGGATAGATATTCAATGCCGAGTGCTGATGAGAGTCCGAAGAAAGCAGCGCCCAGTACCGGGTCGATGCCCAGGTAATACCCCAGGCCAATCCCTCCGAAAGAGGCATGTGTTATACCACCGCTGAGGAACACCAGCCGGCGTGAAACAATATAAGTCCCGATAATTCCTGCCGTAATGCTTGCAAAGAGGGCACCGAGAAGCGACTTGAGTACAAAACTATATTCGAATATGCCCATTAATCAGTGTTTTTGAAGTACGACATGAGGTACGTTGCCATGAGTGACCAGCTGTATCGGGCAGCCGTAATCTCTCAGGTCCTCCTCAGTGATCTTTCCGTGAGGGTGATAATGAACGGAGCCATTAACGCAGGCGAATGATTTAACGTAAGCCGAGATTGTTCCCACATCGTGTGAGACCATCATTATAGCCATTTTGCTATTAAGAATGCGCAGTTTTTCATAGAAATCGGCTTCGAAAGAAGGATCGACATAGGTAGCAGGTTCATCGAGCAATAACAGTCGCGGTGAACCGATAATTGCCCTTGCCAGGTAAACGCGCTGAAGCTGTCCTCCGGAGAGCTCGTTCAGGGCAGAGCCGGCAAAAGGTACAAGGCCCAGCTCCTCCATCACCCCTGCAGCACGTCTCCTGTCGTCTCGTGTCATACGGCCGGTGAGACGTTTATTAATCATCAATCCGGATAGGACAACATCCTCCACTGTGACAGGGAAAAGCGTATCTCCCTGGGCTACCTGTGGAAGATAGCCAATCTCGTTTTTCTTAAGGTTAGAGAAATCGAGACGGCCTGAGTAAGGCCTGAGAAGCCCCAGGATTACTCTCAGCAGCGTTGTTTTGCCCCCGCCGTTAGGACCGATGATACCAATGAAATCATCGGGCTCAACCTCTAAGGATACGTCATTCAGCACAACTTTACCATCGTAGCCTGCACTTATTGATTCTATTGCAAAAAGATGTTTCAAGAGTATTATTATTTACCTGTCAATGATTCACTGATACTGATAACAGTTTTTTCCCAGTCAGGGTTCAATGGATTGATGACAATTAGTTTTGTGCCTGTCTCCCCGGCAAGTTCTTTTGCACTTTTAATATCATATTCGGCCTGCACCATGATTACTCTCATGCCTTTTTCCTTTGTCATATCAACAAGCTCTTTCATTCTTGCCGGTGATGGCATTTTCCCCTCGTTCTCAAAAGAGACCTGTTCGAGGTTATAGTCGCGTGCCATATAAGAAAGGGCAGGGTGAAATATCATGAATGATCGCGAAGGAAGATCCTTAAGATTGTGCGTAACGATAGTATCGGTGGCGGCTATCCTGGCAGCAAGCTTTCGGTAATTGGCTTCATAGATAGTGCTTCGCGAGGGGTTAAGCTCAGCAAGCACATCTCTCACGTTTGCCGCAATGACATAAGCCTCTTTAGGTGACATCCAGTAATGCGGATCGATACCTTCCTCTCCCCTTCCGTGGTCATCATGGTGA
>Ga0116171_10004056_pt1 | contig 13289 bp, 8 predicted proteins | sample AD_JPNHW2_MetaG_FD_89798 | JGI IMG/M metagenome (GOLD analysis project Ga0116171, IMG submission 89798) | Active sludge microbial communities of municipal wastewater-treating anaerobic digesters from Japan - AD_JPNHW2_MetaG | ecosystem: Engineered > Bioreactor > Anaerobic > Digestate | place...
CGACCTTTCCTACCGCAGCGCCCTGGCCAGTCTCGCGCCATGGGCGCATCGCCTTCTGGGATTGCTCACGATAGCCGGCGGGAGCAATCAGTTCATGTACTTTCCTGCCCAGCGCATCCTGACGGATGTATCCGAACATCTTTTCGGCCGCACCGCCCCAGAACGTGATATCACCCTCACTGTCCATCATGACGATGGCGTCCTGCGCCGCCAGGCTGAGCGCATCGAACTGTTCTTCCTTGTCACGCAGTGCGGCTTCGGTCCGTCTTCTTTCGGTGATGTCCTCGGCCGTAAGGATCGCGCACGGTTTGCCTGCAATCTCCACCGCTTCCGCTGAGAGAAGACCGATCAGCTCTTTACCCGTCCTGGTGTAGAGAGTGATCTCCCGGTCCTGGACCCTCTTCTCTCGCCTCAGTAGTGCCGCAAGCCGCTCCATCCCGGTGGAATCGTGTCCCACACCCAACTCAACCGGTGTTCGCCCCAGGGCTTCCTCCCGGGCATAGCCGGTTCGTTCCACAAATGCCTGATTTACCTCGAGATACCGGCCGTCATCCAATGACGCGATGGCGCCGATGACCGGGCTGCGATCGAACGCCTTTGAGAACATCTCCTCGGATCGGAGCAGGGTTTCCTGCATGCGCTTCTGCCCCGTGGCATCAGTCGCCATCCCAATCAGCGCAATGGTCGCGCCTGATTCGTCCCTGACAGGCGCCGTTCTCAAAAAGACGAGCAAATCAGTCCCATCGCGGCGTCGGTTCCATAGTTCACCTTGCCAGCCGCCGCGCATTGTCGCCGGCAGGATGTCTCGCACGGATTCCGCAGGGTTGCCGCTGGAGCGGACCATGGCGATGGAATTTCCCACCAGTTCCTCTTCCCGGAACCCATACAGTTCAAGGAAGCTCGAGTTGACGAATAGGATCCGGTCCTGCATGTCGGTGATTGAGACGGCCTCTTTCACGCTCCTCAGCGCGTGGGCCAGCATCACGGTTGTGCATGTCGAGCGCCCAACCGGAGGCGAGCACCAACCAGTCGAAGTCGTCCCGATCGACTCTTCGCCAACGTCAACGCCGTTATCAGTTGCGTGTTTCATTACAAGGACTCACAACCTGACGCCTTGCCGTCGTATGCGTTCCCGGAACGCCCGTTCATTCCCCTCACCCATACCCGGTCAAGTCCTCGCGCTACCTAAATCATCGGGAGAATCGACCATAAACGATAGATGGCCTGAGAGGGTAGATGGCGCTGAGAGGTTGTTGGCGGGGGTGCGAAAGCCGGGTTCGAGAAGTGCTAGGCAGTCGAGGCGGTGGGTCCAGAGCGATTTTGGTAGAGGGCTAGAGGAAATCAAGGTGGGATGCCGGGAAAGAAGGGGGTCGGAGGGGGCGAGAGGGCGCGATTGTGCGGTACGAGGCGGAACGGCGTGGGGTGATGAAGAGCGGGTGAAGCCGCGGTCGGACGGAGATGAAAGGCGAGTCTTGGCGTGACTTGAGTCGAGATACCGCGACGGAGGCGGAGCTGTCTGACGGCTTGGATGAAATCGCCAATCGGTCGTATCAGTCTGACCCGATCGAGACCCGCTCGACAGACGGAGTGGTGGGGCCGCTCACGCGCGCGGCCCTCAGAATATAACGAGTGGTTGGCCTATCAGTTCAAGGCGAGCGTGGCCGACCTGCCATCGACGATGATTCTCTTTACCGCGCCGTCCGCCTGAGCGAGCTCAATCCTCGCTCCGCTTTCGGGAGCCACGAACTGGCGCTGACCTGTGGGGAGGAGGCGTACCTTCCCCAGATTTGGCGTGACAAGTGCGAAACCCGTGTCAGTCCGCACGAGCTCGACCCAGTCCGGGAAACGGTCTTCGGAGCGATCCCAGTGATAGCGCCCGACGTAGGTTTCAAGTGTCTTCGGATCCACAGCGAAAGGCGTTTCCTTGCGAGGCGCGAGGAAGTCCGGCCACTTGTAGGCAGAGAAGACAGCGCGGATGTACTCGTTTGCTAACGGCATGCCGTTGTCTGAGTTCGTCATCGCCACCACGCCGTCTCCACGTGGGGTGTACATGACATAGCGGCACTTGTAGCCCGTGTTGCCGCCCTGGTGAGTGAAGTGAAAGTCCGAGCCTTCACCGAGCACGGCCAGCCCAAGCGCGTAGTGGTTGAACTTCGGGGTGAGGTACTCATTGGCGGCGGCGACGCCCATGAATTGTCCGCCGGAGGTGCGGGCTTTGTGAATGGCGATGGCGAATTTGGCCAGATCCGTGGCAGTGGTCCACAGGCCGGCGGCGGCCAGTTCTGGATAGATGTGAGCACCGCCTTCCACTGGGGTTCGGTCATAGTAGTATCCGGGCGCAAAGAAGGATTGGTAGTGTTTCGGTAGCGGCTGTTGGAACGTGCTGCGGCTCATGTTGAGCGGCTTCAGCACCCACTCTTCCATCAAACTCGCGAAGGACGCCTGCATGCGCTTCTCGATGGCGACCTGCGCGACTGTGTAGCCTCCGCCTGAGTATTCATAGCGACTGTCGGGTCGCGTAGCGACAAGCACTGGCTTGGAGTTGGCGGGGGTTGCACCGAGAATTACTTGCTCGGCAGTAGGTACTGGAGTGCCCGTCGAATAACCGTCAAAGCCGCTCACCGTGGCGCCGGCCGCGTGTTGGAGTAGGTTGCGCAGTGTGACGGGATGGTCGCTGGTCTGCGCTCCCTTTGGAAGCTGGAGCGGCTTGAGATAGGTGTCGATGGGTGCGTCCAAATCGAGCTTGCCTGCCTGACTGAGACGAATGGCCAACGCGCCCGTGAAGCCTTTGCTGATGGATGCAGCCTGGAAGAGAGTGCTATCTGGCAGCGTGCCTTGGCTTCCGTCGGCCTTGATCTCGTAAACAGCCGTCCACTCGATGACGCCGGCGTGTATGACCGCGACGCTCATTGCGGGAACACGGTAACGCCGCATGCGGTCATAGACGTTCCAGTGTGGGGTGGGTTCGCCTTCCACGGCGACCCTGGGAATGAGGCCGTTTTCCACGGTCTCGCGGAGCGCGCCGATATTGGTGGGCGCAGGGGACGCCGGCTGCGCCCGTAGCGCCGAGATCATCAGGCACGCGGTGACGAAGACTGTTCTTACGTACATTCAGCGGGCTCCGGCTGCCTGCAGGAACGAGATCACCTCGGCGTGACCGCGTCTGCGCGCCATGTTCAACGGCGTGCGCCACTCTCCGCCGCCACCCTTGGGCCGTTCGGCCCAAACACGGGCGTTCACGTTAGCGCCCCGGTTGGCAAGCAGTTTCACCACATTCAGTCGACCGCTGGCGCTGGCTTCGATCAGCGAGTTTTCGTCACCAGGGACCACTTGCTCGATCTTTGCGCCACGGTCGAGCAGGAGTTGAACCATATCCACATGACCACCGCGTGCCGCCATGATGAGCGGATTGCCATCGCCGGGCACGGCGAGGTGGACGTCCGCACCGCGATCCAGCAGCAGGCGAGCCGTATCGAGATGGCCGTTGAGCGCGGCCATGATCAATGGGCTACCGTTGCCTCGTACGGCCAGGTTCAGATCGGCGCCATAATCCAGAAGGAGTTGGACCGCCTGCAGATGACCGTTGCGCGCGGCGGCGATGAGCGCGCTACCGTCTCCATCCAGTCGGGCATTTACGTTCGCGCCGGAGTTGAGCTGACGCTCCATGGCCGGAATGTCGCCGGCCTCCGCTGCATTGAACAGAGTCCTTTCCATCTCGGTAGCGCGGTGTAGTTGGCGATCGGACGCAACTTGAGCCACAGCACGAACAGGTGCGATGGCGGTGATTGCCATGACCGCCACGGCGAGAGTGGCCACCATCACCGTGCGGCTAGCCCGGCCCCTGCTTTGAGTGTCATCGAGGATGGCGCTGACGCGCACGGACAGGTCACCACGGCGCGCCATACCGAGAGCTGAAGCCAACGTGCCATCGGAATACTGACTGGCGAGCGAGACCAGTTGATCGGCGTAGTCCGTGCCCTCTTCGCGCTGGAGTACTGCGTCGTCGCAGGCGCGCTCTGCATTCAGACACAGCCATCGCCAAGCGACCCAAATCAAGGGGTGGAACCAGAAGCAGGCACAGGCCGCGCGAGCGAGCAATTGACTTGCCCAATCGAAGCGACGGACGTGTTCCAGTTCATGAACCAATGCCCGGCGTAATGCGTCCTCCCCCCAGCTTCGCGCGGCAAACGGAAGAAGGATGGCGGGACGTGAGAAGCCACAGGTGAAGGGCGCGGCGATGCTCTCATGCAGAAGCAACTCCACGGGGCACGCAATTCCGGATTCCGTGGCGATCGCTCGGAGATTGCGGGTGAGATCTGGCGCGGGCAAGCCGTTGCGACGCAATCGACGCAGACGCCAGAAGTCCAGACCGAGCAGCGCGAGGAAGATGATGGTGCCGGAGATCCAAACGAATCGGACTATGACCGTCCATGAGGGGAGAGTCATGGTGGGAGCCGACGGAATACTGGCCGTGACGCCGCTTGGCGATTGTGGCGCCGCCGGTGGGGGCGAGATGAGCGCTTCCGGCCCCAACAGGGCAGGAGCAGTGGCTGGCTGGACACGAACCCTTACTGCAAGACTGGGGCCGGAGAACACTATCACAGGAAGTGCGAGCAATGTGCCGAAGGTCGCGACCAGTACCAGATGACGGACTGAAGCCGCACGGCGACGGACGAGAACGGACACGGCCAATCCGATTGATAGCATGAGAGTCGTCTTAGCTAAGATGGCGAGCTCAGTCCAATTGCTGATCGCCAGCAATATGTCGGTGATCATCGAGGCCATGACTTGCTCCTGTTCTTACGAACTTGATCGATCTCAGCTCGCAAAGCGTCAATCTCTTCATCCGTCCAGGGCTCCTGCTTGAGCAGTGCTACGGCAGTCTGACTGGGCGAGCCGGAAAAGTAGACGTGAACCAGTTTGTCGATGGCACTGCGTTGCGCGGATTTGCGCGATTTGGTGGGTGTGTAGACGTATCGGAGGCCTTCTTCGTAGTGACGAACGAAGCCCTTGGCCTCCAACTTGACCAGCATGGCCCGGACCGCAGAGTAACCAGGCGGATCAGACAGCCGCTCGCGAATATCTTCCGCGGAAGCTCGATCGCCCAAAGCGAAGAGGATGTCCATGATTTCACGCTCGCGACGGGAAAGGTTTTCCTGTGGGGGGGATGGCATCAGTGCACTCCGAACCTGCTACGTTTACAGCATATCGCTATGAACATAGCAGATCAAGTAACATCTTTCTTGCCGGTGCAGGAGGATTGTGCCGCGGCGCTGGCGCGATTGAGGAGCAGATCGCGTTCGCGCATGTTCTCTGTGAGGGCGGCAGCGTGTTCGAATTCAGCGCGTGCCTCAGGCCACCGCTCCAGCTTCGCCAAGAAGTCGCGGCGAAACGCCGGCAACAGATGTTAACCCTGAAGCGGTTTGGCAGCGATGGCGTCCACGAGTTCGATGCCAGTATGCGCCAAGGGGCGAAGTGGTCTGATACGACGGGTTGGCGATCACACCGGCAGTTGTGCCGCGCTTGCGGGTCCGGTAGGGGGTCTGGAGGTTAGTTCTCTCCAAACAGCCGTTCGAAGAAGTCGCGCGTGCGATCCTGGATCTGGCGCAGTTCGAGTTCGAGCGGCTGGTCGTGCAGATGCTCAGGCGTCCAGCGGGACACCAGGCTGGCCAGCATCCGGAGTTGCGATTCCGACGACGGCAGGCTGCCCTCGGTGTGCCCGGAGATCAGGCGCAAGCCGTGGTCGACACTGCGGTAAAACGTCGCCGCGTCGCTGAGGAAGTTGGCATCGTTGGAGTCGAGGTGACCCATCTGTTCGACAACCTCAATGCGCTTGGGCGTGTTCAGTACCTTGAAAAACATGCCCGCGCCGCGCAGGCGCAGGTAGAGCAGAGCGAAATCGATGTCGTAATACCCGCCGGCGGCGTTTTTCAGCGGGTTGCCTTCACCGTGTTCGCGCTCGATGCGCAATCGCATCTGGCGCAACTCCTTCTTTGAGCGGCCGCTCTGGCCGTAGCGCCGCCAGTCGAGCTTCTGGAGATCCGCGAGCAGCGCCGTGGCCCGTTCGATATTGCCGGCGACCGCGCGCGACTTCATGTACGCCATGCCTTCCCAGGCCTCGGCCTGTTTGACGAAGTAGTCGCGGTAGGCGCCATCGGATTGCACCAGCGCGCCGCCCTTACCGTTTGGGCACAGGCGCGCGTCGACGGCGAAGATGACGCCGTCGCCGGTGTACGAGGCCAGCGTTGTCATCAAGCGCTCGGCGACGCGTGTCCAGAAGTGTAATTCGGGCAGATCGGCGTCGGGGATGATGAAGACCAGGTCGGCGTCCGAGCCCAGATCGAACTCGAACATGCCCAGCCGGCCCAGAGCCACAACCATCATCTGATCCGACGGCTCGTAACCCGGTGTGGCGGGTTTGAGCGATTCGGCCGTGAGCCGGACCGAGATGCGATAGCAGGCGTCTATCACGGCGTCGGCCAGTTCCGAGGTCCTGGCCAGCGTCTGGAAGATGGGCGGCGCCAGGCAGATGCTCTCGAGTTGAATGCGAAAGACCTGGCGCAGATAGTACCGGCGCAGTTCATTGGCGTCGTCGATGAGCGGCATCACGTCGGCGTAATTGGTGGCCGAGCGTCCTCGCACGCGCATGCCGCGGATCTCCTCGAAGTAGGAGGGATGGCGTATCAGTTGCTCGGCAAAATACGGGCTGTGCTGGAACAGGTCGATCAGGTAGCCGCACAGGACGGGATCAGCATTCAGCGTGTCAACCCATTCCTGTTCGCGCAAGGCCCGCTCGAGGAAGTGCTCGAACGCGGCCTGAGAACGGCCAAGCCGCGCGCGGCCCACGGCGGCTGCCAGGGCCGGGGCGCGCTGATCGAGGAATCGGATGAGGTTGCTGGAGGCGATGCCGGCTTGCCCCACCGGTTCATCAAGTTCGACCGCGCCGGCCGGGGGGATCGGCAACTGGGTGTAATAGAGCGGCTGCTGGGCGTAGATGACGCGCTGGTAGACCTCCTGGACGTACTCGAAGTGAAGGTTCAACTGGCGCAGCAGGTTCTCCGGCGACGGGTCGTTGCGCATCAGCGTGGCGGGCATGCGGCGGGCGGCCAGGGCCAGCGTCTCAGGCCTATCAGGAAGAGTATGCGTCTGGCGGTCTTCGTCCAGTTGGAGGCGGTGTTCGAGATGGCGCAGGAACTGGTAGGCCGTGGCCAGGCGAGAGTACTCGGAATCCGACAGCAGGTCCTTGTCGCGCAGCCTGACGAGTGAAAGCAATGTCGACGAGTTACGGATCCACGCCGAACGCCCGCCGTGGACCCGCTGGAGGCACTGAACGAGAAACTCGATGTCCCGGATGCCGCCGCGCGCCAGTTTAATGTCGGTGGCGGCCGGACGGCGGCGCGCGTTCAGTTTTTCACTGATGCGCTCCCGAGTCTCCGACATCCGCTCGATGGCGGTGAAATCAATCGAAGTCGAGAAGATCTTCGGCTGGACCCAATCGAGAAACGTCTTGCCTGCATCAGGTTCGCCGGCTGCGACGCGCGCTTTGATGAGCATTTGCAGCTCCCAGTCGCGGGCCCGTCTCTCGTAATAGTCCTTGCAGCCGTCCAGCGTGATGCAGACCTCGCCCAGCCGGCCCTCGGGCCGGAGACGCAGATCGACGCGGTAGCAGAAGCCCTCCGGCGTGTAGGTGCCAAGCCGGTCGGCCAATTGCGTCGAGACCTTTTTGAAAAACTCCCTATTGCTGACCGGCGCCGATCCATCAGTGGTACCGGGACCGTCGTAAAGGAACATCAAGTCGATATCGGAGCTGTAGTTCAATTCGCAGCCGCCGAGTTTGCCAAGCGCCAACACGGAGTAGCCGCACTCGGCTCCATCAGCCAGCCTTGGCGCGCCATGTTTGGCGGTCAGTTCGGCCCGGATGCGCTGATAGCAGAAGCCGATCACCGCATCGGCCACATTGGACAACTCCTCGGTGACCTCCGGCAGGGCGGCGAATCCAAGAATGTCGCGCAACATGATCCGCAGGAGTTGGCGCCGGCGGAACCGCCCCATGCCGATTTGCAGCGGAGTGCTTCCGTCGGCCAGGGGTGCAGACGACGCAAGCTCGGCCTGCAACTCGGGCAGCGTCCGCATCCGGTGGAGCCAGCCGGACGCAAGAATTCCGAGCAGCCAATCGGGATGCTGCAGCACCGACTCGGCGAGAAACTGGCTGTAGGAGAACACCAATATCAGGGACTGCAATCCGAAGGGAGTCTGCGCGATCTGCTGGAAATCGCCGGGGTGGGATTCGCAAAGCCGCTCCAGACGCAGCAAGGCGCCGGATGGATCGGGCGACTCGCTCAACAGGATTTCAAGGCCCTGCCGCAGCTCCGGTGGTATCTCATGCTCGACGTGCTCCAACGCGCCGCGCACTCTGACCGCGTCCCCGTTCTGTTCGTCGCTCCTCACTCGTCCTTGTCCAGGATCCATCAGACCCCGTCACGCAACGGCGTCAAGCAGTTCAAGTATATCGCCCGGCCTGACAAAACCCGGCTCCACAACGGACGCGTAGAATCCACCCTTGGCCCAACACCCTGACGACGTGTCGCCGGCCTTGGCGCGGGCGTCGGAAAGCCGGTTCTGGATTCGCAACCCATCCCGGTTATAGACATCCAGCGTGGCGCATGGTTGGCGCAGCCGGGTGAGTTCGAGGATCGCCCCCCCGGCGCGCAGGCGCATTCGCGGACGCAGAAGCGCAAAGTCGACGCCGCAGATAGTCAGGTTTTCGCCAAGGCTGCCGGCCGCGACGTCGAAGCCCTCCTCGCGCAGGCCAGCAACGAATTCGGCACTCATCAGCAGCACGGCCTTTTCCGGACCGCCATGATGTTTCAGGTTGCGGTGACGGTCGCCTTCAAGTCCCAGCGGGCCGATCCATGCGTCCTCGACGGCCCATTTGGGTAAGCCGCCGTGGGACAGGCTGACCTGCTCAATGACGCCCTTCATCTTTCTAGCGTAACGCCCGTCAGAGTCTGACGAACCACCCGCGGCGGTACATCAGGTACACAACGGCATAGACAACTGCGACATTGCCGAGCGCGTAAATCAGCGATGCGTTGACGGGGCTCGCCAGCGGCAGGCACAGGTTCTGGAAGGCCCAGGGCTGCCATTTCGTCACGCCCATGATGTCGGCCAGCAATCCTGAGAGCATATAGGCCGCGATGGCGTTCATACCATAGACCTCAAACGGTTTGAGCCACACGGCCCATCCCTTGATATCGGCGACCCAGTACCAGACTACGAAACAGATCGACGCCAAACCCGCCATCAGGAGCACGAACGAAGTCGTCCAGAGCGCCTTGTTGATGGGGACGATTGACTCCAGGGCCACGCCGGCGGCGACCATGGCGAATCCGGCCAGCATGAATCGGCGGATCTTCTCCATCCCCGTGCCATCAGAGCGCAGCATGTAGCCCGCCAGCATGCCCAGAAGAACCGTGGCGATGGCGGGCAGGGTGCTCACGACACCTTCCGGATCCCAGTCCTTGGTCGACGACCACATGTGCCCAGCCAGCAAGTGGCCGTCGATGAACCGGGCGAAGTTGCATTCCATCACCCAGGATCCGGAGCCGCAGCCCGGCACGGGATAGAACAACATCAGCGCCAGGTAAACCACATTCAGCCCCACGGCCCAGGCGATGAGTCCGCGCCAGCCCGACCAGAGGAAGATGGCCAGCGCGATGAGATAGCAGACGGCAATGCGTTGCAGCACGCCGGGTATCCGGATGTTGACGAAATCAAAGTGGGGAAACAGGGTGAGGAAGAGCCCCAGGGCGAATAGGATAGCCGCACGGCGCGCACCGTGCATCAGCAACTGTTTCTTGTCCTGGCCTGCAGCGACCCGCTTGGCCGTGGATAGCGTGACAGCCAGGCCGACAATCCAAAGGAAGAAGGGGAAGACCGTATCGGTGAACGTCCAGCCATGCCAGACCGCGTGGCGCAACGGCGGGTAGACCTCCTTCCATGTGCCTGGGTTATTCACCAGGATCATCGACGCGATCGTCCCCCCCCTGAAGATGTCCAGCGACTTGAGTCTTCCAGCCGGCACAGCGCTCATAGACATGAGAGGCTACCATAATTTCGTGGCGACTGATCGGCATTCTTACTCAAACCCATCGATCTCGAGAGTGAGGCATCTGGAACTGGACCTGTCCGTGTCGTTCGGCGAACGCGTCTTGCGCGGCACCGCGACTCTGTCGCTGGAGCCGGCTGGAGCGACGTTGGTCCTCGACACCCGGGATCTGAAGATCTTCAAAGTGAACGGGTCTGAGACTGGATTCACGTTAGGACCCCGCGATCCGATTCTTGGCGCGCCGCTCACGATCACGCTTCCTCCAGGCGCCCGCAGCGTCACCATCGAATACGAAACGTCGCCCAGTGCATCGGGCCTGCAATGGCTGGACGCGGCACAGACCGCCGGCAAGCGGTCGCCATTCCTCTATTCGCAATCTCAGGCGATCCACGCCCGCAGTTGGGCGCCGCTTCAGGACACGCCTTCGGTGCGGTTTACCTTCTCCGCACGAATCTCAGCCCCAGCGCCGTTGACCTCTCTGATGGCCGCGGCACGATTGAAGGATGGGCACTTTCACATGCCCACACCGATTCCGTCGTACCTACTGGCGCTGGCGGTGGGTGAACTCGAGTTTCGCCCGGTGGGGGCACGCTGCGGCATCTGGGCTGAACCACCCGTGGTGGAAAAGGCGGCGCGTGAGTTTGAGGATGTCGAGAAGATGGTCCAGGCGGCCGAGCGTCTCTATGGGCCGTATCTGTGGGGCCGTTACGACATCCTGGTCCTGCCGCCGTCCTTTCCTTTCGGCGGCATGGAGAACCCGCGCCTCACCTTCGCCACCCCCACCGTCATCGCAGGCGACAAGAGCCTGGTCGCATTGGTTTCGCACGAACTGGCGCATTCCTGGTCGGGCAACCTGGTTACCAACGCCAACTGGAGCGATCTGTGGCTGAACGAAGGCTTCACTACCTACTTTGAACGCCGCATTCAGGAAGAAATCTACGGCCGTGCACGCTCTGAGATGGAGTTCTCGCTCGAGGTCGGCGAACTCCAGGATGAGATGAAGACACTGAAGCCAGACGATACGCGCCTGGTGACCGACTTCACTGGCCGCGATCCGGACGACGCCTTGTCGCAGGTGCCCTACGTCAAAGGCGCGCTCATGCTGCGCATGCTTGAAGAGAAGTACGGCAGGACACGCTTCGACGCTTTCCTACGCGGCTACTTCCAACGCTATGCGTTCCAGTCAATCACGCATGATCAGTTCCTGGCTGAGCTGGAGAGGGCCTTTCCGGGCGAGGATGTGTCGGACTGGCTGAACTCGCCCGGTCTGCCGTCGCGCGCGCCGCGCGTCAGCTACGATTTTGAGTCCACGCCCAAACGGTCTTGGTCTACCCAGGAATGGCTCCACTACCTCCGCCAATTCCCCCCGGATCTGCCCGCCGCGAAACTGGCCGAATTGGACCGCCAGTGGGACCTCACTTCAACGGGCAACGCCGAAATCGCCGCCCAGTGGCTGCGCATGGCCATCCGCGCCAGGTACGAAATCGCTTATTCGAGGTTGGAACGCTTTTTGATTGAGGTCGGGCGGCGGAAATTCGCGAAACCGCTGTACGAAGAGCTGGCGAAAACGCCCGAGGGCAGACAACGTGCGCGAGCGATTTACGGGAAGGCGCGGCCGGGCTATCACCCCATCACGCAATCAACCGTTGACGCCATCCTGAAATAGGGACGCCCGGCACCCTCAAGCGCCGGGCATCTGGGAAGCTGTCAGTGGTGGAGCAGCCTATTTCACCTTCTTCGCGTATTCGTCGAACAGCTTGGCCACACCAGCCTCTTCAGCCGTGCCAGGGTGGATCACGACGCGGTACCGGAACCTCAGCTTTTCACCCTTCTTAATGGTGATGCTGCCGTCCTTGGTCTTGTCGTTGAAGAAGTCGTGTTCGCCCAGGGCGTTCGCGGCGAACAAGCCGTAATCGCGCGAGTGCCAGTAGGTCGGATGTTTGGGGTTTGTCGGGTGATCGAATATCGCCACGCCGACAGTCTTGCCGTTCAGCGTTCCATAGTAATCGTTCCACGGGCTCGGCTTGCCCCAGACCTCTTTCATCCCCTTGGCGCCCGCAGCGTTGATTAGCGTGCCGCCCTTGCGCTGGATCAATTCGTCGCGCAGGCGGATGGCGAAGAATCCCTCCTTTGTGTCACCAAACTTCACTGAATCGGCCAGGGCGGTGAAAGTGACATCGAAGTCGATCGTTCGCAACTTAGGATCGGAATAGAAGACCATCGTGCGGTTCTCGCGCAGGAGCGATTCCCCTTCAGGCGTTTTCCAGATGAAGCTCGAGACGATGGTCCCACTCTTTTTGCCACCTTGGGCCTTGGAGATCTTCTCGAGGTCGATGATTCCGTGACGGCCCTTCTGGGGGCCCTTTTCGTTCATCCAGAAGTCCACCCCGTTGACGTCTCCGTGGGTGTACCACAGGCCGCGGTGGTGCGGATGATCCTTGGTTTCGCCGTCTACCTTCTCCATCGGGAAGAGCCGCGTGATGCGGTCGCCTTCGGCCGTGTTCAGCGGATGCAGGTAGGGTTTGGGAGCCTCGCCGCCCGCATAGAAGGCGGTGAATGGCTTGCCATCAATTGTGATGTCGATCTTGCCTGCCTCCTGCTTCATCACCACTTGCGCGGAGACGGCGGCGGCAAGGATCAATAGGACGACCAGGGCTTTTCGCATGTACGTCAGTACATCATATACGCGTCGCGCGGGCAACGCCGCCAGCGTCACAGACGCCGGCCCGTGACGGATCGGTTGCGTTTCAATGAAAACGTGTGTAATGGACTATTTGAGGCAAAAACTATCTTTAGATAGCTGTCGTTAGAAGCAATCCTCCCCTTACAATATATGACATGTTCTAGGGTCTTGTATCTTTGTGTCGAGAAGCGTTACGCGGCGTCAGACCGTGATCACGCTAGTGACCTGCACGAAGCCCCGGGCCCGATTGATCAAAAGTCCAAGACAGACCACTCCACAGTGGAGGAACGAATGAACAAAACCATGACAGTCGCGGCCAAGTGGTTCGCGATGGTTTGCATTCTCGCTCTGGCCGCGTTCGCCCAGTCCGACAACTCGAGCATCTCGGGGATTGTGAAGGACCCCAGCGGCGCGGTCGTTACAGGTGCAAACATCACAGTGACAAACGAAGGCACTGGATTCGAGCGCAAGACCACGACTAACGAATCCGGCTTCTAC
>Ga0116171_10004057_pt1 | contig 13289 bp, 20 predicted proteins | sample AD_JPNHW2_MetaG_FD_89798 | JGI IMG/M metagenome (GOLD analysis project Ga0116171, IMG submission 89798) | Active sludge microbial communities of municipal wastewater-treating anaerobic digesters from Japan - AD_JPNHW2_MetaG | ecosystem: Engineered > Bioreactor > Anaerobic > Digestate | place...
AAATCTTCTAAAGTAATATACTGTGGATTGGTTCTCACCACAGAAAAAACTGCTTTATTTATAAAATCATTCTTATAAAAAGAATAATTTTGGTATGCTTTTTGTAATTTTAGTTTTTGTTTAATTCTATTGTTAGAATTTTTCTTCTTCTTGGAGAATTTTTTGTTTTCTTTCTTTATTCTTTTTATCTTTTTCTTTCCATCTTTTGTTTTAGATGGATTGGGTATCCTGATACCAGTAGAAAGAATGGCTAGGTCTTTCAATCCCAAGTCAATTCCTATTCCTTCAGACTGTTCCTCAAGGTGCTTTAGTGGCTTGAAACCTCTACAAAACACTGAGATAAAATATTTACCTGCTTTATAAGATATTGAGCCACTTGAGATAATGTCTTTTCCTGTCTCGGGAATATAACCATACTCTCTCAACTGTACCCAACCAAGGCAAGGAATTTTAATCCTATGTCTCTCACAAAAGATTACTGCTTTTTCATCAGTTTTAACAAAGTAATAATTGCAGTTATTATTGTGTCTATTTTTGTATTTTGGATAACCTTTCTTTGTCTTAAAGAATTTTTTATATGCTTTTTCAGCATTTATAATTGTTTGTTTTATAGCTTTAGAAGATACTTCTTTTATCCATCTATATTCTTCTTTTTTACTTAAAATTGTTAACTCTTTAGAAAAAGAATATGCAGAAAGAAATTTCTTTTCTTTTTCATAGTAATCTTTTTCCCGATCTAAGTATAGATTATAAACATACCGACAAGTACCAACAGTTTTCCAAAACAACTCTTTTTGAGAATCATTTAAAAAAATTTCTGTTTTGTAACTTGTCATATTATCTCTTTTGTATAAATAGTTATATTTTTGTATATATAAAATAATTAAAATAATACATTTAAAAATAAACTAATTAACTGTTTTTAGCTCCATTCTTTTTTTAGTGTTATGTTTCAACTGTACATTAAGGGAAAGAATTTCCCCATCCTTGTATCCTTTGGTAAATCCTTTCTGCATTTCTATCTCATCTTCCATTTCTATCTTAGAGGGATCACCATATTTTTTCTTTAGAAAGTTATTCAAATTATGATCCTCTCTGACAATAATATCTTTTACAGAGCTATTGGAGGAAGCTTCCTCCTTTGACATATCTTTAATCTTATCAATAATACGAGAGGCTATTCCTTCTTTATAGTTTTGCTTAAACTTATTAGTTCCCTCACACTGTAGAGACATCCTTTCAATAGAATCAAAAATATACTTTATCATTTCTTTAGCTACAATAATGTTACATGGCTTTCCAACAATACCAATTTCTTTATGGCCTTTCTTAAAAAGAGTATTACTATAGTTAAGAATATAACACTGACAGAGATAGAAAGAAGCCATAGTTTGAATAAGGGTAACTCTCCATAGGGGATCAGTATTTTTCATTTGATAAGACAGTTCCTCTATATTGCTATCATCAGGATATGAGAGAGAACTTATGTCAAGATTATACTGAAGAAGAAGATCATGTACCATTCTTGAAGCTACACTTGCCTCATTTTCATTAGGTGAAGAAGCAAGGGCGTTGATCTTCTGTATCTTAGCGATCAAAGCGTCAAAGTCTTTCTTAGGTAGATCCATCGTGCTGTACTCCTACATATAATATAATACAAAATCACTTAGGAATCAAGGCAGAAATCATCAAAATCTTTCATCGCTAACTTCTGCGTTACTAAAATATAATCAACAATTATATCTGAATTAACATATAAGATATTGTCGGGGCATTTAACTTTAATAAGATTAAAATCCCAAACTAGCTTAATATCTTTCAAGAAAATTTTATCCATATATTCTTGGACATTCTGCCAAGACTCATAAAGATCGGCAACAATTACGATATCAACATGATCAGGAAAAGAAGTTTCTAAGTTCTTAACAATATATCCTCCAATATTCTTCCCAATGTTTTCAGGATTATGATCAAAGATATCTAATATAGTAAGATTATATTTCTTAAACTCAGGATGAGCAAGGAACAAACCAGTAATAGGATTCACCCCTATGATAACTGCTGTATGTGGATTGTCCAAGCCAGTAATTTTATATACTCCTTTCTTTAAGTCTTTTGTCTTATATCCAACCCTTCTCTTCCCTTTAATTCCTGAATAAAAAAAGTCAAGGATTATTTTCTGTTGTGCATATCCCATCTCTTTCGACAGTCCGGGGATTGACATTACCTTATTCCCCTGTTCTTCCATTGCTTCAATATATCGTAGGTACTTGGGTAGTCTTTCTCTGACTGTGCTAAATTGTGGGCGTTTTTTTCTTTCGGCCATCTATCTTTGGTTCCTCTATATAGATATAGTTCCAATCTTGTTTAGATACACTATTTGTAGCAAAATTAGATATTTCACCATTCTGGAAGATAGTAGGCTCGAAAAGAGAGACATTAAAATGTATTGAATCATTGGCTTCTCTTTTAAGAAGGGGGGCTTTCATCACATAGTATTGCGCTTGTTTTTGAATTGAAGTATTATAACTTTTTGTTTTGAGTATGTCTATAAATTTTTTATAAGTTTCAACATATCTTTCAAAGATATGGTTTGCTGTTTCTATATTATCTACAACAATCTGCCAATCAGAAACAACATATTCTTTTAGTTTACCTTTAGAGTCAAAATGATTGAAAGTTGCTATAATCTTGTATAGGTTCATATTTTTTCCTTACTAAGAAATTTAGTGAGTATTTTTGGCATAGTTGAGAAAGTACCCACTAATTCTAAGAAATCATTTGAATCTCTTTTATACTTAATACCAACATTATCTTTATGTTCTGAAGGACGCTTAAATAGAACATAGACAAAAGTATCTGTATAAAAACATTCCTCAGTAAGAGGGTATGCTGAATCATCCCAAGTTTTAAAAGGCTTTTTGATTAAAAGGTTTACATAAGATTCATAGATTATTGTTCCCCTTTCCATCAAGGTTCCTCCATAGTTTCACCAGATTGCTGAATAAAAAGTTCATCCATAATTTCATCCAAATCATCAGATTCATCTACTACATCATAAGATTCTTCTTCAGGAAGATCTTCAAAATCATCTAGTAAATCATCTCCAATATCTTCATCTTCTAGCAGGTTTATACCTGTAGAAAAATAATAGTCTGTTATCCTAAGAGCATCAATAATAGCTGAGCTTTCTTGTTTCTTCACTGCTTCATATAAGAGAGTTAAAAGATTATCCATCTTTTGTAGCTCTCTACTAAAAACTTTTGAAGTAGGCCCACCGGGATAGATTGGAACATCCTTTTCAGCCCATTCCAAAGCCTTAACTATTTCTTCTCTTGTGAACTCTCGCATGATGTACTCCTGTTTGTATCTAGCTTCCAATATGCAATGTCATCAATTTTAATATTGACCCCACCAATAAATTCTTTTCTTCTAGGACAAATAAAGCCAGTAGAGATAGAAAAATCTTTGGTTTTTATAATGATCCTTTCTTGTTCAGGAAGGGGAAGATCATTTACACTAATCCAAGAATAATCAATTTCATTCATAATCTCTCCCTAAAAGTAATCCCCCTCCTCTCTGGTTGAGGAGGGGGAATGTGGTTTTTATTAGGCAGTCAGAAGTTCCACAGCCCTATCGAGAAGCTTGGAACCATCGAGCGTGTCACCCATCTTAGTCTCGTAAGGAGACTTGACCTTGCGAACGCCGTTGAAGTGGTAGGCATAATCCGAGACAGCCTGAATCACTCCCCACTGAGTCAGCTTGAAGTTCTGAAGATCATCAGCTTCCATTGCAGTGATCAGAGCTTCCCGCTGGTAGTCAATGTGATCCTTCTCGATCTTCGACATGTCGGGCTTGCCGGGGAACAGTTTATAGGCGAAGTCAACAACTTCCTGCTCAGTATATTTAATCTGCGCCGCTTCCTCTGCGAAAGAGGTCAGAGCCTGAGTATACTTGTTGTTGAGCTTCAGAGCATCACTGGCATTGAGAAGCTTGGCTTCCATCCCCATAGCATTCATGTGCTTGGTCTTCCATGACCTCATGGCATTCCTGAAAGCGATATTGAGGACGTTGGCACAAGCCACACGGATATTTGTGCTGTTCACCCGCACAGCACTGGTTCCATCATGAGAAGTGGAAAGGAGAAGATAGTTCTCGATGTCATCCCCAAGAATCTGGTAAGGTTCCAGCTTCGCAAGTACCCAAACCCTGCTTCCATTCCCCAAGGCACCTGCGGTTTCAAACTTGGCTTCCTTGTCAAGAAGGTTATCGAGAAAAGCAAAAGCCTGTTTGTTCTGAAGAATCTTGTACTTGGGGGAGGTTGCCCCGAAGAATTGATTATCAGAAACACGAGTGATCGCCATGAGGGTTTCAACTTTCTGAGTCTGAAGTTTGTTTCCTTCTCCATAATAGAGGGGAACCATCTTCACTTCCCAGTCAAGCCCTACGGCCTTGAGTCCTTCCTCCACCGTCTTGGGATAATCAGCAAGGACATTACCTACTCCATGCCAAGGGGTTTCTCTGACGCTGAACATCGTTTCTACATTGTTACTCATGGTAATCCTCCATAAAAATCTTTAATTGAAGTTGTGTACAACCTCTGCATTAAATATACTATTTCTTTGGGAAGAAGTCAAGAAAAAAGAAATCTTTTTTAATGATAGGAACCTCCATGACAGCCTGATGAGGTTCTTTTAGAACTACGTCCATGACAAGAGCTACTTTCTTTTCTACTGTAGTCATTGCCATGACATGAGGAATTATTTCTACCATAGTCAATACCATGACAAACATTAGAACTACCTATGTGCATAAATCCTTGGTGTATCTCCCTAGCAACTTTAGTTAGCATATTATTACCATCCTTTTCTTATGAGGCCATTTTCATACATGACCCCAAATTTATTATACTTCTTCCTATTGAAAGAAAGAAGTTCTTTCACAACATCTGAAAGAGAAGCTTTCCTACTTTTCTCAACATTATAACAACTTCTTTTTAGAGTAAGCTTCATATTAATTCCATTTATATCAATAGGAGTCTGACAACCATGACTGAAAGGAGAAGGAAGTTTTTCTCCCATGATATCCTCATAAGAAATATAGTCTTCACTATTCTGTAGCTCATTTATTTTTACATGAGCACAATCAAAAAGAACTTCAAGTCGTATAAGAGCATCAACCAAATCCCATCTTGTATCTAAACCACCCTTCACTAGATTTAAATTAACTCTTATTTTATCTTTGTAGAGTTGGTTTAGCTCTCTAAGAATGTCTAACCTATTATGATTACTAGAAGCATTCATAATTTTATTATTCTTTTCTGAATGGGTATCCTGTATTGAAACATTTAGTCCATCAATGTTTTCCATAATTTCTTTAAGGTAAGGAGATAATACTGTTTTTGGTAGAGAAGTTGTAATATAAATTGTAGATACATGGGGTCTAATCCCTATAATATAATCCCTAAGTTTCTCAGGGTTAAGGAAGGGTTCTCCTCCTAAAATTAAAACATTTTTTATTCCTGATGATAGAGTACTTTCAATTAAGGCGGGTACATTAGTTTCTCCAAAAGAGGATAGCCCATCGTGTTCAATACAGAAAGGGCAGTTGTTATCACAAGCTTTTGTAAAACGAACATCAAGAGAATCATAAATGCCATCACAAGAATTACATCTCATTTGGATCATACATACCTCTTTATTCTTTTCCTAATACAAGAATAGGTTCTACAGAAATTTCTCCAAAGACATTAGTAAGAAATTCTAATAAGTCTTCTCGTGTTATTTCTATAATACCTAAATCTTGCTCTTTCGTATCTAGCTGAAAAACACTACAGCTACAGTAATCATAATCAAATTGTTGTGAATTATCAAGAGTAATTAACATTTTTATTAGAGTATTATTAGAAAGACTAGAAAGATATACTTCAACCTTTTCTTTTTTTCTTGCAAGTATTTTATTCCTTTCCTCTTGCTCTATAAGATACTTTTGGTATTCAATTCTTGCCTGTTCTGCCTTAGCTTTTCTTTCTATTTCTTTTCTTTGTTCTTCTATTTTTTTACTTTGTTCTTTAATTTCTAGTTCTCTAAGAGCTAGTTCCTTGCCTTCTTTTGGTACTGGTTTTCCATCTATAATAAAGTAATTTTGATACATGTCAAAAATAGTAGGAATAGTATCTACTGTAATAAGTTTTTTCAAATCATTTGAAAATTCTTTGAAATTATTAGGTGCGGCTAAAGCCATAGCATTAGCTCCTGCACAATCACAATCAAATTTTTTTAAATTAAGATAATATATTTTATTACCTGTATGAGGGTCATACCTAAAATCAGATTCAATAAAATGTTCTTGACCACAAAAAAGACATTTTACTTTGGTAGCATGATCTTCTTTATAAACTTTAAGTTTTTTGAGATAAAGATGATTAAAGTATGACATTTAATTCTCCTAGAATAAAAGAGGAAGGAAAAATTACTCTTCCCTTCCTCCTTATTGGCTGATTACTTATGCTCCAAGTTCATCGTACTTTTTCTGAAGCTCCTCAATGGACAGGTTTTCCAGAGCGGCATCCTGCTTACTCGCCATGATACCAAGAATCTTCTTCCGCTGGCTGAGCTTTTCGAGAGCCGCCTTCCTGTCTGCGGCTTCCTTGATCTTCACCGTGACAATATGCTTGATGATGTCAATCTGCAAGTCAAGGATATCGTCTTCCTTGCTCTTGGTCTGAAGAAGACTCTCCTCTTTCACCATCCGAACTTTTGCATTCAGGGTCTTGTAGATAGAGTCAAGATCTTCTACCGAAAGATTCCAGAGGTCTTCAACAGTGCAAAGACCCTTGAACGGAAACCTCAACGCAAGCCTAGTTGCTTTTTCAAACATAATTTTACCCTCCTTGGGTTAGAAAGAAATCTTGAGAGTTCTGCTAACGCGACCCTCTATTTTGCAAACCAGAGTATTCCTCTGAGTTGAGCTAAATCCAATACCCGACAGTTGATCTTCAACATCCTGTACTCGCATCTTTGCCCCAAGAGCCTCAAGGACTCTCTTGTGGGAAAGAAGTTCCTCTTTAAGATATTCATTGAAGAAACCATTAGGACTCTCACTGTTGACACAATTCTTCAACATAAAGAAGTAGTGCTTGTTGCCAATACCCTCCTGAGCATCCCAGTAGTTAGGGGAGAACATACAAACCGACACAGGAATAAACTGATTGGTTTTGATTCCCCAAGCCGAGCGAGGACTGGAAGAAGAAGGAAGTACCTCAATCAACTTGAAACCTTCTTTTCGAGAGTAGGATACCTTCGCCACCTGCACAACTTCCTTCTGTCGAAGTTCACGGTCATACTGGAAAGAATGAATTTGTCCATCAAACTCAATCTCAGCAGAGAATCCAGTCCTTCCACCATTGTGTCGGAAGTTTTCAACAAAGAAAGTATAGATGCCTTCAGGCATCCTAGACCTATCCGGCCAAGTGATATTCTCTACAGCCACCTGTCCCTTTAGAGGAAATCTAATATCAACATCCAGATTTCCTCCTGACCTATGGCGAGAAGGATACATAAAATAGATTTCTTCACCATTAGGTTCTTTGCAATGAGCATCGAAATCATTCTGGTTCAAATCTTTGGGATCATCATTCCACTGGATAGAGAAGCGAAGATCACCATCTACCCTACCTCCTGCGGACTTTACCCTTTCCTTCATGGAGTCGGTAATATTTCCAGTGTAAGCCCAAGAGAAAGGATTCCCCCATTTGAACATAGACTGCGCCTCTTTATTAATAGGAGCAATCAGAGACACCAGATTAGCAAGATGCTTGTTTTCCATCAGGACTTCCAAGCTATTGATCGTAGGAAGGATATCTTTGATGAAAGTCTCAATAGATACTTCCTCAACTCGATCAAAAGACTTAGGGTTAACTCCCATGTCCTGACCCATAGAGTCAAAGATAGAGGAACCGCCCATTCTCTTGACAGCATCACGGTTGGCAAAGAGAACATTGTTGACCGTGATATCATCCAGAGTAGCAAACCTGCGTTCCAGAGAAGCCATGTAGCCCAGTTCCTCAAGCTTTTTTTGAGCATCTTCCAGCATCTTCTTGGTGAAGATAGCTTGCGGACGCTTGTAGTTAGCAGGAGCAACCAGAGATTCAAAGCTACGAACAGCTTTATCCAGATCAACACCCGCAGTCACATCAGTAAGAAGGACACCAATAGAATGGTTGCGAATCTTTCCAATCACAGGGCCAACCTTCAAAGATTTCTCCCAACAGAAAAGTTCTTTTTCTTCATTGGGAGAAAGCTTGGAGTACTCCTTTTGAAGTGAAAGAAACTGCTTGAGAACTGCTTGCCATTCCTCACCCTTATAGAGAGAGTTCTGAGCAATAAGTTCAAGGATAGTTTCAACTGCATCCTTAGAGATTTCATCCAAAGAACGCTTGAAAACATTTCGGATATCCCGAGCCTGTCCAGCAACAGCTTCCTCCGAAAGAGAGGAGGTGTCTATGAACTTGGTAGGAAGCTTATAGTAAAGATGCTCCCAAGTAATCACCTTACCATTCTCAAGCCTCTCGTGGTTCTTATCCATTCCAAAGATAGCTTCCTTGGTTATGAAAACATCCTTTACCTTATGAGACTTGACAAAATTGGAGAGAGCGGAAATGACAGGCTGATAGGTAGAGTCATCAGTCTCAAAGTCCCATACAGTAGTAACCTTGTTGTTCTTGATAGTTACTACAGCACCAAAAGACTTGATAAAATGACGGCAAGCACTGCATTCAAACTCAGGCTTCTTCCTGAAAATAGCATTGGTTCCTGCCGGGAAACTATTCAGGTACATAGCCCAAAGAGCATCCTTGTCAACATCCATGATGAAAAGATGGTCTACATCTTCCAGCATAGAGTTGATTTGGTCTTGAAGTTTCTTTTTGAATTCAGTAAATCCCATAGACTGTCTCCTGATCGTTGAGATTAAAGAATAGATAAACTATTCTATTTATAACAGAGGAAGGACTTGAACCTCCAAAAACTGGCGATAATGTGGTTGCCAGTGCATTACATTCTGCCACTCTGTTATGGTACTTTTAGAGAATAATAAGATAATTTGGTTGTAGATATTTACCAACTTCATGGTTGGACTTATCTCTACATATAATCCTCATTATCTTTATCTCTCAGGGGATTTCAACCCACAAGTAAAATATACTAATTCTCAATTAAAAAGTCAAGGGTTTTTTATATTCAGGTTCTGCATACCCTAATCTTTCAAACCAATTCTCTCCATAAGCATTCTTTAGCATCTTTTGTTCTTCTTTGGATAAATGTTCTGGTAAAAGACCACCAAACATATTAAGTAGAAGATTTTCAAGTTCATCCGTCCTTAGTTTCTCTCTTTCTCCATAGAGATACTTCCAGTCATCTTCTTCTACTAGCTCTATAGAACGACCAATATAGGCAGACTTACCCTCCTCTGAATACCATAGCTCTAATGATCTATTGGGGCGTTCTTCAAATTCAAATATAAAACCACCATTATCCACTGCATAATATTTTGCCCATTCATTAACCCAAGTATGACTATATTTTGTTTTCACTTCTTTTTCCATAGTAATCTTTCAACCTCCCTTATTTAATCATCCTGATCATAAGAGCAATTAGCATAGCCAGAACTATAAGCACAATCTTTAATTTCTTCTACTAACTTTTTTATAATAGCCTTTTGATGGGGAGAAATCATACAAGTTTTACTTTTAAGGAAGTTATTAAAATCCAGAACAGCTTTTTCAAGATCGTTATCTTCTCTTAAATAGTGTAACATAATACTAACCTAACTCCTTATAACAAAAGGAAATATGCCGGGGAAGGGGCTTGAACCCTCAAGGCGTAAACGCCAACGGATTTTGAGTCCGTCTCGTAGACCAATTCCGACACCCCGGCCAGTTAACTATATTTTGTCAATCATCTTCATCTGTAAAACCATGAATCTTTTGTTCACCTTTTAGGGTGCTCATCGCCCAAGAAGTTAGCATAGTTATTCCTGCAATAAGAAGGAAGAATAAAACTATACCTATTATAACTATATGAAACCATTTTACAATGTTAAGATACACATTCTGCTCCATTACCATAAGGCTAAGAAGATAGGGAAACCCCCAAAAGATACTAGCATATAAGGGAGTCAATGCCAAACAAGCCATCAATTTCTTCATAGGTATCTCCTGTTATAAATATATTCTTAATTGCTTTTAGAGTCAAGCAGTTTCACGCTAGGTCTATTGATATTTCCTTCATAAGCAATCTCTCCAATATCTTCAGTAATAGAGAGATGCCTGTTAGCATAAGCAAGTTTATACTCATGAAGGGCATCTTCAGGAGTAGTAAATCTATGTCCTTCCCAAAGGCGATACTTTCCAAAACGTTTATAATAAAGTCTAAAATTATCACTTTCTTTATTCTTAATGATCTTAATGACAGGTGAGTAAGGAGCTACAATTTCTTTAGTACTAGAAAAAGAACTCCATGATTCTACTGCAATAATAATAGAAGCTATTACCCCTACTATTCCCAAGATGACTCCCATTCCACTCAAGAGAGTATGATTAACTACACCACCAATACCCGCACATAGCATAGTAGTGCTGACTATAGAACCACCACCACCAATCAACCAAGACATTTTAGTGTCATAGTGCGTAATAATAAGCTCATTAGTATTACAAAGTTTCATATTATTTTCCTTTAGGCTCTAGGAGCCTTACCCTTATAAACTATCATGATACTACTAGAATTAGGTTTACTAAACTTTTCTTCCTTATATGCTTTTTCATAAGCTAAACTAGCTTCATGAATTTCACTAAAGACTTTATACTTATCTAGGTATCTCAATGATCCATACTTATAAAAACAAGGAATATAATGATCCTGACTATTTTTTATTACATAATGTTTACGAGGAAGACTAAGGGTGATTGTTTTATCACGAGGGCATTTTGACTCTAAGCGAAAAGCCCAACCTATACCACTAATGAGGGTTATAAAACCAGAGATAAGAGGGATAGTAAGAATTCCTGCTGTAGCAAACAGCCCATAGATGATAAGACCAAAACCTCCAATAAGAGAAGGAACACCTACTCCTAAGCTTGCTATATCATCCCATTTATGAATAACAATTTCACGAGATTTGATTTCTTTAGTATTCATTTTAATTCTTATCTCCTCTTAATAAAGATACTAATTTTATAAGATGAAGTCAAGAAAAATAGTCCATCTATATTTATTCCCTTTCTAAACTTGTAACTATTTATATATGAATATAATAACTTTTTTACAAGAAAGCAATATCACAGTCAATCATTATAGGTATACAAACTTTATTTTCTCCCGACCTATTAGAAATAAAATAATAGAAGAAGGATATGAGTTACACCACATTATCCCCAAGTCATTAGGAGGAGAAGATACTGACAATAATATTATAAAATTAACATATAGAGAACATTATATAGCTCATCTCATTCTCTGGAAATGTGGTTATCAAAAAATGGCCTATGCCTTTTGGAGAATGAATAATAATAACAAAAACTATGGAGCTAGATTAAGTTCAAGACAGTATGAACAATTAAGAGAAGACAGATCAAGAACTTTGTCTGAGGGTCAGAAGGGGGAGTTGAATCATCAATATGGGAAGCATCATTCAGAAGAATGGAAAAGAAAAGTTAGTGAGAAGTTGAAGGGGAGGTTACATTCTCCTGAGAGTTATAAAAGAGCAGGAGAGAAACAGAGGGGAGAGAAGAATCATATGTATGGTAAGAAACCCTCTAAAGAAACTATAGATAAGATTACTTCTAAGACAAGAGGACAAAAAAGAACTGAAGAACAGAGACAGCATCTAAGAGAGGGGGCGGCTAAAGCAGATAGATCATATCTAGAGACAGAGAGTTGGAAAACTAAGCAAAGTAAAGCCCATAAAGATTATTTAGCAACACATGATAACCCTTTTTTGGGTAAGAAGCATTCAGAAGAATCTAAAAAGAAAATGTCTGAAAGCCAATACAAAAGGCAGGTGTATTGCCTAGAGACACAAAAAAGTTATAAGTCTTTAGTTGAAGCGGCAAAAGAAGTTTATGGAGATAGAAAATATTTTAATAAAGTAAGGAATTCAATTATACAAAAAAGAACTATTCTTAATTTTACTTTTGTTGATTACAAACAGGAGGAACAAGAAAATCCTGCTCCTCCTGAAATTGAGGTTAGTTCATCTTAGGCACTTTGAGGGGAAGGGGCTTATCACTATAGAGATATCCTAGACACCCATTAGTGGGAATCTCCACATAGGTTCCATTATCAGTCCTCATGAATGCGCCGGAAATATTTTCGCCAGCCGTACCGTCGATGTCATAATAATCAACAACGGCTCCATCAGAATAAACTTTCTGTTGTGTCATAAGGTAGGAGTTAAGGGAAGCTACCTTACCAAAGATAGTGTAATACCCAACAGGGCCAACACCCGCACAGAAGACATAGACATATCCAAGTTTATTTTCTACATCGAAAAGCATTGCTCTCCAAGCTACCATCTTCCTCTCCTGAGCAAATTTAATCTCAGGAACCGGAACAGCCCTAGTAAGCTTTTCGAGAATCTTATCCCTATCATACCCCGCTTTATCCGCCCCGGAAGGTGCCCACCACTGAGCCGACGCGCTGAAGATTGCCATGAACAACATCAGAACTACGAACATCTTTTTCATTTGTATCTCCTTAATTAAAATATACTAACATCTAAACTAGATGTCAAGTTTTCTACAATACTTTTATTACATTTCTTCTTTCAGCCGAGCCTTCCCATCTTCCACATCCACATTGATCATGTAGGGCAAGCTTCGATCTTTGAACAGATTGCGGTTCAGCTTCTGACTATTACTGTTGTACTCGGAACACACATCCTGCATGTAGTTGAAAGTTCCAGTATGCCGCATTCGTGCATCATCAAGAGCAGAGCCAGTCAGAACCTTCATGTCTTCAGCTTCCTGATTGTACATCCTCACTTTGCTCTTGACATCATTGTACTTGTTGAAGTAGCTCTCATAGTTGAAAATGATATGGTCAGCATTCAGCGTCTGCGAGGAAATTCCCCGCACAGCACTGGCCGCATCCCTTGCCACGAAGCAAGAAGACATTGAGAGCACCACCAGAGCAACCATGCAGATCGTAAAAAACTTCTTCATTTTCATTCTCCTTTCTTCAAAGATAATAAATTTCTGTTTTGTAGTCAAGGATTTTTAAGATTAAGTA
>Ga0116171_10004058_pt1 | contig 13288 bp, 8 predicted proteins | sample AD_JPNHW2_MetaG_FD_89798 | JGI IMG/M metagenome (GOLD analysis project Ga0116171, IMG submission 89798) | Active sludge microbial communities of municipal wastewater-treating anaerobic digesters from Japan - AD_JPNHW2_MetaG | ecosystem: Engineered > Bioreactor > Anaerobic > Digestate | place...
CCCCGTCGAGCCGGGCAGCCGCGTGCAGCTCAACACGCCGTTCAAGGCGCTCGGGAAGACCAACCTCGCGGCTGGCTATGCCAAGCTCACGGTGCTGGCTGGCGAGGGGGTGATCTCCTATGCCTCCGTGGTCGACAACAACGCCGCCTCCAACGACCCCACCTCGGTGCTGGTGAAGGGTCAGGTCTTCGGGCTGGCGCCCCAGTGGCTGCCCGTGGTGGCCCACCAGGCGGGTACGGGTGGCACCGAATGGCGAACCGACCTCGGGCTGCTCAACCTGCACACGGTGAAGGTCCTGGTGACGCTCCGCTTCTTTGGCAAGACGACACGGACCAGCACCCTGGAGGTGCCGCCGGGCAACCAGGCGATCCTGACCGACGTCGTCAGCCTGTTCACCACAGACAGCGATGCCGGCATGCTCGCCGTGGAGGCCGACTCCACGCTCCTTGTCACCTCCCGCACCTACAACCAGACGGCGAGCAAGGGTACGCTGGGGCAGGACTACGACGCGTTCCAGGGCGAAGTCGGCCTGGGAACCGGAGAGTCAGCATTCATCCCCCAGCTCGTCCAGAACACCGCCTACCGGAGCAATATCCTGGTCGCCAACGCGGGGAGCGTCGACGCCGTCGTGAAGGTCGAGCTGTTTGGCGGCAACGGCACGAAGCTGGGCGAATACCTGGTCAACAACGGGGTGCTCAAGCCCGGCCAGCGCAGCCAGAAGAGCGAGCCTTTCAGGACGGTGGCCGGGCGAAACGACCTGACCGCGGCCTACGCCAGGGTCACGGTGCAGACGGGAGAGGGGATTCTGGCCTCGGGCTCGGTGGTGGACAACCTCTCCACCGACCCGACGACCCTGCCCATGCGACGGTGACGGTTGGAGTCCGGGCGGACCTGGCGCGCCGGGCGGCCAGGACCGAGATTGGGGTGTTGGGGGTGAGCCATGCGGATCCTCGCAGCAGCTTGCGTTGGCATGATGCTGGCCGGGCTCGTCGTCGCCCAGGAGCCCGAGACGGGCGTCCAGCCTGCGGCACCCCGAGCGTTCTCGCTCGACCTCGAGAGCTACCCGCTCGGGTCATATGAGGCGTCGAAGGAGCTACGCCTGGCGGTGTGGGACTCGCCCATGACGCGGCTCGAGTTCGGGGTGGCGCGCGAGATGTATGCGGCGCGCATGGGCGGGATCGTCGGGTTGGGCACGCCGATGGGCGCGGCCTTCCGCATGAGCGTCGGGCCCGCGGCGCCCGCGCGCCTGGTTTTCGCCGGGCCCTGGAGCGAGCAGTGGCACCAGCTCGAGTGGAAGGATCAGCTTGCCGTCGCCGCCGAGTCGGCCTTTGTCATCGGCGTGCTCGCTGCGGTCGCCCACAACCTCCACTGAGCTGGCGTCTCGCGGCGGGCGGTGAGTCCGGTCACAATAAGACCCTGGTGGTGGAATTTCGACTTCTCCCACGAGATTGAATCCAGTGGGAGGTGCACATGGGCAAGATCACGATGCTCCTGACCGGCCTGGTTGTCGGGGTCGGCGGTATGTTCTTCCTCGATCCGTCGAAGGGTCGGAAACGGCGGGCGCAGGTGCGGTACCGGGCAGGCGACCTTTCCCGCTCGGCTCGCAAGGCGTCGACCCGCACGTGGCGATCTCTCCGCACCGGTTCCGGGCAGCTCGTCCAGGCGGTGAACGGAAAGCTGCGGACCGCGCGGGAGGCAGTCGCACACTGATCGAAGGTTCGGGCGGGTTCGAGCTCGCATCTGGGTCTCGCAGCGCGACCTGTCCTCGCCCCCGGCCGGCTTCATCGCCTCCACACCCGGGGGCGATTCCTTGTTTGAGGAACCCCTGCTCAGCCCTACCGCGACCGGCGGGCGAGTAACCACCTGGCCAGGCTGGCCTCCTGGTAGGCCGGCACCCAGGCGCCGTGGCCGACATCGGGGTAGATCGTGGTTCGCGGCTCTGCTCCTGCCTCGCGCAGCGCGGCGACCATGGCCTCGGTCTCCCGGACCGGGACGACCGGGTCGTCCTGTCCGTGGAACGCCCACACCGGGACTCCGGCGAGGGCGCGGGCAATGGTCGCCCGGTCGAGGGTCGGCCCCGGCGCGGCCTGGCGCACGGCGAGGTATCCGCACACCGGGACAATGGCAGACCACAGGTCAGCGTGACGTGCTCCCAGCACCCAGGCGCCATGGCCACCCTGGGAAAGGCCGGTGAGGACGAGGCGCCGCGGGTCGACCCTGAGCTGGTGGCGTGTCGTGGCGAGCATGGCGAGGACGTGCTCCTCCCACGCCTCCCACTCGGTGTCGGCGCTCGGTTTCTGCGGGAAGAGCGCCAGCACCGGCCAGCGCTCGGGGGCCGCCAGGATGGCCTGCGGCAGGCCCTGGGTGAGCTGCCGGATGCCGTCAGAGCCGCACTCTCCCGAACCATGAAGGAAGACGATGAGTGGCCAGCTCCTCCGGGAGGTGTAGCCGCGCGGGACATAGAGAGCGTAGGGCAAAGTGGTCTTGCCGGCGCGTACCGTGAGGAGATGGATGCCCGGCCAGGCGGTGGCACCGGAGGATGCCGCCGTTGCAGCACATCCGACGAGGCCGGCCGCCGTCATCGCGAGAACGCTTCCCAGCCAGGGGTTCATGGCACGCCTCCGATCACCGGCAAAGGACGACGTCCGCCGGCAGGGCGCGGACCACGACCTCGCCAGTCGTCGTGACCGGAGCCGGCAGGCCGTCGACACGCGCAGACCCGATCGCGCCCGGCAGGCGCAGCACCACGCCGCCGGAGGGAATGTGCAGCCCGCCGTCCACATGCACGGCGACGCGGGCCCCCGTCCTCCGCATGGAGGCGGTGAGCAGGCCGTGGCGGGTGCGCAGCCCCTTGACCGCGACACCCTCGCCGTCGAGCCAGGTCGCGGGAATGCCCGCTCCCAGCACCAGTGCGTCGCGGGCCTCATCCTCGAAGGCCAGCATGTCGAGACACGAGCGGATGAAGTCGGAGGCCACCCAGGCGTGGGGCATGTCGCCGATGAAGCGCGCCTTGTGGGGGTCGCGACCGATTACCTCGGCCCATTGGTTCCAGCCAGGGGGCCGGCGGTCCGACATGAGCCAGGTGGCTAGCTGGAACGCGCGCTCGCGCCAGCCCAAACGCACCATGGCGCCGACATTCCGCCACTCGTAGGGGGTGTACACCTCCCAGGCCTTCCTCCCCGTGAAGCGGGCCTCAACCTCCTGCCAGTAGCGCTCCCAGGTGGCCTCCTGTGCGCCCGCCGGCACGAGGTCAGACGCCTGGGCGATGGTCGGGATGACCGTGGAGGACGTGGGATCGAAATCCCCCAGCTCGACGCACCCCGGCAGGAAGGGGATGCGGTGGCCGGCCATGGTGGACGCCACCGACCCCTTCAGGTCCGCCGCCAGCTCATCGCGGACCGCCGTCCAACGGGCCAGCTCCTCCGGGTGCCCCAGCTCTCCTGCCAGGTAGACCGCGTCCTTCATCCCGCGCAGCGCCCAGAAGCTGTCCCAGTACGAGTGCATGGGCTTGGCCGAGTATCCCTCGTGGGAGATCGACTCGGGCAGCGTGCCGAAGAACGCCTGCTTCTCCGGGCTCCGGTACGCGTCGGTGCGCCGCTTCTGCCGCAGCTCGTCGAGGTAGCGCACCGCGCTCGCCACCTGCGGCCACACGGCGGCGGCGGTCTCGCGGTCGCCGGTGAAGCGGAAGTACTCCGCCACCATGAAGACGAACTCGCCCTGGGCGTCATGCTCGGGCACCGGGTCGGCGCCCCGCGGGTCGACGACGCACGGCACCTTCCCCGACTCGTAGATGTTGGGCGCGAACCACCGGATGTAGTCGCGTACCGCGTCCTCGTGGCCGAGACGCAGCAGCGCGGCCGCCATCATCGCCCCGTCCCGGATCCAGGACCGCGCGTACGCCCGTGTCCCCGGCTGCAGCGCCGCCCCGTCCCGGCTCGCGAGGATGAAGCCGAGGTTGGCCTGGACCGTGTCCAGGAGCACCCGAGCCGGCTCCGGACCCTGGAGGCCGACGCGGTGCAGCCGGCGGCGCCAGGCAGCGGCGCTTTCCTCGAGTCGGGCGCCCACGAACGCCGAGACGGCTTCCTGGTCGGCGTCCCGTGCAAGGCCACCCCATGGCGACGTCCACTCGTCGGCCCTGCGGGCAGGAATGGCCAGTGCGACGTCGGCAGTCCGGCCAGGTGCCAGATCGAGATCCCACGTCAGGACCGCCGAGCCGTAGGGCCCCGGTGCGCTGCGGGCTGCCGGGAGCTGGCCACGGGCGAGAAGCGTCACGACGTCGCCGGCGTCGAAGCCGGTGGCGCCACAGTGGTTGGCCAGTGGTCTTGCCACGGCCCCCCATGTGCGGTCGATCAGGGCGCTCGCACCTTCACAGGAGACGTAGGAGTTGGTGGCGACGCCCCCGGCCGTGTTGAGGAACTGGCTCGCTGGGTTGACCTGGAAGGGGCGTACCGCCAGCACCAGGCGTGGAGCGATCCTGAGCCCGGTGCGGTTGGTCATCCGATATCGCAAGATGTAGATGCTGTCGTCACCCTCGCCGGAGTCGAAGGCCGTCATCTCGAGGGTGAAGCTCGGGTGCGTCCAGGTCACGTCCGGGATCGGCAGGTCTCCATCCCGCAAGGAGGCCTCGGCCGTCACGTCGGCCCAGGTCACCAGCGTTCTGTCGAGCCACACGAAGGGCTCCACCGAGAACGACCCGGGTGCCGGATCGAACGCCCCGTCGGCGCCGAGGAGCCCGTGGAGCCGACCCGCCTGCCCGCCGCTCACCGTCCACCACGTCTGCTCGCCGAGGAAGCCGCGCGGATACAGGCCGCGGCGCGCCTCGCCGGCCACGGTCGTGAGCAGGTCGTTGGAAGTGCGGGTGAGCTCGGCGGGCTCGACGACGATCCGAACGATCCCCACGCCGGTGGCAGCGCTACCTGTCGCGAGCACCCGCACGTGCCGGACCTCGGTGTCCGGCAGGGGTACCCAGGATCGGCCACCCTGGGCCCGTTGCACGCGCCAGCGGGTGTCCCAGGCGAGCCCGTCGTCCGACACGGCGACCTGGAATCCGGGTGGAGATGCGGCCGGATCCCAGTCGACGACCAGGCCGCCGAGCTCGCGCGGAACCTGAAAGTCGAGGTCAAGGTCCGCCTCGTCTGGCGAGGCCGGATCCGAATGCCAGCCACCGTTCTCGCCGGTCAGGACCTGCTCCGGGCGCCGGCCAGGCAGCGACGAGGAGGCGGTCACCCTTGGTGCGGGTGGTGGGCTTTCGACGGCCGGCAGCTCGGTGAGGGTGAGGTCGTCAAGCCAGACCGTGCCGTTGCCGCCGGTGCCCGCGGTGACGGCGACCTCGAACGACCCGACCTGCCTGAGCTCGCCACCACCGCCCGGCCCCCAGGCGAACGAGAGCTGCTTCGCCTTGACACGCACCCGCTGCCATGCCTCGGGGAAGACGTACTCCCGGCGCACCGACCACCAGACGTTCTCGCCCGACGGGTCGATGAGCTTGACCTCCAGGGTATTGGAGGGTGCCTCACCGCGAATCCAGAATGACAGCTCCCAGTTGGCGGGCAGCGTCATGGGCAGCGGCCGCCGAGCCGCCGCCCACCCGCCGTGCCCCTGGAAGTCGAACGAAAGCCGCAGCGCCTGGCCCGTTCTTCCGGCATCAGACGCCAGGTCGAGCCTGACCCCGTCCGCAGGCGCCGCCTTCCAGGCCGCGATGCCTTCGAAACTGTCGAGGACCCGGGTCTGGGCGGGCGAAGGGTAGGCGAGGAGGACAGCCGTCAGCAGCCACGCGGCAGGGACGAGCAATCGGAGCCAGGTTCGACACTCGCGCGACCTACGGCGCTGGTTGGGTGGGTGGTCTTGAGGTTGGGTGGGGGTCGTGAGGTCGTCTCGGCGGGCAAGTGTCGAAGCTGGCACCGGGGGCGCTGGTCGCGCCCCACTCGAGCCGTCTGCACTCTGCAGGGGTGGGCGGGCGGGTCGGAGCCAGGTTCGACACTCGCGCAACCTACGGCGCTGGTTGGGTGGGCAGTCTTGAGGTTGGGTGGGGGTCGTGAGGTCGTCTCGGCGAGCAAGTGTCGAAGCTGGCACCGGGGGCGCTCGTCGCGCCCTACTCGAGCCGTCTGCGCTCTGCCGGGGTGGGCGGGCGGGCTGTTCCCTCATTCCTTGACTCCTCCCATCATGATGCCCTCGACGTAGTGACGCTGCAGTGCCAGGAAGAGCAGCAGCACGGGCAGCACCGTGAGGACCGAGCCGGCCATCATCAGCTCGGTGTCCTGGGCGTGCTCGCCGACCAGGTTGGCGAGGGCGACCGGAAGGGTGTAGAGGCGGTCGTCGGTGAGCTCGATGAGCGGCCACATGAAGTCGTTCCACGTGCCCATGAACACGAACACCGCGAGGGTCACGAGAATCGGCCTGCAGAGCGGCAGCACGACGTGCCAGTAGACCCAGAGCTCCCCGGCGCCGTCGACGCGCGCCGCGTCGAGCAGGTCCGTGGGGACCGAGAGCGCGTACTGGCGGATCATGAAGATCCCGAAGATCGGCGCCAGGTACGGGACGAGCACGCCCCAGTAGGTGTTGACGAGCCCCATGCTCTTGAGGAGCAGGAAGAGCGGCAGCATCGCGACCTGGGCCGGAATCACCATGCCCGCCAGCAGCGTCCGGAAGATGCGGTCGCGCCCGGGGAACCGCAGGCGCGCGAAGGCGTAGCCGGCCAGCGAGGTAAGGAAGAGGCAAAGCGCGGTCGCGGTGGTCGCGATGAGGGTGCTGTTGAGCAGGCACCGGCCGAGGTTCAGCGACCCGAAGAGGGCGCGGTAGTGCTCGGTGGTGACGCGGCTGGGCAGGAACGAGGGCGGGTAGGCGCTGGCCTCGCCGGTCGGCATGAGCGAGGCGGACACCATCCACGCCAGCGGTACCAGCGTGATCACGGCGCCGGCGACGAGCACGGCATGGAGCAGGATCGAGGTGAGACGCCGCCTCACTCCTCCCTCCCGCGCTGCAACAGGAGCTGCAGTGATGTCGCGGCGAAGACGATGACGAAGAGCACGAACGCCGCCGCGGCCGAGGTGCCCATGTTCCACCAGCGGAACCCCTCCTTGTACATGAGCATGACGATGGTCAGGGTGGCGTTGAGCGGGCCGCCGCCGCCGGTCATCACGTAGGGCTCGGCGAAGATCTGGAAGTACCCGATCATGGTCATCAGAACCACGAAAACCGTCGTGGGGCGCAGCATCGGCAGGGTGATCCGCCAGAGCTGCTGCCACCACCCGGCGCCGTCGATGCGCGCCGCCTCGTACAGGCTCTCGGGGATCGTCTGCAACCCGGCCATGAAGATGATCATGTTGTAGCCGAAGTTCTTCCAGGCGGCCATGACGATGATGGCCGGGATCGCCCAGCGCGGGTCGCCGAGCCAGTCGACGGGTCCAATGCCGAGTGCCCCCAGCGCCTGGTTGAGGAGGCCGACGCGGGGGTGGTAGAGGTAGCGCCACACCACCGCCACGGCGACCAGCGTCGTCACGACCGGGGCGAAGTAGGCGGTGCGGAAGAGTCCGCGGAAGCGCACGAGCTTCGAGTTGAGGAGCATCGCCGCGCCGAGCGAGATCGCCACCGACAATGGCCCGCCGAGGAGCACATAGGTGAACGTGTTACCGAGCGCCTTCCAGAAGACCGGGTTTGACAGCAGGGTCGCGTAGTTGCCCAGGCCCACGAAGCGCACCGAGTCGAGGCTGCCGATGGCGTAGATGTCGAAGTCGGTGAGCGAGAGCAGCATTCCGGCGACGACCGGAAGGAAGAAGAAGACGGTGATGAGGGCGAGCGCGGGGGCGATGAAGAGGAGGCCGGCGCGGACCTCGCTGCGCATGCTGTTTCGGGCCTTCACGGTGAGGTCCTCTTCCTGTCGAGCAGGTAGCGCCGCTTGTCGAGCATGCGGTCCACCTCGTGGTCGAGCGTAACCGCGGCCTCGTCGACGCTGATTCGGCCGCGCAGCGCCTGCTCGGCGACCTCGGCGGTGCGCCAGGCGATCTGCTCCCACTCCGGGATCTTGGGCACCGGCCGCGTGTGCTCGAGCTGGGTGAAGAACGCTCGCACGAGAGGATCGGCGGCGAGCGCCGGGCCGTTCCACGCCGCCCTGACCGCCGGCAGGTCGCCGGTGAGGGCGTAGAAGGCGCCCTGCTGGGAGGGCTCCGACAGGAACTCGATGAGCTTCCACGCGGCGTCCTGGTGTTTGCTGGCGCCGAATACCACCAGGCTGGAGCCCCCGGCCAGGGAGACGCCCGGCCAGTCCCCGGCGCGCTCGGCGGGGAGGGGAGCGGTCGCCCACACGTCCTGCAGGTTGGGAGGCAGACGGCGGCGGAACTCCCCGAGGTTCCACGGGCCGGTGATGTACATCGCGAAGTAGCCTTCGGCGAACTGCTGGTAGACGTTGGCGACCTGGTTCATGCCAAGAGCGGGGGCGAGCCGGTCGCGAAAGAGCGAGATGTAGAGCTCGAGGGCATGGCGGAACTCGGGGGCGCGGAACGCCCCGAAGCGTCCGCCGTCACGCAGCAGCGTCGAGCCGGCCTGCATCGCCAGAATCACCGGCTGCGCCCACTCGTCGGTGGGCAGGAGGATGGCAAAGCGGTCCGGCCCGACCGAGGACTTGACGCGCTTCATCGCCTCGATCCACGCCGCCCAGGTGCGCGGCACCTCGGTGACTCCCGCCCGGGCCAGGATGTCCTTGCGGTAGAACAGCACGCGCGTATCGACGTACCAGGGGACGCCCCACGTTTTCCCGTCGATGACGCCGGTGTCCCAGACTCCGGCAAAATAGCTGTCGGGGCGCACCACCGGCGAGCGCGCGATCAAGGGGGACAGGTCCTGTAACGCCTTCAGCGCCTCGAGCTCGGGAACCCAGGTGTTGCCGATCTGCGCCAGGTCGGGTGTCGCGTCGCCAACGTAGGCGGTGAGCAGCTTCTCGTGCGCCGCGGTCCAGGGGATCTGTTGCACTGTCACGTGCACGCCAGGGTTGCGCCGCTCGAACTCCGGGAGGAGCTGCTGGACCACCTCCCCTTCCCGCCCCAGCGCCCAGAACCGCACCTCCTCCCGCCCCTTCCCGGGCGGCGCGCAGGCTGCAGCGCACGTGAGGAGCGCCACGACTCCGAGCCTTCGAGCCCGGCGTGAGGCCCAGGGGCGGGAGGCAGGCGGGGTCATGACCCCAGCCATCCACCGGAGAAGCCGGCACGCCGCAATCCCTGCACGATGGCGGGGTGGCGGCGGAGCAGGCGCCAGATGAGATCGGAGCGGTAGTTCTCGAGCATCAGCAGGGCGGGGCCCTGGTCGATGCCGAGGACGTCGCCGTCGACCCAGACCACCCCGGGGACGATCTTGCCGTGATGGGGCGTCACGCCCGGGAAGGTGAACGTCGGGTTGAAGGCATCCCAGAAGCCGTACTGGCCGACGATGTGCTCGCCCCAGCGCCGGTGCATCTCCTCGATCGCCGGAACCACCACCTCGGGTGCGAACGGCATCGAGGCGAGCGCTGCCCACGGGGCGATGGTGCCGTCGTCCCGCACCTCGACGCCCGAGGCGCCGCGAGCCGCGTAGGTAAAGAAGCGACGCGGTATTCCGTTCACGTCGAGGATCACGTCGAGAGGACCGTCGCACGCCGTGAGACCCCAGACGTTGGCTCCGTAGTCCTTCCACCCGCTCGGGTTGTCCGTGGCGTAGGCGCGCTGGGCAAGGGTGGCGCGGCGCGAGTTCTCGAAGTAGTCGATCCCCTTGTCGCGCGTGTACGCGTCGCGGATGCCGCGGAAGTCCACGAAGACCTGGGTGTACTGGTGGCCGAACAGCGGCGCGAAGTTGACGTGCTCGAAGCCGTAGTAGGCGCGCCACTGGTAGCTCGAGCAGAACGTCGGCCATGCCTCGGCGGCGATCGGGAAGGTGGGGGACCCCAGACCCAGGACGTAGACCATCATCGACTCGTCGTACCCCCGCCAGTCGAGGTTGTGCTGGCCGTCCTCGGGCGTCCAGCCCATGGAGACAAGGGGCGGCCGGGGTTGCGCCCAGGTCCACTCGACCCGGCGGTAGATGCTGTCTGCGAGCTCGCGGATCTCCCGCTCGGCGGCGGAGTCGCCATCGAAGAACATCTGGCAGGTGAGGGCGCCCGCGACGAACCACGCGGTGTCGACGGTGGAGAGCTCGACATGCTCGAATCGGGCGCCGGTTTGCATGTCGAGGAAGTGATAGAAGAAGCCCCTGTAGCCGGTGCGGCCGGCGGGCTCGGGTCCCTGCGGAGCGTTTGAGAAGAAGCGAAGGGTCGTCAGGACTCGCCCTGTCGCCTCCTCCCGGGTGATCCAGCCGTGGTCGACACCGACCGGGTAGGCGGCAAGCCCGAACCCGACGGCGGCCACGCTCGCGAAGGACGGGGTCGGCCAGCGGTCCGGAATCAGTCCGTTCGTAGGGTTGGCGGTCTCCCAGAAGAAGCGAAACGTGCGCTGCTCGATGTCGAGCAGGAGGGGCGACAGGCGGTGGGCGGTGAGGCGCTGACGCGGCAGCCGAACGGCCCGGGCGGGCGCCGCTTCGCTCGGCGGCACGGAACCGGGCAGCGGTGCCTGGGCCAGGCCTGGGCTGAATGCCGTTGCTCCCAGGGCGGCGGCCAGCACCAGTGTGCGCCAGCCACGCCGCCAGGGCCGATCGGCCTGTCGGAGAAAGCGCGGGCTTTCCCATTCTTCCGACAGGGGCCGAGGATCGGGCCGGGTCAGGTCTGCTTGCCGCATCGAATTTCCTCCGGATCTCCAGGATGCCACGGAAAAGGTGCGGGGCACGGGCCACCATAACCCGTGCCCCGCTGGAGGAGGGTGAAGCGCCTCAGAACGAGAACTTGGTTCCGACCTGCCACGTCCTCGCGTTGAACTGGCAGTTCGGCTTGCCAAGGTTGGGGCTCTGGTAGTAGCCCTCGTACCCGCAGTAGTTCTTGAAGTTCGTGATGTTGAACCCCTCGACCTGGAACCCGAGCCGGTAATGGCCACCCAGCACGAAGTCCTTCTGAAGACGGAGGTCCAGGCTGGCGTAGGCCCACGTGCCGATGAGGAAGTAGCGTCGCTCGGGCCGGCCCTCGTTCCAGCGGATCGAGGCGGCGTCGTGGGAGTAGTCGAAGATCGTGTAGGGGACACCGGTCGACATCGTGACCATGCTGGTGGCCATGACTTCCCAGGGCAGCCCGACAATCAGCGACGCGACCACCTTCTGCCGCTCGTCGTTGTCACCGGGGACCTTGCGAAGCTGGTTGGGGTGGAAGAAATCGAAGCCGAACGCGGTATCCTCCACCTGATTCTCCCTGCCGAGCTGCTTGGACTGGGCGTAGGTGTAGGCGACGTTGAAGCCCCAGCCGTCGCTGTACGGCCGGGCAGCGGTCAGGTAGACCGCGTCGTACCAGTTCTTGCGGCTGGTGGTCGAGTACAGGATCGTCCCGAACCCGTTGGCCTTGATGAGGTGACCCCAGCGGTCCCCCTTGTCCGCGGTCGCGTCGGGCGTCGCTGCCGGCCACCAGATCAGGCCGTTGAAGCCACGCACGTTGGCGTAGGAGAGACCGAGCTGATACTTGCCGAGGGCCTGACGTACTCCGAGCGTCCACTGGTCGGTGCGTGGCGGCTTGGTGTCGTTCTGGAGCATCCAGATCTCCGCCCCGCCGGCCACACCCTGGGCGATGAGTCCGTCAAGACCCGCCTTGCTGAGGTAGCTGTCCTGCCAGGGGATGGGGTTGCCGCAGGTCGGCGAGGCGCCGGCTCGCGGGTCGGAGAAGCAGAAGGAGTAGAACTTCCAGGTGTACTTGTGCTGCTCCTCGTAGATGTCCTGCAGGTTGACGTGGTCGTAGTAGCGGCCCCAGGCGCCGTACGCCACGGTCTTGCCGTTGCCGAAGACGTCATAGCTGAATCCGAACCGCGGCTGGAAGGCGTTCTTGAACGACGAGCGGTTGCTGCCCGTGCTGATGTAGTCCTTGAGGTCGATGAGGTCGCCGAGCTTGACCACGTGGCCCTGATAGTCGAGAGCCTGGGCGGAGTTGGCCGCCGCGACGATGTCGGCCGGCGTCTTCCAGTTGTTGTTGAGCATGTTGGTCTCGTAGTCCCAGCGGACACCCAGGTTGAGCTCGAGCTGGGAGGTCACGGCCCAGTCATCCTGGAGGAACACCCCGTACTGACGGTTCGAGAACTTGATCGCCGCCTGCCCGAAGCCATACCTCGCCTCGAACGGGAACGCCCACTGGTCCTCTGGTCGGTAGTTGAACACCGGGTTGGCGTTCTGGCCGTTGTCGTAGTCGTACTTGGCCCACGTCAGGTCGATACCCGCCTTGGTCGTGTGCTGGCCGGCGAGGGAGAAGACGTGCGTCGCGACATCGCGGAGCCCGTACCGGTCCTGCTTGATGTTCTGGATCGTCTCGCGGCCCCCGATCGAGCCTATCGTGTTGTAGTTGAAGCGGGGGGTCGACTGGTCGATGGCACCCTGGATCCACTTCATCTGCTGGACGAACGCGGTGGCCTGGTTCATGGTGTTGCCGAACACCGAGTTGAGCATGGCGGTCACGCCGTAGGTCTTGACCTGCTGGTTGACGCCGCTTGAGAACGCCGTGGCGCCGCCGAAGTCACGCTTGTCCGACTCATCGCGCCAGGTTCCCGTGATCTCACCGGTCTGCCCCACCGCCGGCTGCCAGGTCAGCTTGCCGAGGAAGAGCTTGGAGTGGAACGGGGACTTGACGTTGCCCTGCTCATAGGGAGCAAACACGCTGGTCAGGGACGCGGGTACCGTCCGGTCCCAGCGCACGGTGTTGAAGCGCTCCTGGTCGTTCTGCTCGTAGGCGGCATAGAAGAAGAGCTTGTCGGTCTGGATCGGGCCGCCGAGCGAGAGACCCCACTGGTTGCGCTTGTAGTCGGGCTTCTCGTTCTGGAACTCGGTCTTCGTCGTCATGCTCTTGTTCTGGTAGGAGAAAAACGCCTCGCCGGCGTAGCGGTTGGCGCCGCTCTTGGTTACCGCGGTGATCACCGCGGCGGCGGCCCTCGCATACTCCGCCTTGTAGTTCTGGGTGAGCACCTGGAACTCGGCGACGGCGGCCTGCGGGAACGGGTTGCCGCGGCTCGAGTCCTGCATGAAGGCACCGCCCTTGGTGATGTCGTTCTTGTAGGACAGCCCGTCCACGTAGACGTTGATCTGCCGGGCGTCCTGCCCGCCGCTGCGGAACGCCGCACCGCTGTACCGGGGGTCGGTGCCGGGGCCGCCGCTCACCGACACGCCCGGGGCGAGCGCCGCGAAGCTCAGGAAGTTGCGGGTGTTCTGTGGC
>Ga0116171_10004059_pt1 | contig 13287 bp, 8 predicted proteins | sample AD_JPNHW2_MetaG_FD_89798 | JGI IMG/M metagenome (GOLD analysis project Ga0116171, IMG submission 89798) | Active sludge microbial communities of municipal wastewater-treating anaerobic digesters from Japan - AD_JPNHW2_MetaG | ecosystem: Engineered > Bioreactor > Anaerobic > Digestate | place...
CCTGTGCCTTACGAATGGCTTCAAATGTACATTGATTCTGAACTGAAACTCCAGATCCAGGCTTTGTAAAGGGTGACAATTCCGTGCAAAAAAAAAAGAGGACATCCTTACCGGAAGCCCTCTCTTTTTTTACCCTTGGAGAAAATGACTAATTTTTTCGGACGTTGATCGCCTTTTTTCCCCGGTTATCTTCTGTGACATCAAAGGATACCGGATCATTTTCTCTGATTTTGTCCACTAAACCACTGACATGAACAAAAACTTCCTGTTGGCCTTCATCATCAATGATAAAACCAAATCCTTTTCTTTCATTGAAAAATTTTACTTTCCCTGTTGCCATGATACATAAATTTATTATGAATATTATATGCGAAAATACAATTTTTTTCAATATCCAAACCAACTTAAAATTTTTCATTACGAACCAACGACCTTTTCACCGATTATTCCATAACTTTACAAAAAAGTCTTACAATGAAAGAACTCTCCTTAACCCTCGACAACCTGGATGAGGCTTTTCCTTCCTCATTTACTCAGGAACAAATTGCAAAAGCAAAAACCATCTTCCTGAAAAAACTCGCCGAGGAGGCCCATTGCATGTACCAGGGAAAAATCCAAACCGTACCCAAAGCACCGGTAGTAGGCTTTAACTGGTTCAATGTCTGGTACACTCCCGGGGTATCCAAAGTCTCCACCCGTATCCGCGATAACAACGATTGTTCTTTTGAACTCTCGAACAGGGGTAACCTCGTGGCGGTTGTCAGTGATTCGACGCGGGTGCTGGGTGATGGCGATTGTACCCCTCCCGGTGGACTGGGTGTGATGGAGGGAAAAGCTTTCCTGATGAAATACCTGGGCGGCGTCGATGCTGTTGCGCTTTGTGTCGACAGCCGGGATAAAAACGGCAATCACGATCCCGACAAGATCATTGAATTCGTCAAGATGTGCCAACCCAGCTTCGGCGCCATCAACCTTGAGGACATCTCACAACCCAACTGCTTCAAAGTACTCGATGTGCTTCGCGAAGAGTGTGACATCCCGGTGTGGCACGACGATGCCCAGGGAACAGCCTGCGTCACCCTGGCCGGGTTGATCAACGCCCTGAAACTGGCCGGAAAGAAAATCTCTGATGCGCGTATCGTATTGAACGGAGCCGGCGCTTCCAATACCACCATCGCCCGGTTACTGATAACCGACGGGGCTGACCCTGCAAAAATGGTGCTCTTTGATACCAAAGGTTCACTCCATGCAGGTCGTACCGACATTCAAGCCGATCCCCGTTTTTACCGCAAATGGGAACTTTGCCAATCGACCAACCCCCGACGCTTCCCCACCATGGATGAAGCCATCGCCGGGGCTGATGTACTGATCTCTCTCTCCACTCCGGGTCCCGATGTGATCAAACGGTCGTGGATTAAAAGCATGGCCGAAAAAGCGATCGTCTTCGCCTGTGCTAACCCTGTCCCCGAAATATATCCCTACGCAGCGAAAGAAGAGGGCGCTTATATAGTAGCCACCGGGAGAGGCGATTTCCCCAACCAGGTCAACAACTCCATTGGATTTCCGGGGATTCTCAAAGGAGCCTTGATGGTGAGAGCCCGTAAAATCACCGATACCATGGCCATTGCTGCAGCCCACTCACTGGCCGATTATGCCGAACGCCGCGGGATCAACCCCGACGACATCGTCCCCAACATGGAAGAGGCTGCCGTTTTCCCGCATGAAGCGGCCGATGTGGCCATGCAGGCCATTAAAGATGGTGTGGCAAGGGTGCAAATAACCCGTGAAGAGGCCTTCCAAAAAGCGAAAAATGATATCGAGTACGCCCGCAGCCTGACCCGCTCGCTGATGGATAAAGGATTCATCGAAAAGCCACCCCTCGATATGATCCGGAAAGCACTCGAATTTGCCATCGGCGAGGTCCAGAAGTGATCAACCCTTCGTGAGCCGGATCATGCGCGCTCCATGAGGCCAGGTCTTCATCTCAAAATGACGGTAAACCTTGCCAAGGTCTTTCTGAACCCATAAATCGCGAAGCTCCCATTTTCCTTCCAGCGATAATATCTTCATATCTACCGGGATGTTCATCGGTTTGTCACTTTTGTTGAACAAACCGACCGCCTTGTCACCATCTTTCAGGTCACGGATCCATATTTCATACTCAGGGGTCTGTTTTATCTGAACAGCCTGCTTCCCAAGGGGATCCTGGTTTACTGCCAACACTTCATCGTTGGTCAACAGGTTCATCGTAAAAGGATCAATCTGGCTCAGATCACAACCGATCAGCAAAGGAGAAGCCAGCAGGCTCCATAAGGTAATATGGGTGTATTGCTCTTCCGGTGTCAAACGGGTATAATGAAGGGCAGGCCCCCATCCGACCAGGCCCACCACCAGCATGTCGGGGTCATTCCACCGCCCCGGAGCGGAATAAGGAGAACACTTCCCCTGGCTGAAACCGATGGTTGATAAACTTTCCCAAGTGTCTTCAATGTCACCGGTGGTTCGCCAGGAGTTCCCATCCACCTGAGCGCCCCATTTCCATACCTCTCCCATCCCGTACTGGCACAGACTGTAATGAATATCGCGGTTGACTGCACGGATCGCCTTTCTCATCAAACGGTACGGATATTTCATCTGCTCCGGTGTCGGATCAGGAGCTACCTCATAATAAGAACACCAGTCATACTTAAGATAATCGATGCCCCAGGCAGCATAATGCTGAACATCCTTTTCTTCAAAACCCAGGCTTCCCTCATAACCTCCGCAAGTCAACCGTCCCGGAGAAGAATAAATACCGATTTTCAATCCCAAAGAATGCACGTAATCACACAGACCCTTCATATTGGGAAATTTGGAGTTGGTCAGGATGTTCCCATCCTTGTCATGTTGATACTCCCAACCATCATCAATGTTGATATAACTCCATCCGTGATCGATCAACCCGCTCGCTTTCATTGCATCCGCCGACTGGCGCACCTTTTCATCGCTGACGCTCAAACCCCAGCAATTCCAGCTGTTCCAACCCATGGGAGGGGTCAACGAAATGAGATCCCCGCAGACAATCTTCAACCCCCGCTCATCAGAACCGAGCTGGTTTTCTACCTTCAGCCTGACAATAAAATCTCCCTTTTTTTTCAGTGTCCCGGTGATGATTCCATCGACGGAACTGATCTTCAAGCCTTCCGGTAAATCCAATGCTGTATAAACCAATGGCGCTTCCCCCGTGGCGCTGACCTTGAACTGAAAGGGCGACCAGGGCCTGACTCCGAAAACAGCAGCCCCGGTGATACGCGGCTCGGGAAGAGGCCTGGGAGTGAGTATCCGTGGAACATCCGCCGTGTCGGCAATATGCAGCCCGGTAACTGTTTCAGTAAAGCTGACTGTCAGATACGCCGGTCGATCAAAACGGGAAGAATAGGTGATTTTTTTATCCATGATCAGGCCCGGTGTCAGATCAATACCGGTATCCTCAAAGTAAAGTTCCACGCCATCCTCTTTGCTCATTGCCCTGATCACAAGCCGGCCCTTGAACTCATCTTTCGTCGAGATATTTGTAATCCGGATTTGCTTGATTAAAGTATTTTCCCCTTGAAAATCCCATGGTGTGGAAGTCAGGTCGAAATGTATATAGTCGTCCAACACCGGCATGGAAGCCGAGAAAGGCTGGCTGAACATACCACCGGGGCCGCTGAAATCAAAAACCCTGACAGCCAGAACATTCTCCTGGTCCCACAAGATCCTTGGATCACCGGCAGCGACGAGGTACTTGCGGTCAAGATTCCATTTGCCGTAAATTTTACTGAATTCATCGGTGGGTAAAGCGCCCGAAGGCAGCGACCGGCCATTCTCACCGATCAGGCTGCCATTGAGGTAAACCTGGTCACAATCATCGATCTTCCCCAAATGGAATACAAGGCTGTCTTTTAAGAAACTCTTTTCCTTTAAAGAAGAGGGAATGACGAACTTCATCCGATACCAGGCGAACCCGTCATATTTTTTGAAACCCTGCTTCTCCCAGGTTTTCGACGGATTGATGGTATCCCATAGCGAATCTTTGAAGGCAGGAGAGGCCCACTGCCGATCATCACCGGGATGGAATTTCCATCCCGAATCAAGCGAAACGATTTGTTGTTCAGGTGTTTTTGAACAAGAAAGGAGCATCGCAATGCCAAGCATCAATAATCCGGTAAATCTTTTCATCTTCTGCTTAATTTTTACGCAAGTTAAAAATTTCCGGCAATACCCGGGACGGACGTTCCGTTTTATAATATTCGCTAACTTTGTAGCGCCTTTTAGATATTATACAAGGGCAACGGTGCAATAGCAAAATTACGGGTGTGGTCAATCCAATGAGAATAATCAAAGTTACCGGTTCAACGGTGCTCCTTTTGGTTTTATTATTCAGCACTACCGGTATCAGTTTTTATTATCATGAATGCCTTTTCAGCCACCATAAAGCGGTCCAATTTTATCCGGAATTTCGTCATGAAACGATGAATAACTGCTGTTCCGGGAGTTGCTGTTCCACTGCTTCCGATGTGACTTTATCCACAATGTCAAACGGTGGGTCTCAGTTATCCGCTGCTCCCTGTTGCCTCAAGAGTTACCATTTTCTAAGGTTGATCATTGATACCGACCCGGGCCAACGGTTTACCTCCTGCCCGGTAATTCCTTGGCCTGCAATTGTTCCGGGACTTCCAATCGAACCGAAGGTTGATCCCTTGTTGTTTATCAATACTTTTCGGAATTCCTTTCATTCACCTCCTTTTGAAGGTTGGAGACGAATCGATCTTTTTCATCAACGCAAAACTCCTCCCGCGGATCCAACCGCCTGACCCGGAGAACCCCTCTGTTACTTTTCAGACTTTAAGTGAATTTCACCGTACCGGATGACGGCTGTTTTACTATGACATAGCCCGCTTTTTCGGTAATAAGTAATTCCCAAAAATAATATCGATGAAAAGAAAAAATAATATCATCTTGTTTTTTACCTTTCTGACGATCCTGATGACAGGGGAGGAGGGCAATCTCAGCGCCCAGGTGATCAACGGCATCGTAGCGGAGAAAGATCCATCCGGAAAAGAGACCCCCCTGCCGGGAGTCAATGTTTTCTGGATCGGAACCACCAAAGGAACTTTTACCAATCCTGAAGGTCAGTTTGAACTTCCATTCAAGGGAATTCGTGATTACAGGCTTGTTTTCAGTGCAATGGGTTATCAGAAGGATACGTTGAAGGTCAATAGCAACCAAAAAAACCTCCGGGTGGTCATGGAGACAAGACGACAGTCGCTCGGGGAAGTAGAAGTCAAAGGCCGGAAGGACAACACCTTTATTTCCAAATTGCGTACACAGGCCACTACGGTCATTTCGACCGGAGAACTGCAACGGGCAGCGTGTTGCAACCTGGCCGAAAGTTTTGAAACCAACGCCTCGGTCGACGTTTCGTATTCTGACGCCCTTTCGGGTGCGCGCCAGATACAATTGCTGGGCCTTTCCGGGATATACAGCCAGATTATGACCGAAAATGTTCCACTGATCCGTGGCCTGGCCACCCCGTTTGGACTGAACTACATCCCGGGATCCTGGATGGAATCGATCCAGGTGGCCAAGGGGACCTCCTCCGTGGTCCAGGGTTATGAATCGATTACCGGGCAGATCAATGTCGAATACAAGAAACCTGAAACCGCTGAAAAGCTCTTTATCAACCTTTACGGGAACAGCAACCTGCGAATGGAGGCCAATGCCGATGGCGCTTTGAAGATCAATGATAAACTGAGTGCTTCGCTGCTGCTTCATGGTTCGACCTTCCAACATAAGTTCGACCGAAACGGCGACGGGTTTATGGATATTCCTTTGACCACAACAGTCACAGCAATGAACCGGTGGGATTACCTGGATCCCGGGAAATGGGTTTCCCGGCTTGGGATCAAGTACCTCTTTGAGCAAAGGAATGGAGGACAGATGAGTTTCGAAAAGAGTACCTGGAGCACCGATACCAACGGTATCACCACCGATGCTAAAAAATACGGGTTGGGAATTACTACCAATCGGTTGGAACTTTTCTGGAAAAACGGGATTTTTTTCGGAAAAGATGGAAAATCGAGTCTCGGTTTGATCCTCTCAGGCATCAATCATCAGCAGGATGCCTTTTACGGAATCAATACTTACCATGGGCATGAACAGAATTTCAATGCCAACCTGATCCTGACCTCCGGATTTGACGAGGATCGTCACAGGATTTCGGCCGGGGTCAGTTATTTTGCCGATGATTACAGCGAAAATTTCGTGCAAACCCGCTTGAAGTACCGCTACCAGTCCCTGCCGCCCGATTCTCTCCCTGCACCAGCTGACCTGTTTACCCTGGTTGGCGATTCGGTCGTGGAGCAGGTGTTCGACCGCTATGAAAGAGTTGCCGGAGCTTTTTTTGAATATACTTTTGATATACACGGGAAGTTTGCTGTCATTGCCGGGTTGAGAGGGGATTACAACAACCGTTTCGGCTACTATTTCACCCCGCGCCTCCATGTCAGGGTGAATCCTTCTGCAAACACGACCCTCCGCGCTTCTGTGGGGAAGGGATACCGGTCGCCCAACCTGTTGGCTGAAAATAGTGCGGTTTTCGTGAGCCAGCGGGCGTTATACATGGCTCCCGATCTGGGAAATGAAGTGGCCTGGAACTATGGATTGAATTTTGCATGGAATTTTACCCTTTTTAACGAAAAAGCCGAGCTGGTCGTGGATGCCTACCGTACCGATTTCGTCAAACAGGTGGTGGCGGACCAGGACAGCCTGCCGGGTGCACTTTTGTTTTATAACCTCGACGGGCCCTCGTACGCCAACAGCTTGCAACTCCAGTTCACATTTTCGCCGGTCAAACGGGTTACCATCACTACAGCCTTCAGGCTGAACGATGTTTGGCAGACAGAAGGGGATCAGTTACTTCGCAAGGTGATGATCAACCGGTTTAAAGGGATGGTTTCATTGGGATATGCCACCAAATTTGAAAAATGGAAATTTGATCTGACTGGTCAGTTGAATGGCCCGGCCCGCCTCCCCGATACGCAAAAAATGCCGGCTTCGCTCCAACTTCCGGGATATTCGCCGGTGTGGTTTAACCTCCTTGCCCAGGTGACACGCAAATTCAAACATTTCGAGGTTTATCTGGGAGGGGACAACCTCACCAATTTCCGTCAAACAGATCCCATTGTCGAATACCGGAAACCCTACCATACCCATTTTGATGCCTCCATGGCCTGGGGACCGATTACAGGGATTTCTGTGTATGCAGGAATCAGGCTGACGATTTAACCAATAATCAGAATTTTTCATTACTTTCACTTTTTATTCCTTCAAAAACATGGAAAAATTAATTAAAACAAAACACAATATACTGATCTTCATTCTTTTAATCTTTCCCGTAATCCAATTGTATCCTCAGGAGAAGAAAAACGCGGAGATTAAGATAAAGACTTCGGCAGTTTGTGGTATGTGCAAAGACCGGATTGAAAAAGGCCTGGCTTTCGAGAAAGGAGTCAAAGATGTCACCCTTGACCTCGAAACCAAAGTAGCGACCATTCAATACAATACAAAAGCGACAACTCCCGAAGAACTCCGGTTAAAGATATCCAAACTGGGATATGATGCTGATTCACTTATGGCCGATAAAAAAGCCTATGATAAACTGCCGGTTTGTTGTAAAAAGGATGCACCGCCCCACTGACAAGGAAGGTACCCGATATTGGGATATAACCGCAGAAGCATTGAATAGAGCGGATAATTCCGGGTCACTGGAAATCTCTTTCAATTGACGGAAAAAAAGAGGGCACCCTTATGGAGCGCCCTCTTTGTAATGGTGGTAGTCTAAAGGTTATTTCTTTGCTTTAGCTTTTTTAACAGCCGGTTTGAGCGTTACTTTGGCTTGTTTGATCACGGCCTGTGCTGCTGCCAGCCGGGCGATGGGTACGCGGAAGGGGGAGCAACTGACGTAGTTGAATCCCAGAGAATGGCAGAATTCAACGGAAGAAGGTTCTCCGCCATGTTCACCGCAGATACCGATCTTGAGGTCTTTGCGGGAAGAGCGTCCTTTTTCAACGGCGAGGCGCATCAGTTGGCCCACTCCTTCAAAGTCGATGACCTGGAAAGGATCGACCGGGAGGATCCTCTTTTCGAGATAATCGGGAACAAAACCGCCAATGTCGTCGCGGGAGAACCCAAAGCTCATCTGGGTCAGGTCGTTGGTGCCGAAGGAGAAGAACTGGGCAGTTTGGGCGATTTTATCGGCAGTAAGTGCTGCGCGTGGGATCTCGATCATGGTTCCGACCAGGTGGGGAATCTCTTTCAGTTTGAATTTTTTGCAAACATCCTGGTAAATCTCGTCGATGATCAGGTATTGGTGTTTAAGTTCCAGCTCGGTACAGGTGACTGGGATCATGATTTCGGGGAACACCTTTTTCTTTTCTTTCAGCAGTTCGGCTGTGGCTTCAAAGATAGCCCGAACCTGCATTTCGGTGATTTCCGGGAAAGTGATGCCAAGGCGCACTCCGCGGTGCCCCATCATGGGGTTGGTTTCATGCAAAGCATCGGCCCGGCGGTCGAATTCCTGCATGGAGATTTTCAGGCTCTCGGCAATTTTTTTCCGTCCTTCTTCATTCTGCGGGATGAATTCATGCAACGGGGGATCGAGGGTACGGATCGTAACAGGGTATCCGTCCATGGCTTCAAGGGTTTGTTTTATATTTTCCTTGGCATAGGGGTAGAGTTCGTTCAACGCTTTGCGGCGTTCTTCTTCCGTTTTGGAGGCGATCATTTTACGAAGGATGAACAGCGGTTTTTCGGCATTTTTACCGTAGAACATGTGTTCAGTGCGGAACAAGCCGATCCCTTCGGCGCCGAAAGCCCTTGCTTTGGCAGCATCTTCGGGGGTGTCGGCGTTGGTGCGGATCTTCATCGTACGGATGGCATCACACAACTTCATAAATTCCTGGAAATCAGGATTCTCTTCGGCTGCTTTGATCATCGGGATCACTCCGTTGTAGATATAACCTTTGGATCCGTTAAGGGAGATGGAGTCGCCCTCTTTCAGTGTGATATCACCGATTTTCATGGTTTTTTTGGAGGCTTCGATCTTCAGGGTTCCGGCACCCACGATACAGCATTTTCCCCAGCCGCGGGCTACCAGTGCGGCATGAGAGGTCATCCCGCCGCGGGCGGTGAGAATGGCTTGTGCAGAGCGCATCCCTTCGATATCTTCCGGGTTGGTCTCTTCACGGACCAGGATAACGGTTTTTCCCTTTTTTGCCCAGGCCACTGCATCTTCAGAAGTGAAGACGATTTGTCCGGTTGCTCCTCCGGGGCCCGCAGGAAGACCTTTGGCATTGGGTTTGGTGTTCTTTTCTGCTTTGGGATCGAGGATGGGGTGGAGCAGTTCGTCCAACTGGGAAGGTTCAACGCGGGATACGGCTTCTTCTTTGGTGATCAGTTTTTCATGGTACATGTCCAAGGCCATTTTAACAGCAGCCGGACCATTGCGTTTTCCAACGCGGCATTGAAGCATGTAAAGTTTCCCATCCTGGATGGTGAATTCGATATCCAGCATGTTGCGGTAATGCTTTTCAAGGGTTCTTTCGATCTTGTTGAGTTCCTTGTACACTTTGGGCATTGCCGTTTCAAGGGATTCCAGGTGTTTGGTATGTTCGTTTTTTCCCACTTCATTGATGGGGTTCGGAGTCCGGATACCGGCAACCACATCTTCGCCTTGTGCGTTGGCCAGCCATTCACCGTAGAAATAATTTTCACCGGTAGCGGGATTGCGGGTGAATGCAACACCGGTAGCAGAGGTATCACCCATGTTGCCGAATACCATCGACTGTACGTTGACGGCGGTGCCCCATTCATCGGGGATGCCTTCGAAACGGCGGTAAGCGATGGCCCGTTTCCCATTCCAACTTTGGAATACCGCACCGATAGCGCCCCAGAGTTGTTCCATGGGATCTTCGGGGAAGGGGACACCCAATACTTTTTTAACGATCTCTTTATATTGTTCGATCAATGCTTTAAGATCATCGGCAGTAAGCTGGGTATCACTTAAATAGCCCTTCGATTCTTTTGCTTTGTGAAGCGCTCTTTCAAGTTGTACCCTGACGCCCATGCCCTCTTTGGGCTCAATACCTGCAGCCTTTTCCATAACGACATCGGAGTACATCTGGATCAACCGCCTTTGGGAATCATAGACAAAACGGGGATTCTTGGTCTTTTTGATCAGTCCTTCACGGGTGGTATTGTTCAAACCTACATTCAGAACGGTTTCCATCATACCCGGCATAGAGGCGCGGGCGCCGGAACGAACCGATACTAAAAGGGGATTGTTCTTATCACCAAAAGTGGCACCCATCTCTTTTTCAACTGCTTTCAGACTTTCAGTGATCTGTTTCTTTAACTCCTTGGGATAACTTTTTTTGTTTTGCTGATAGTAAGTACATACTTCCGTAGTGATGGTGAATCCGGCAGGAACCGGAAGACCGATGTTGACCATCTCTGCAAGGTTAGCGCCTTTGCCACCCAACAGGTTTTTCATGTCGGCTTTCCCTTCCGCTTTTTTACCACCAAAAAAGTATACGTACTTTTTGTCGTTAGCTTGTTTTGCCATGGTTATCAATGTTTTAGTTTGCATAAATTTTAAGCCTGCAAAATTACAAGAAATTTCGCCTTCTACAACAAAATCAGGGGGAAATTAGCGTGTCAAAAAATTCACCGGTCCCATGTTCCCCATGTTCCAGAGGATCCATTGCTGACGGCCCGAGAGGTATGCCGTTGGCATTACCGGATTCCATTTGAGGGGATTGGGAAGAATAGCAGCGATCAACGCCGCCTCACCGCGGGTAAGCGAGCTGGCAGACTTTTTAAAATAGGCACGGGAAGCCGCTTCCACACCATAAATCCCTTTACCGGTCTCAATTACGTTCAAATATACTTCCATGATGCGTTGCTTTCCCCATACCCACTCAATCAAAACCGTGAACCAGACCTCCAACCCTTTTCGTATCCAGGACCGTTGAGGCCATAAAAAAACATTCTTGGCTGTTTGCTGTGAGATGGTACTGGCCCCACGGAGTTTTTTCCCCTCCTTTTTCAGGTTGTATTCCCTCGCCTTTTCAATGGCATCCATGTCGAAGCCATGGTGTTCCTTGAACAGGTTATCCTCGGAAGCGATAACAGCCAGCGGCATCGAAGGGGAAATTTTATCCAGGGAAACCCAATTTTTCCGAAGTTTCAATGGTTGATTGTCTGATGATTGCTCTATCATCCGGATCACCATCAGCGGGGTCACCGGGGGATTCACAAAACGGTAAAGGATGACAAAAAAGATGGATGACCCGAGACCGATTGCCATCAACCATAAAAAAACGCGCCAGGCTTTCTTCAAAAACTTTTTCATCAGGAACTCTCTTTTTCCGGCTGATGCCAGCCGGATCTTTCAAGAGCCAAAGATAATACATCTTTGCTCTCTTGGTAGTATGGCGTTGTTTTCCTACTTTTGCAACCTAATTCAAGCCTTTATATGAGCAATTTTATCGGTATCCGTCATGAGGATAAATACAAACTCGAACGAAGAGCCCCGCTTACTCCCAAACATGTAGCCCGCCTTGTCAAACAAAAAAAACTCGACATCATTGTCCAAACCTCCGAAAAACGCGTTTTTACCGATGATGAATACATCCAGGCCGGCGCAAAAATTGCCAAAGACCTGAAAAAATGCTCCGTGATCTTCGGTGTAAAAGAAATGCCGGAATCTTTTTTCGAACCGGGAAAAACCTATGTTTTCTTTGCACATGTGGTGAAGGGACAACCCTATAACATGGACATGTTGCGCAGGATGATGGCGCTCAAATGCAACCTGATCGACTATGAGAAAGTGGTGGATGAACAGGGGAAACGGCTGATCTTTTTCGGGCGGTACGCAGGCATGGCCGGTATGATCAATTCCCTGTGGGCCCTGGGACTGCGGCTGAAAGAACAAGGCCACGACACAAAACTGCCCCGGCTCAAACAGGCACACCATTACCACTCGCTCGAAGAAGCTAAAAACGATCTTTCGGCTGTGGGTCAACTGATTGCGGAGAATGGCATCGATCACAGCCTGCGACCTTTCGTGGTAGGCTTTACCGGCTATGGCAATGTCTCACAGGGCGCTCAGGAAATTTTGGGCTTGCTCCCCGTAAAAGAGATTTCACCTGCCAAACTACTGGAGTTGCATCGCAGGAAAAAACTACCCGATAACCTTGTTTACAAAGTCATCTTTAAAGAACAAGATCTGGTTGAACGAATCGATGGAGAACCCTTTGATCTCCACGATTATTACGCCAATCCCCAAAATTATCAGAGTGTATTCGAAAAGTATGTGCCCCTTCTTTCCATGCTGATCAACTGCGTTTACTGGGATAAAAGATACCCTCGCTTGCTTACCAAAGAGTACCTCAAAAAACTCTTCGGCAAAGGTGAACCCCGGCTGAAAGTGATCGGCGATATCAGTTGTGATGTCGAAGGGTCGGTGGAATGTACCCTGAAATCTACCGAGATCGACGATCCGCTGTTCGTATATCATCCGGATAAACAAACTATTACAATGGGCCATAAGGGAGATGGAGTATTGGTCATGGCGGTTGATATCCTTCCGGCAGAGCTGCCCCGCGATTCCTCCGACGGCTTCGCCGATGTTCTCGTTAATTTCGTGAAACCCATTGCAGATGCCGATTTTGAAGAACATTTTGACGATCTCGACCTGCCCAAACCCATTAAAAAAGCTTTGATCCTCCATAAAGGAGAACTTACTCCCGAATACCAATACATGGCTGATTACCTGTAATAACCTGAAGCAATATTTTTGAAGAAAGACCTGTTAATACCCGCTGAAAAATGAAAAAAATTCTGATCCTGGGTTCAGGAATGGTGGCTCAACCCATCATCCGGCACCTCCTCTCGAAGAACTTCCTGGTCACCGTTGCCTCTAACACACCCGACCGTTCCGACGCGATGATAGCCGGTCATAAAAACGGAACAGCCATCTTCTGGGAAGCCGAAGATGAAACATCACTCGACCGGATGGTCAGTGAACATGACCTGACCGTGAGCATCCTTCCTTATGTTTTTCATGTGATGGTTGCGAACCATTGCGTGAAACATCGCAAGAACATGGTGACCACTTCCTACGCCAAACCGGAAATGAAGGCGCTCGACAGCGCTGCCAAAGAAGCGGGGATTATCATCCTGAATGAAATGGGACTGGATCCC
>Ga0116171_10004063_pt1 | contig 13282 bp, 8 predicted proteins | sample AD_JPNHW2_MetaG_FD_89798 | JGI IMG/M metagenome (GOLD analysis project Ga0116171, IMG submission 89798) | Active sludge microbial communities of municipal wastewater-treating anaerobic digesters from Japan - AD_JPNHW2_MetaG | ecosystem: Engineered > Bioreactor > Anaerobic > Digestate | place...
AAAAAAACTGTTCATCAAATCTGAGAATGTTGGCTCGTTGTTTAATCTGATAAGTTTCATGGTTTTATCCTCCAATTTTTACGTTAATTAATTTTTATGTTTGATAATTATTATGTTTGTAAAATCTCTTTCTCAAACTCTATGCAAAAATTCTTAATAAAGACACCTCTTTATATAAAGTACTTATTATCAATTTTTTACAAATTTTATATCTATAAACACAATAAGCCATATTGGCAGCTTGCAACATAATTTATATGCCATAATGGCATTTATAATTTAATACTAACTCTTTTATTTATTGACTATTAGTTGATTAACAATTTCTTTATCCAAAAATTTTACAGGATTATTTTGGTTGCAAAAAATGCCGCGTAAACTCCTTCCAGAAACTTAATTTATACAAACTAATAAAAAAATACGTGTTTTTTAGTATCTTTACAAAAACAATACTATGAAAAGGATCGCGACAGTTATTGTTTTTTGTTTTTACATTTTCATCTTACCGATATGTGCCCAAAATTCAAGCGGGGCCGATACTATCTACTACGAAATTCAGGGGCTTATCCTGTTAAAAAAAAACACTGAAATCAATGTGGTAATCAATGAACCCATCGCCAAAATGCCGGCGCTGAACACAGTTGGAGAATTATCCAAAAGTTTTGAGAAAGAATTCGCAGGTACTAAAATCACGGGGTGGCTCACCATTGGAATAGTTAAAATTGTCGGCTTCAAAAATCAGGTTATCCGCTTTATACTTATAGAAGAAAAAAGCGAAATCACTGTCGATGGCGTAAAACAAGACCATTTCGGGAACGGTCAAACGGTTAAGTTTACCTGGAAAGAGTTGGCTGGCCCAGACCAAATCCTTTTCGACAAGGGTTTAAAAGAATACGACAACAAGAATAAGCAAGCCGCGATGAACTATTTTAAACAGGTTGTCGTCATCAACCCCAAACACGCAGAAGCCATAAATATGATTGGTATTTTATATCATGAAAATAGTGTTTATGACTCGGCAGTGTTTTATTATAAAAAAGCATGGAAATATGACACGGCAAATATAGCGTACATTAAGAATATTGCAATTGCCAGCACCAATCTGGATAAATACTCCGAAGCCTATAACTTTGCCTTAAAAGCTGTTTTTCATGCTCCTGATGATGCAGAAGCACATTATTTGCGAGCAATTACTTATCTTTACGCCATTATCTATTCATTAAATGGAGAAATGACTGCCGCCGATAAAAAACAAATATTATCAGACATGGATTTTGCGGTATCCGTAAACGAAAACGATTCATTTTATTACAAGGAACGAATGATAATAAGAAGTTTTTTTCAGGATTATACCGGTGCGTGTGAAGATGCCAAAAAGTACCGTGCACTGGAAGGCAGCGCCGGCGATAAATTTGTTATTGAGTATTGCAATTAACTACTAATGATGAAGAAAATTATACTATTGATAGCCTTATCCTTTGTCCTGTCATATTCTTTTGGCCAAAAATTCGGAGGTGGTTTTTTTGCCGGCGTTGCCGCTTCGCAAATTTCAGGCGATCAGCTTGCCGGCTTTTACAAAGCCGGGCCTTACGTGGGTGCTTTTTCCAACTTCAATTTCAATGAAAAATCAGCCCTGCAACTCGAGCTGTATTACATATTAAAGGGCAGCAGCAAAAATCAGCGTCCAAAAATTAATGATTACACCATTTATAAATTAAACCTGCACTACATCGAAGTAAGCTTCTTGTACAAATGGCATTTTTCAAAGCGTTTCTGGCTTGAAACAGGACCGGCACTGGGAGTACTTATGAAAAATAACGCTATTGAAAAAGACGAGTACGGCACTGTCTACGATTCGCAGCGGCCCCGTTTCAATAAGTTTGATTTTAGCGGCCTTGCAGGCTTAGGTGTCAACATTATCGATCATCTGAAAGCTAATATAAGATACCAAAACTCTATTATTCCTGTGCGCGGTTCGGAAATTCCGTACTGGAGAATTCAAAAAAGATGGCAATTCAGCAGTAGCATCACAATATCGGCCATTTACGAAATATGATCCAAAAAAAAATTGTTATCGGAATAACTGGCGCAAGCGGCGCTATATACGCTGAAAACCTCATCAACCGACTGCATCAGCAGCAGGCACAGATTGCCGGATTAGGAATTGTTCTTACGGAAAATGCCATTAAAGTCCGTCAGCACGAACTTGGCTTGTCAGCCAATTCTTTTGCAGCAGGAAAGATATACAACAATAATGATTTTTTTGCTCCTTTTGCTTCGGGTTCTTCACGGTATGATGTCATGATTATTTGTCCCTGCTCCATGGGAACCCTCGGACGCATTGCTCACGGTTATGCCGACGACCTTATTTCCCGCACTGCAGATGTGATGCTGAAAGAAAAAAAAACACTCATCTTGCTGTTACGTGAAATGCCATTTAACCTGGTACACATTGAAAATATCAGATTATTATGCCATGCCGGAGCTACAATATGCCCGGCATCACCCTCTTTTTATTCCAAACCTCAAAATATCGAAGAATTAATAAATACAGTAACCAACAAACTGTTGTTGTTGGCCGGTTTTGAAATAAAAAGTTTTGAATGGGGTAACGAACCTTAAAAAAATTCCCGCCTAAATAGCTATATCATCATCGTCAGCAGGCGACTTTCCAACATCGTCACTATCTTCGTCATCAGAAGCTTTGATATCGGCCTCTGGAATGTCATCTTTGGCAAATAACTGTTCTTCTATTTTTTCATCAGTAGCGGTATCAATCTTGACATCCACTTTTATAAGGTAGGAAGCATCCGCAGTATCAACAGTTATAGCATGAAAAAAATCACCATTGGGTTTAGTAACCTTAAAAATTCTATCCTGGTATCCTTCCGGGTATTTTTGTTGTATAGCTTCTAATACTTCCTGTGTGACGTTATTTATATGAATAATAACTCTCTTTTTTTGTTCCATATTTTTTCTATTCAAAATTGCATGTCCCTATCAAAAAATGTACCGACCTGCATAAAAATTGTTATCAAAATAAATTTCTCGAATTGCCTAAAATAAACTTTTAATAAACACTATCTTAACAATACCAGCGACCCCGTATACTTATGGTATCTTTTATCAATGTCGCGGTAGGTTACCACCCATGTATAGACAGCGGGATCGGCCACCGTAGTTTCATCGATTTTTCCATTCCAGCCTTTTTCAACGTCGTTGGATTGAAATACCTGTTTCCCCCAACGGTCATAAATAATCATTTCAAAAGTACTATTAAGTATTCCCGTGCCTTTAACTAAAAATTCCTCGTTGTTCCCATCCCTGTCAGGTGAAAAAGCATTCGGCGCATAAAACGTTATGCTTTCCTTTACATAAATATCCTTCGAGGCCGTATCCCTGCACCCATGTTCGGTCTGAATGTAAAGGACAATATGGAAGTATCCGGTATCCACATAATGATGCATGGGTTCCGTTTCGTGCGAATACTCTCCGTCGCCCAGCGCCCAGTAACTCCAAAAAGTATTATCCGACAAATTATTAAAGGCCACCCACGATTCCAGAATATCAGTAACGGTTGGCTCCGGTTCAAAGTCAGCATTAGGCTTTGGAAACACGGTAATCATATCTTCAATAGTCATAGAATCAAGGCATCCGTGATTTGAGGTTACATAGATAGTAATGTCGTAATCACCGGCGTTAAGGAAAGTATGTATCGGATTTTTAACTGTATCGGTAGCACCATTATCATGAAAATCCCACAGATAGGTTTGGCCACTGTCGATGGTGGTTTCATAAAACTGTACCCTGAGCGGTTGACAACCGCTGTCTGGTTCGGCTCGCATACCGATTTCAGGTAATGGCCATAGTTCAATCAATGTGGCAGTGTCGCTTATTTTACAATTGAGCAGGTCGGTAGCCACCACCGAATAGGTTCCGGCCGGTAAATTGGACGCGATGGAATCATACCCGCCAAAGGGCGACCAGACATAGGTATAGCCAGGTGTTCCACCAGTTACATGAGCCGTTATTTGTCCATCGGAACCGCTGAAACAAGTTACATTTTTTACCTCAAGAGAGATGAACAATTGTGGGTCGATGTTGTTTATTTGGACGGTATCATAAAAATAACAGGGGCCCTGATCGTACACTGTAACATAATAAGTGCCTGCACCCAGGTTAGTGATAGAATTAGTAGTATTATTGGTTGTGGTAGAATCGCCGGTAGACCAGATATAGGTATAGGGAGGCGTACCGTTTTCAACATAGGCGGTAATCGCACCGGTGGAGTCGCCATAGCAGATGATTTGCGTGGTGATTTCGGCATGCACAGTCATGGGCGGATTAGGTATTAGTTGCTCGGGCGCCATAATGGTATCATATATACCGGTTTGATTAGGCAGCCACCCACCCAGTTGCCAGGTATTGTTATACCAGGTAATAGGGATGTATCCCAGAGGCCAGGTAATATTAATCAGCGGGCCGATATGTATAGTCAGGTCGGGCTGTTGACTGATGGGAGGAACAACTATTGGCGGATTGCAAATTGTATCCCAGCAGGTATCGGGGCCATTTGATTTTTCCATGCATGGGACAGGAAATTCAATGCAATACTCAGGAATGGTGACTTCGGTCATGGATTTAAAGGGTAAGTTAATCCAGAATTCAAACGCAGTGATATTAAAATAAAAGGCCATACTGTCCCAGGTATGATTTGTAAAATCGTTGGTGAGATAATGCTGTATTCCGATGTCCCAGACAGGATACCCGTCACAAGGATATTTGAAATTAAGGTCATAGCCGCACAAAACATTAAAAGTATCGGCTACTCCCGCTTCTACAATAGAATCACCATTTCCGGGATCCGAAATATTATATGGGACAGTGGTGGGAAATGAGAATCGTGTCCAAACATCAGGACATAGAGTAAAATCCTGTGTCATATAGCTATCGAGTCCAAAATTGAGCGCAAGCAAAGTATAATCAATAGTAATACCTCCGCCCAGATCGAAAGTGCCGTTCATATATCCCAGAATCTGGGAAATAATTGGTCCCGCCGGCGGGGGAATCAGTTGAGCGATGGCCGACAATAACTGGATAATATCAATGTTCAGATGCAGCCAAAGGTCATTGCCATGAGCATAAAGGCAGTCATCGGCACCAAGCCAGTCGGTTGTTACCACATAAGGAATATCAATGAACCCTGTTAATCCTATATCCCACCAATCGCTAATTATGATTGGCAATACGTCATCGTGGCAAATACTGAAGAAGAATCCGTTCCAGCAGGGATAAGACACCTCGCCGGTTTGAGAATTCAAATAAAAAATATTGATAGAGTCAGTAGGCAGGTTCAAGCTTATGATATCCAGGGTAAAGCAATCATATAAACACACGGTAGCCGAAATATCTAAGCCGAAGCCAAAGAAAAAGTCAAGTTGAATGATTCCGGCGGTCGGAAAATGCGTGGTGAGGTCCCATCCTGGTTCCACATTATAATCAGTGTTTATCGTGATCCATTCGCCGGGGTTGAAAGTATAATTATCAGGAAAAGTAAGGTCGATTGAAACAGGGTATTCTGCATCAATAGATCCTGTGGTAAAGCCATGGATGCTAAACACCGAGGCAGCTTCAAGCCAGGTGCCGATATCCACTACTGCCCCCCATTGTCCAAGCCAGCCCAAATCTTCAATACCTCCAAAAGAATTGGTATCTCCAAAACTGATATCGAACAACTCAATATCCATATTCAGAGTAAACGGGCTGCCATTGGGCCCCCACATATTCTGATCATGAGTAACCCAGTCAACATTGTGTGTAACGGTATGAGTTTGCGAAGACAACTTGCCGCCAATGCCCAACATCAGGAAAATAAAACAAAAAATGAGTAGTATATATTTTTTCATAAAGATTGTTTTCGCTTAATCAAACTTTACTGACAGCAAACATTCCCGCAAGGGAACAAATAGCATTTTTCGGGCAACCACCGGGTAATTGGCGCTAATCCATATGGTCCTGTTATAATCTCCTGTAAACAGCATTAAGCGTTCATACTGCAACTCCTTTGACCCGTCTTTGCTCTTTACAGGAAAACTTACCAGATAGATTATTGCATCTTTTTTTTCTTTTGTTTGAATTTCCTCTTTGGTGATGAACTTCACGCCCTGTGTTTCAAGGTACTCTTTCGACATATATTGCGCCACAATCGGATAAGGTGTCCCGACAATTTCCTGTACCGAAACAGAGGCTCCCGACCCATCGTGCATAAAGCCAAATTTCCCATCATTAACAAAAGCTTTAAAATAGGCAGGAGGCACTATGCGAATATCGCTGTTGGGGACAGTAACATATGCATTCATTATAGAGTCTTTCTGTGCTTCACTAAAACCCTGTGAAAAACCAGTACAGCTCAACAATATAGCAGCAATTAATAAAAATGCACTAACACTGCTGGTGCTTATTTTTTTAAAGAGTAATAACAATTTAATAATCATTAGTTAAAACACAAATATACACATTATTACAAACAATAACAACAAAACCGTTTCAACACCGAAAATCTGATTTATTATAAACCAACAATAGTAATAACGATAATTTTAATTTTTCTCTTTGGTTTGTATTATTATTTATTTTTTTAAGAGTCAGAATTTTACAATCTTTCTGTTAACAGCTTTCCCATTCATAGTTACGGAAATAAAATATACGCCATCTGTCAACCCCGACAAATCCAATACTTTTCGTTTAGTGAAAGGCTCAGCTACATATTCCAAAACCTTTTGGCCTTCGAGATTAACAATAGTGAAATCTATATGATCCTTATTATCTTTTATGTCCACATAAAGTACGTCTTTGGTTGGATTGGGAAAGATAGAGATACTGCTTTCTAATTCGGTAATTGATATGCCTGTGTTATCCAATACGGTGATGGTAATATTGTCGGAAGCGCTACAACCCCAGCCATCAGTTACAGTTACTGTGTACATATGTGGTCCAATCTGCACATCCAGCCCGACTACGGTTATTGTCTGCGTATTTTCACCGGTTGACCAGTGATAAGAAGAAAAACCGTTGCCGGCATCAAGAACTATGGATCCGTTGTAAAGCCAGATAGAGTCATCTGGGCCGAGGTATACCGCCGGCATAGTATGTACAAAAAGCTGCACACTATCGGAAGTAATTGATGGAGGACAGATGTTCTGAATACGGCATCTGAACCAGGTTCCGTTCATCATCATATTCGCATTATCAATCTGGTAAGCGGCCGAAACTGCTGTCGGCCCGCTGGCGTTCGACCAGGCGGTATCTGCCGGAGCCCGTTTTTCCCACTGGTATGTAAGGTTGCCGCCCGAAGCACTGACACTTATCGAAGTGTCTGAGGTAACACAAACATGCGTTGTAACAGGCTGTGCAGTAATAACAGGACTGGTATTTACCGAAAGTGTGACAACATTGGTAGTGGCTGCCGGCGAACAATCGCCTGTAACTATACATCGATATCTGTAACCACTCATTGATGCTGTTATACCGGTGATGCTATAAACATTGGTTGTTGAAGCTCCGGGTGCGTTATGCCATGAGGCGCCGGCATCAGTGCTTTCTTCCCATTGCAATGTAATATTGGTTCCTGCAGCGGTGAGTGCAAAAGTAACATTTTGACCCTCGCAGTTGCTCTGATTGGTAGGTTGGGTAATAATGGATGGCAACATCTTAACAGTCAACAAAACATCGATGGTTACAGTATCAGGGTCGCAATTGCCGGCCAGACGGCAGCGATACCTGTAACCGTTGAGGTTGGCAGGAGCATTGGTAATAACATATGTTGACTGGGTGGCCGTGGGCCCCGAACAATTAGTCCATGAACCGGCCGGAGCCAATTGCTGCCACTGGTAAGCAACGGTAGTCCCTGTGGCACTTACTGTAAAATCAGCGGTAGCTCCCTGACAAATCGTAACATTAGAGGGTTGATTATTGATGGTCGGTGGAGTACCGACAGAAAGCGTGGCACTTTGCGAATTGGTGGGTTGTGTGCAAGGTGCAGAAATAATACAACGGTAGTAGTAATTGTTTTGAGCCGTTAAAACACCATTGATGTAATAAACAGAATCATTATTATCATTGGGTGCGTTATTCCATAGGACGCCGGCTGTGGCGCTGTACTGCCAAAGATAGGTTACCGGGAAACTACTTTCGACCGCGACAGAAAACATGGCCGTATCGCCGGCACAAACCGAAATGGAAGCAGGATGACTGGAAATATGTGGCTTAATCAGTTCATAAGCGCCAATATCAATGCGATTAGCAGAAAAACGGATGTTTCCAGCCAAATCATGCGCAGGCAGTTGCAATCCGCTAGTATCAGTTTTTCCCCTGTTATAGAGTTGCGAGCAGGGATCGGGAGCAAAATCGGCCATCAATCCGGAATAGGCTATTCCGGCACCGGCAGGAGGAGCCATAAAAGCAGGAATGGTATCGATATTGTTTTGATAAGCTCCGTTGAAGCCGGTAAAACCATTGAAGCCCATGGCTGTAGTATCGCCTGCTATATCACAATAATAAAACTGAGGATTACTCAACGAGTCATCAATAAACACCTGACTGCCCGAAGTAACAGCCGAATTATTGTATAATACATTATTATTCAATACCGGTCCGGAATGTGCGCAAAAAATTCCTCCTCCATTGGTGTTAGACAAATTATAGGCAATGGTGTTGTTAGTCAGCACCGGGTTGGAACGAGATATCTTCAGCCCGCCGGCATTATTGGCAGTATTATTAACTATCAGGCAGTTTATAATTTTAGCATGAGACGTATCGCAGGTTATGGCGCCGCCAACGACAGAAGTATTGTTAGCGAGGATAGTCGATTTTATTACAGGTGCGGCGTTTTTACAATAAATTCCTCCAGCTTCACTGGTCGCCTGATTATAAGCGAAAATACAATCGGTAACTTTCATATTAGCGTTTGAATCGCAACAAACAGCACCTCCATTATTGTTGGCAAGATTGTTATAAAAAGCTGATTGAGATATGAATATGGAAGAGTTTAAGGCATATACTGCCCCGCCATTCATAGCCTGATTATTTTTAAACAACGTATTGGAAATTTTTATCTTCGGAAAATTAACTACCATTAAGGCCCCCCTGTTCATGCCTGCATTCTTTCCATAACTGAAGCGGCAGTATGAAAATTTCGAGCTATCGTTTCCGGCGGGTGTATTATAAAAAATTACTCCTCCCCATCCGGCAGAAGTGTTTTTCGCAGTAAAAACGATGCTGTCAGCAACAGTAGCCTGGGCGTTTAGTCTGCCATTAACCGTGATACTGTAATGCCCCTGAGCTTCGACATATACTTTGGGATTAATAGTAAGTGTCACCCCGTTATTAATTGTTATGTCGCAGGTTAATTTTACGGTGTCGGCAGCCCAAACCGTGTTCTGGATAATATTTCCGCACACACTGATTACCTGCTCCCGCTCATAAGCACCAATATCAATGCGACCCATGCTAATACGTGGTTTTTGAGCTATATCAATGCCCAGAAGTTTGAGCCCTGTAGTATCAGGAGTACCTGCATCAAGGCAAGGTGAAGCATGCTTAATAAGGTAATTATGTTGTACGGTATCTTCAAACAGCGGTGGAACCTCAAGGTTGTTAAGATATTGTCCTGTATAGGTTTGAACTCCCTGGATGCCAAATCCTGCGTATCCGCCCTGGATATCGCAATAATAAAAGTTGGGGTCACACAGATCGGTCATCAGTGCCACCTGCGGGCCAATACCCGAGGCAGTATTTGAATAAAGGATATTATTTTTCAGCGTGGGACTAGAGTTGATACATATCATGGCTCCGCCGTGAGTGGCTTTATTATAGACAATAGTGTTGTTGTTAAGTAAGGGGTTGGCAATATAGCATCCCACACCGCCACCCAACAGGCCCATATTGTGTCTGATCAGGTTCCCGTTGGCTCTGGCCAGGGTGGTATCGGCAAAAAACACACCACCGCCGCCGTTGTTGGCGAAATTGGAAATAAAAGTATTATTATATATTGCCGGAGCTCCCGAACTCACGTATAGGCCGCCGCCGCCAGTACTCTTATTGTTGGAAAAATCACTGAACCGAATCAGGGCATTTGATTTTCTTAAATACACCGCACCGCCGTTGGTTTTGGCTGCGTTATGGTCAAAAGAGCAATATGAAATTTTTAGTTTGGAAAAGCTATTTACACAAATGGCTCCGCCGTTGGCATCATCACCGGTACCATTCGCCTTGGCATAAGAAAACCGGCAATAAACAAGCTTTGAGGTGTCGGTACTTACATTATTGAAAAACCGGACACCATACCATCCCCCATTGTTGGATGTCATCGTTGAAAAACCGGTAGTGTCGTTAATGGTAAAATGTATTTGATTATTTACCGTTCCCATGGCCAGTAAACGTCCATTAACATTGAATTTGTAATGGCCCTGAAAAATCACCATGGTGCCTGGATTGATAGTAAGGGTAACCCCGCTGTTAACAGTAATATCGCCAATGATAAAAACAGTATCGGTGCTCCATGTAGTGGAAAAAGTTAACGGTCCGGTGGCATATTGGCTGGTTCCAAACGAGTTAAAAGACAGTGCCAGAAAAAAACTCAGTACTGCACAAGTAAAAAATGCTTTTTTCAATAATAGTTTCATGGTAAAGTAAAATTTTATCTAACAATGGTAACAGTTCCTTCTACGATTTTGCTTCCGTCTCCTGCATCAAAAATGTAATAATAGACACCGTCGGACAGGCCTTCAGCATTCCAGGTATTTCTGTAATGGTCGGCTTCAAACACTTTATTACCCCATCGGTTAAATATGGTTAGTTTGTTTGCAGTATATTTTTCCACATTTTTTATTTCAAAAACATCGTTGTATCCGTCATTATTCGGAGTAAATACATTCTCAAACTGCAGGACATCGTCGATGACCTCCACTTTACGCACGGCGGTATCTTTACAGCCATGATCCGAGGTAACAATCAACGAAATATAGTAAATATTTTCGCCGGTGAAGGAATGGGATGGTGATTCGTAATCAGAGGTATTGGCAGAGCCGGCGCCAGGATCATTAAAATCCCAATTCCATGCATAAGCATAGGTTGACTGATCATCGAAAAATACAGTCCATGTTGGGTACTCGGTTTTATTGACAATAGTAGGGGTTGCGGTAAATGCGGCCACCGGTTTAGGATGCACAGTGATATAATCATCACGAAACATCGTGCTGTCGCAGCCGTAAATTGATATTACCGTACACGAAACGTCGTAGGTGCCCGGCGTCTGAAATATATGGACAGGATTTTTGATCGTATCATGGGCAGTGCTGTCGTAATAATTCCATTCATAGGATTGCCCCTGATCCGGGCTTAATTCACTGAAATTAACCACTAAGGGCTCACAGCCATCTGTAATGTCGGCAACAAAATTCACCGGTGGCAGGGGATGCAACTCTATCAGGGTAATGGTGTCGGATTTGTCGCAGTCCACTGAGTCAACAACATAAAGGATGTAAGTACCGGCAGGCAGATTAAAAGCTGTATCGGAGTTACCGCCTAAAGGCACCCAGTCATAAGTATATCCGGGTGTTCCACCCCATACATTAGCCGCTATCATTCCCGTGCTATCGCCGGCACAGTTGATGTCGGTACCGGTAAGATTAATAAAGATTTCGGGATTCACGTAATAAATGATCAGTTGTTCAGTAGAGGAACATCCGTTAACATCAGTAACAGTAACCAAATAATTACCCACTCCGACTGTAATGCTGTCGGCAGTAGCGGTCGTGGTAACTGTTTGCCCGGTATTCCATACATAGGTATAAGGAGGGGTTCCATTATGAGCAAAAACTGTTATTACAGCGTCGGTATCTCCGAAACAAATAACATTGGGCCCTTCTATTTCGGTATAAAAAGGATCGTTGGGATACATAATCAGTTGACTGGTCATAACGGTGTCAAATAGTCCTATGCCGCTGTTATCAGGCAGGAATTCGGCTAATTCCCAGGTATCATCAAACCAGTCAAATTCAATATGTCCCAGAGGGATACTCAAATTGATAAGCGGACCAATAGTATAACTTGCATCAGGTTGCTGCGTGGCCGGTGCGCAAACCTGAGGGAAACATACCAGTTGCCAGCAGGTATCGTTGCCTAATGATTTTTCGGCACAGGGTACCGGCATATTGATACAATATTCCGGGATGCAGAAATCGCCCATTATCGGGAACGACGGCAGGTTCAGCGTAAAAGTAAATGCCGTAAGGACAAAAGTAAAAGTGAGGCTGTCAAAGGTATGATTCCGGAACTCATTATCCATAGAAAACCGCACATAAGCGGGCATAATATCGGGCATATTACAAGGAAGGTCAAGGTTGAGGTTATGATCTACCTGAAAGGTAATATTGTTAGAAAATCCGGAATTTACTACTGTTCCGGTGCCCGGAATGGTTTCTGTATAGGAATAATTGTTTGGGAAAGTGAGATTAGCCCAGATAGTAGGGCAAAAAGAGAAATTCTGCACCATATAGCTTGTAACCAAAAGATGCATGGTAAGCAGGCTATAATCAATGGTAATACCTGCACCGATATCGATAGTGCCGTTCAGGAGGTCGAGGACCGAATCAAGGCTTGGGTCAAAAGCACCGATAAAAGTAAGTATATCAAGGTCAAACCACATAAAGGCGCTGTCGCCTTTGGCATACAGGCACTTGTCGTTGGAAAGCATATAGTCGTTGGTTTCCACGTAGGGCAAAGTAATCACCCCGCTAAGACCAATGCCTCCAAGGTTGTTGAATACCAAGGGAAGGATTGTGTCGTGGGCCATATAAAAACCTATGGCCGGATCATACCAGGGATAGGTGATGGAAGCCACCCCGTTGCTGTCGGAAATATCGAAAAGCAAGGTTGTATCAAGGGGAACACCCACTTCAAAAACATCAAAATACGTGCAACTCCACACACAAACTTCGGCATCTACATCAATGTTAAAACCGAAATAAAAGTCCAAGGAAACATGACCTGAAGTCGGAAATTGTGTGGTAAGAAACCATCCGGTATCTACCTGATAGTTGGATTCTATTGTAATGGTCTGGCCCGGATTGAACATCATGCTGTCGGGGTAGGTGAGGTTGATGATGGTAGGATAATTGACATCTACCCAACCCGTGGTAAATCCGTCAATGTTAAAGTTGGATCCCATCCTTAACCAATAATCAATAGTTAGCATGGCCCCGAAATCGCCGCCGAGAATATT
>Ga0116171_10004068_pt1 | contig 13273 bp, 11 predicted proteins | sample AD_JPNHW2_MetaG_FD_89798 | JGI IMG/M metagenome (GOLD analysis project Ga0116171, IMG submission 89798) | Active sludge microbial communities of municipal wastewater-treating anaerobic digesters from Japan - AD_JPNHW2_MetaG | ecosystem: Engineered > Bioreactor > Anaerobic > Digestate | place...
ATTGATTTATAATATCAATATCAACTACTCGAACACCAAGGCAACTGATCTTGTATTTGTATGATTCGGCGAATAAGTTTCCCTGTATGAACCATAAGCAAATGAGAAACAGCAAAATAAAATAACGTGTATCATGATTCTTCATTCTGTGTCAGCAGGCGCATCTTTACATAATGGATACGCTGTCCTTTCATATTTGTGATGATAAAATTGACCTTATCCTCAATGGTTATGGATTCACCGCGCTTGGGGATCCGGTTGAATTGTGCCAGGAGATAATCTGCAATATTGTCATAAAGTGCAGTGTCGATACCCAGTCCGAATTCATGATTCAAATCTCCGATACCGTACATGCCATTCACAATATAGTCCTTGTCATTCAATTTATGCAGCATGGGCGGTTCGTCTTCGTCAAATTCATCCTGGATCTCACCGACCAGTTCTTCCATAATATCTTCAAGAGTGATGAGTCCGGAAGTCCCGCCATATTCATCCACAACTATTGCAATCTGTAATTTCCTGCTTTTGAATTGGTTCAGCAGAACCTGTACTTTCATATTTTCAGTAACATAATACGCTTGGCGCATGAGTTGTTTGACACTGTGCTTTTCGGGAGATAGGATCAAGTCCTTTGCATAGATCATGCCCACGATATCATCAATATGTTCACGATAAACCGGAATCCGGGAATAGCCTGATTCCATGAGAATATTCCGCAAATCATCCATTGTGCTGTTTTCTTCCACTGCCACGATGTCGACCCTCGGAACAATGATCTCCCGCAATTCAGTCGTTGAAAGCCTGAATATGCTGGCGATGATCTTCTTTTCATTTTCGTCGAGAGGGTGGTTGGATGACTTCGAAGTGATGAGATTCTTGAAATCCTCTGATGTGAAGTTATTTTCCATCTGGCTTTCAATGGTATCTTTCTTGGATATAAGGTGACTGATCCATTCAAGAATGATTAGAATCGGATACAATATTGTCTCTAAACCAAGGATGAGCAGCGAGGCAAAACCCGAGAATGTAATCGGTTTTGAATAGGAGAGCATTTTGGGAGTGACTTCACCAAACATGAGGAGTAACAGTGTCGTGACGATGATTTGGATGGTTACACATAGGGGTACACTGTAATGTCCATGTTCTGCAATTCTGATAGCGATCATGGCTGCTGAGGTGGATGCCCCGACATTCACGAGGGTATTACCAAGCAAAACAGTGATCAGCAGTCTTCTTGGTCGTTTCAATATCTTCAGGATTCTTGCATCTCTTTTCCTTTCAGAATTATTGAGCATGGAGATTTGGATCTTATTCAGGGAAAAGAATGCTGTCTCTGAGGCAGAAAAGAAAGCGCTGCATATGGTTAGGATGATAAAAATTACGACTAGCGTACCTATATCCACGAGGATTATAACTCCTTTATAAACGACCGGTATTCATCTTCCTTCATCATCATTCGTTGCCGGTCTTCTGTGCGAATGTGATCGTAGCCAATCAGATGCAATAAACCATGTATCAGTAATACAGTGAGTTCATGTGCAAGTGATTCACTACCTTTTTGTCTATCAGCCTGCTCAATGTCAATAACAATATCACCCAGGAATGTGGGATCAGGTTCATCTGCATTGAACGTCAGAATATCGGTGATCGCATTTGAACCGCGATATTTACGGTTTAATACCTGCATTTCCCTGTCATTTGTGATCAACATCTGAATGCTTGAATCAGGTTTGATATCACCAATTTCCATGGCTTTGGCAATGATATGTTCAAACATCTTCCTGGGTATTATTCCAGGATGGTGCTTTACAATTTCTAGTACTTTCATCAACGGTTCGTTTCGTTCTTGTCTTCAGGATATTCAAGTCGTTTCCGATAAATACTCTCCAGAATCGGAAGCATTTTCTTTTTCACAAGTTCAAGTTCCTGTATGGTAATGGGAGCATCATCCAATTGACCATCACGGATCAAACGGAGGATTGTATCATCGATCATCTTTCTTATCGCATCACGGGAAGGTTCTGTCATGGACTTCGATGTCGATTCCACGATATCAGCGATCATCACAAGGGCAGCTTCTTTGCTGGTGGGCTTTGGCCCCGCATACTGGAATTTTGATAAATCGATATTCAATCCTTCTTTTTCAGCCTTATTCAGGAAGTATCTGATCACACTTGTTCCATGATGCTGCTGAATGATATCGATCACGACCTGTGGTATCTTGTTCTTCCGCGCAAGAGCAACCCCTTCATTCACATGTGCCCTGATCTTGGTGGCACTTTCGAGAGGCGGAAGATGGTCGTGAAAATCATCTGAATCACGGTTGTTTTCAGTGAATATCATGGGATTAGAAATCTTGCCGATGTCATGATAATAACTACCGACCCTGGCAAGCAGAGGATTGGCACCAATTGCTTCAGCAGCACTTTCAGACAGGTTTCCGACAATCAGGGAATGATGGTAGGTACCCATTGCATTCGAGGCTAATTTCTTCAGGATTGGGTGATTGAAATCAAGCAGTTCCAGTAATATCTGCTTGGAGGCAATATTCAGTTTTCTTTCCACCCACGGAACCAGAAGTATCAAGCCGATGATGGTTAGGGTCACTGAAATGAGCGTATAAACAAAATGTTTCAGGACGACCATGAAGGGATCGGTTCGATAGAGAGAAAAGGCAAAATTAACCAGTATCATGGAGAAAAGAAGATATAATCCAACATCCAGGTAATCCTGCTTGTCACCGATGCGTTTCAGGGATAGAACTGCACCCATAGTGGCAATGGTCATGATCAGAGGATCGAATATCTGCCAATTCAGATATTGAGCGACGACAACGAAATTGATGAAATTATAAAGAAGCCCAAGATTCGTGTTGAAAATGATGCAAATGAGAAGGATGGATAATGAATACGGTAATATCAGGAAATGGATTGAAAGAATCTTGGTAAATACAAGCGTCATGCCCGCATTTAATATCAATCCGCACCAAATCAGCAGCATTTCCCTCTTCGTAAAATCATGCTTCGGAAGATAGAGGATCATGATCAGGTAGAATCCAAGCATCACCAAAAGGTTGATCAGGAAACTTCCAATAACGGATATGATAAGTTTTACATGATTGACATTATCGCTATTCGTTTGATCCGACAACATGGATTGTATCTTTTGGATCACTTCAGCAGTAACTCTCTGGTTCTTTCGAATAATCTCTTCATTCTTCAGGACGGTTCCACTTATCTTCTGTATCTGGGACTTAGCCTGGTCATATAATTGCTCTGTTTTTTCATGATCGACCACAACATTCGGGTTGATGAACAAGTCTCCCATTTCAACTAATGTCGAGTTGTGGATATTGGAGACTGTGAGTTGGGAGATCATCTTCCTCGCCTGTTTCACGCTCATGAGTTGCCTGATGGGTATCTGGATCAAGCTTGTTCCATCGCCTACGGATATGCTGTCGTAGGGTATATTATCATAGACACCCGTCTGCATCAGTTCGGATACTTTAGAGGTCAGGATTGTGTATAGCAACTGACTCTGGGGTTTCCCAATGATATCTGCGAGCGTTTTATGAGAAACTGAAAGATCATTTTGTTTGAGATTAGCATTGATCGTTGCGCTATCAGCAGCGCTTTTACCCTGTGAGATGATCTCGAAGAATGTGTTCAATCGCTTTAGGGTATTGAATTGTATGTCATCTGAAATCATGTAAACGGGTCGTATATGGGATGTGGCTTCTTTTTCCTCTTCCGATATCTGGTCAGGTGTTTTCAGAATATTGAAAGTATAGGGGGCAATGATATCATATTCCGCCAGTTGCCCTTCCTTCAGGTCATAAGCAGGCAAATGCCGAACCAGCGGCTTATAGATATACGATAAGCCCGTCAGAAGCAATGCTACCAGAACAAGAAAAAATAAATGTGTTTTATTCATAGATTATAACAAATTCGCTTCCTAATATTTTATATACATCAATCAACTAAAGTATTTTCTGTCAAGAAATACGATGAATGAGCATCACAATGGAGGCATTGCTCGTATCCAGAGGGAATTCATTGACGAACAATGACGATAAATCAATTTGACGATGAGGTAAGTATGAAGATTCAGGCTGTGATTTTTGATTTGGATGGCACTCTCATCGATTCCATGGGAATCTGGGAAGATGTTGACCGTGTCTTTTTAGGACGGCGCAATATCGCAGTTCCTCCAGATCTGTTCGATGATGTCAGCGCCGGAAATAACTTCCAAGGCTTGGCTCAGCATTTCAAGGATCGCTTTCAGTTGTCTGAATCCATTGATGAGATCATGAAGGAATGGACTGAACAGGTGGTGGAATTCTATGTCCATCATATTCCTATCAAGGACGGGGTGAGGGAATTGCTTGCATTCCTGGCGAAAAACTCAATCCCAATGGCGATTGGTACGAGTAATTCCGTTTTTCTGACCGAGAGTGTCCTGAATAGACATGGACTCATGCCATATTTCCAGTATATCGTAACCGGAGCTGATGTTGAATGTGGAAAACCTTTTCCCGACATATACCTGAAAACTGCTCAACTTCTGCAGGTGAAACCGGAATTATGTTTGGTGATCGAGGATTCATTGCAGGGAGTACAGGCAGGAAAAGCGGCAGGCATGAGTGTTGTTGCCATCAGTGATGAGTTTTCCCGAAAGGAAGAGGATAAGATCAGAGAAGAATCCGATTATTTCTTTGATAATTTTCAGCAAATACAGAATTTACTCATGAAGAAATTAGAGGTTTGAATTGCAGAATCATACGAAAGGTCAATTATATATCATTATTGGTGCCTTTGGCAGTGGGAAAAGCGAATATGCGATCAATCTTGCCTATGAAATGAATCAGATAGAGAAGAACGTCGTTCTTGTCGATCTCGATATTGTGAATCCTTATTTCCGCAGTCGCGATGTCAGGGAACAATTTGAAGCGATTGGGATCGAAGTCATCAGTCCCGATAAGGCTTTTGGTCATGCCGATGTACCCATGATATCTCCACGTATCAAGGGTGCCATCCAGAATCTCGAGAAGACTGTGATCCTGGATGTTGGTGGTGACCCTGCAGGTTGCCGGGCATTAGGTCGTTTTGTGGCTGAAATCGAAGAAAGAGGCTATGAAATGCGGTTGATCATCAATACACGCAGACCATTCACCTCTTCGGCAAATGAGATCGTGGTGATGATGAAAAACCTTGAATTCACTTCCCGATTGAAAGTGACAGAACTCGTTTCCAATACGAATCTGATGGAGTTTACTGATGAGAACATCGTCAGGGAAGGAATCAGCATTATCGATGAAGCATCCAAACTGGTGAATCTGCCATTTCATGAATATTGTGTTCTCGAGGATTATCAGGATAGGATACCTGGGGATTTGGAGAATTTACGAAAGAGGGTCATCCATCACTATCTCTTGAAACCTTGGGAAAAGAAATAGCACTGAATCCGGTCAATACTCGTAGTTTAATTCTATTGTCGCTCTCCAGATCAGGCTTTTCCACTGTTGACCGGTTGGATTGATACTGAATTTCACAAAGGAATCATTACGGAAATAGTAATTGATATTGAATAAAACATCCATTTCATGAACATCTCCGAAATTGTATTTCGGCTGGAACTTGAATTCAGTTTGTTTGTAGAATTTCTGAACCGCGATATCAAATGACCTGATATTATTCTGCGCTGAAATGCTGTATGCTTCATCACTATCATTCTTATCACCCGTTTCATTATGCTCGAACCTGAATCCTGTGGAAATGGAGAAATAGTTCATGTTGATGAAGCGGGAAGGCAGATTTTCCCAATCTTTATATGAATATCTCCTGACAACGGGGTAATCATTATATTCTACTCGATAATTGGCGATGATCTGTCTGTAAAATCGATCCTTGATGATCTGCTCACCTGATGTAGGATTGATGATGTAACTATAAACAAAATCATCATAATCAGCCCTCAATTGATACATCTGCTGTAAAAGAATACAGTCCCCGATCACGAAATCCATCCCCGGTTGAAGCAGATAACTGGTTCTGATACTGTTGTTGGCAGATAAGGCACTGTCGATGTATATCTCCTTCCACTTCGTTTGGGAAAAGGCGGTTCGCCACAATATTCTTTTCTTGAAATTTGATTCAATGCCAAACAGCCATGAGTCAGTAACTGCATCGTTGTCCAGTCCATTCGAAGTTTCGTATTTCGTTGTATTCAATTGCAAATCATGCGTGACATAGATTGAATCTGCATCTCTGAAATTGTAACTCACTCCGTATTGAACTCTCCTGTTCTCAATTGTTCTTGAGTTGCTCGAAACTTTGAATTCCTTATCCTGGTACTGGCTTTCTGCAGTTGCAAAACCTCTGAAAGTAGTCCAGAATGGCATTCTCAATGTCAATGAAGCAAAGTTACCTGTATCCGTGTTGTTCTTGTTCACTGCTTCATTCAGATGGTTCTTTAAATATGAGAACTGGTTCATCACATGAAGAGATACATCATGGGCAAGAATCCTATCGTAGTTGAAGCCTGCTTGAAGATTACGGCGAATCTGTGTATCCGTATGTTTATATTGAGATACGGAATCCGTGTGTGCTATCAGTGTATAGATACGATCATCATTATCATAATATGAAAAATCGGATGAATAATTCTGGTTGTCGGTATTGAATTGCCAAGTGCAGTCAGCTCCATATCTTTTACGCCATTGATATTCAAGTGCAGTTTGCTCAAAATTTCCATGCACGGCAATATCATGGATCCCAAGCCTTGCATTATAATTCAGTTCATGTGAATCCTGCAATCCTCTATTGAGTAGGATATGATTCGGAACAAATCGGTCATCTTCACTCTCATAATGGTAGGTCACATCATTATCGATCGTCAGGCTGTCTGTCACTTTCCAAAGTAAGTCATATCCTGCGGTTCTCTTATGAATTCTTGTGACACCCTGAGATGCGAGAGGTTCGCTGCGATTATAGAAATAATCATAACCGAAATGCAATTCCTGGTCGAGACGCTTGCTGTCCCTGCTGACAGACCATACAAGATTGTATATTTTATCCAATTGCTGAAACTTATCATTCTTGCCGAATTCTACACTTCCCCGATGTGAGAAAAGCCATTGCTCTGCAGGATAATAGTCATAGAAGAAACGCTGCTCAAGCGTTCTGCTGGCATTATACTCGTGATAGTAGGTTTCGAAGCCGTTATAGCAATGCAGTGAGCTAAAGAAGCTCAATGCAGCTATGCAGAGCAATAAATTCCTGCTCATTGAGTGTTTCACCACGTCGTGTCAAATCAATTGGGGTTGTTTGAAGCAGTTTTTCATATTGTTCATCAGTCAGAATATGCCGTACATTATTGCGTAGCATTTTTCTCCTTTGCTGAAATGCTGTTTCAATGAGTTTCCAGTAATTTTCAATATGTGAAATGGTCGGCTTATCCTTTCGAGGTGTCAGTTTGATTACGGTCGAATCTACCTGCGGGGGTGGGGTGAAAACAGTGGGAGGTACATGAAATAAAAGGCTGATATCAAAATAATATTGCATCTTTAACGTGAGAATTCCATAATCCTTCGTTGAAGGTTTGGCAAGCATACGCAGGGCAACTTCCTTCTGGATCATTACCACGATTTTGCTGAAATGTGCATGATGCTCTGCAATGCGAAACAGCAGGGGAGATGTGATCTGATACGGTATATTGGCGACCATGGCGATGTTTTCATCAGGGAAAAGAGTATTCCAATCGACTTTCAGCACATCTCTTTTGATTAACCTGATACGTTCCTGATATTTACTTTCAAGGTAATCCTGCAGCGTGTAGTCAATTTCAAAAACCGTTACATCACAGCCTGTTTCCAGCAATGAATCTGTCAGTATGCCTTGACCACCTCCAACTTCCCATACCTTTTCATTGGCTTTCACACCTGATTCCTGAACAATTTTACGGACAATATTACCATCTGTCAGGAAATGCTGACCGAAAGCCTTCTTGGGTTTGAAATCGGATGTATGATACATGTTACCTCTATACATCATTACAGGGAGTTGGGTTTATTTTGTCAATGTAGAATAAAAAAAACCCCGGCGTTTACCGGGGTTTTCTATGATTAGGGAGTAATTATTTTTTCTTCTTGAAAGACTTAACATCCTTGTCTTTCAATCCGCGAATACGATAGTATTCAACTACAAGTGGGCTTGCCACCAATACTGAAGAGTATGTACCGGATATGACGCCGATGAGCATTGCCCATCCGAAATCACGAATCACGGTTCCTCCAAAGACAAGAAGAGATATGATACTCAGCAGAACCGTACCTGAGGTAATGATCGTTCTGCTTAATGTCCGGTTGATCGCATTGTTGAAGACAACATCGATCGGTTCCTTACGGTGTATCTTCATATCTTCACGGATTCTATCATAAATCACGATGGTGTCATTGATAGAGAAACCGACGATCGTCAATAATGCAGCAACGATCGTAACACTGATTTCCTTGTTCAGCAATGAGAACAAACCTACTGTGATCAGCACGTCGTGCACGAGTGCTAGCACAGCAGCAATTCCAAACGTCAGTTCGAATCTGAACCAGATGTAGATGATCATGAGCAGGAAGGATATCAACACTGCCTTGATCGCCTGTACCTTCAGTTCATCTCCAACCTTCGGACCCACTTCTTCCTGGAGCCTGATGAGTTGCTGTTCCGGTTTACGTGTGTAATCCGGGAATGCCTTTTTCAGAATATCCAAGATCTGGGTTTGTTGTGGTTCACGCTTGGATGCCTTGATCAGGTAGACGGAACCGTTGGGATCACCAATCTTCTGAATTTCCGCATCCTCGACACCGTTTTCCTTCAACACCTTACGGATGTTGTCAATATGAATGGGAGGCATATAGCTCTGGATCGGTGCAAGATTTAATTCAATCGATACACCACCCGTGAAATCGATACTCCATCTCGGTCCACCCTTTACAACAAGGGAGACAAGACCGGAAATGATCACGATCAGGGAAAGAGCATAAGCCCAATATCTGTTCTGTATGAATTTTACATTGGTATTTTCGAATAATCTCATGATTCCCCCTACACGCTCAGTTTGTCGGGATTGTTCTTGGTGACGAAGTTATCAAAGATGCCCTTCACAATGACGATTGCACAGAACATGGAACCAAGAATACCGATGGATAATGTGACGGCAAATCCGCGTATCGGACCCGTACCAAATTGATAGAGCACCGCAGCAGCGATCAACGTCGTCAGATTTGAATCCCAGATGGTCACTGTCGCACGATGGAATCCTGCCTCAACAGCACTTCTGACAGTCTTCCCGGCTTTCAATTCTTCACGGATACGTTCAAATATAAGAACGTTGGCATCGACTGCCATACCGAATGTCAGGATGATACCCGCAATACCCGGAAGTGTGAGGGTTGCCTGGAACAGCGACATCATTGCTAGAATGAAGCCGATGTTGATAATCAATCCGAAGTCAGCAAGCAATCCGGATAATCCATAATATAGGAGCATGAAGACTATGATAAACACAAGTGCCATACCGGTAGCCAATGCACCAGATTTGATACTGTCAGTACCCAGCGTGGAACCGACCGTACGTTCTTCTGCCACGCTGACAGGAGCAGGTAGATTACCGGCTCTCAGTACGATCACCAGGTCATTGCATTCTTCCATGGTGAAGTTACCTGTGATCTGACCTTCTCCACGAGAAATACGATCCTGAATGACAGGTGCTACGTACACAATACCGTCAAGGACGATAGCGAGACGTTTCTTGATATTGTCACCGGTAAGACGGTCGAACTTTCTTGCGCCTTCACGGTTGAATTTAAAACTAATATATGGTTTATTTGCAGTTTTGGGATCATAACCCGACCCGATCTTTGTCTGTGCATTGGACAGGTATTTACCTGTAACTTCTGCATTGGAGTAGAGGACATATACGTCACGATCGGCTCTTGGGTCATTCTTATCTTCCTTGCCGATGGCAATCTGGAATCCCGACGGAACAGCCTGCTTAAACAGGGAATCTTGCACCAAGGTCTGCAGAAGATTTGCATCTTCATAAGCAATCGTCATGGTGTCTTTTCCGCTGCCTACGAGGTTGGAGAAAATATGACCTGAATCTGCAGCCAGCAACGAATCAAGAACGACACGATTGGTGTCAGCAGCTGTTTTCGTTGTTTTTAGAATATCGGTGGCAGCGTTACCGGTCTTCTTTTCTTCATTATTCGTCTTATCGTTATATTTGTTCAAATAACGATAACGATCAATGTTCTTGGAAAGATAAACATCCATCGCATTAACGACATCCTTCGCCTGGGTTCCTTCAGCAACAAGCTTGAATTCCAGCAAAGCTGTCTTACCAATCAAGTCTTTTGCACGATTGATTTCTTTCAATCCGGGCAATTGAACCATGATGCGGTTTGTGCCAATACGTTGAATGGAAGGTTCCTGTACACCAAACTGATCGATACGATTACGAATGACTTCGATCGCAGATTTGACAGCTTGGTCTTTTTCCTTATCAGGCAGTTTGGATGTATCGACATCCAATAGGATCTGCATACCACCACGCAAGTCCAAGCCTAATTTCAGTTTTTTGTTACCCCAGAAATCGGGTAAATATTTGGTTGATCCCGGAGACACCTGCTGCATGATGTTCGGGATCAGGAAGACTATCGTGACTAAAACGAAAATTAAAATAGCCACGCCTCGGAATGTTGACTTTTTCATTCTCTTCTACTCCCTCTATTATGTTCTTTATCTATTTTCGGAATGAATCCTCATAATAATCGAATCAAATTCCTGCTGATGCTTTTATGAGTCAAGAATTTTGTCCTTCACTCTTGAATCCGATGGATTTGTTTTCCGGCTGACCTGCAAATTTGATCTCTCCATTCTGTTTCTCATACGCTTCAATATTCTGCTGAAGAAGCATCATCAATTGTTTTGCATGCGTTGGTGTGGTCATGACACGGCTGTATATCTTTGCATCCGGGATTCCCGGTACAATTCGACCAAAATCAAGAATGAACTCGGATGGTGAATGCGTGATCACGAAAAGATTTGCATAAACACCTTCGCCAACCTTTTCATCGATCTTGATATTCAACTGCTGTTGAGGGGGTTGTGGTTGGTTTGACATAATATCCTCCTATAAATTCACGAAATGTAATTTCTTTCCGTGCTATACCATGTCAATGAAATTTATGCCAATTCTCCATTGGGAAGACCAAAATCGGAAAAAAGAGATTCAGTCTTGTATTTACACAGACATTTCAAAAGGATTGAATATTAGTGACGGAAGTGATAGGATAGGATAGCAGCAGCCGTGGAATTTACGTAAGCATTCCAATCCCTTGCCAATGGGATTCCAATCCCATACCAATCTCTTTCCAATCTCTCGGGATTGGAATGGGACAGAAAATGGATTGGTAAGACATTGGATATGGATGGAAATGTTCTTGAGACAACTTTGGTCATTCCTCCGTTTCTGGAGTTCATATCGCCCATATCATCGGCATTTAGAATCAAGACTTTAGGCGATGTGGACTTCAGGAACATATGGGACGATTGAAATCGTCCCACCGATGGCTGAAGCCATCGCTACGGAGTAAGTGTATTTGTAGTCCAACGTTGGGGATGTACATCTACATTTTATTTGACTGATAACCGTCCTCTTTTCAGTATATTCCGGCAAGGAGTTGATGTGAATAAAAAACTGTTATTGATCATGTTCGGTTTATGCGGATTCATGAATCCATTTATCGGTAGTGCGTTGAATCTTGCCCTTCCCCAGATTGGAAATGAATTCGGGATGAATGTCGTTGCCCTGGGTTGGGTGGCATCTTCCTTTCTATTATCCACAACCGTCTTCCTACTCCCATTCGGCAGATTAGCTGATATTCATGGAAGAAGGAGAGTATTCGTAATTGGGATCATCGGATTTTCCATCACTTCCTTCCTTTGCAGTTTGGCTCATTCGGGTACATTTCTGATTGTAGCCCGTATCTTCCAGGGCATGATGGGGGCCATGGTGTTTGGTACAACTACTGCCATTCTCACGACAGTATTCCCACCACAGGAACGGGGGAAGGCACTTGGCTGGAACGTCGCTGCGATTTATCTCGGTAGTTCCATGGGACCGGTATTAGGTGGGTTCATGACGCAACTATGGGGATGGCGCAGCCTGTTCTATCTGACTTCATCCCTTGGATTGATCGTGATTGCCATGACTTCATTCATCCTAAAGGGAGAATGGAGGGAAGCCCATGGTGAGAAATTCGACCTCCACGGATCAGTCCTATATGGGATATCTCTCATTCTCGTGCTCTATGGAACCACGGTTTTACCTGAATTAACAGGATATATCATGATCGCATCAGGGCTCTTCCTGCTGGTTTTATTCTGTATATTCGAAGATAAACAGAAACATCCGGTGTTTGATATCGATTTGTTGGTGAAGAACAGGGTGTTCGCCATGTCCAATCTTGCAGCTCTCCTGAATTACTGTGCCGCATTTGCCCTGCCGTTCATGCTGAGTCTTTATCTGCAGTATGTGAAAGGCATGGAACCACGGCAGGCAGGACTGATATTGCTCGCATCACCCGTCATGATGATGCTCGGTTCACCGATTGCGGGAAGATTGTCTGACAGGATCAATCCGGGAATCGTTGCATCCGTGGGGATGGGAATGGTCGCAATTGCATTATTCATCTTCGCCATATTCATTTCAGCTGGGACAAATGTGACTCTTGTCATTTGCCTGCTGGTTTTATTCGGCAGCGGATTGAGTTTGTTTTCATCTCCCAATACCAATGCAGCAATGGGAGCTCTCACCTCAAAATTCCTGGGGGTGGGTTCCTCTGTCCTGAGTACAATGAGGACTGTAGGGCAGATGATCAGTATGGGCATTTCCATGCTGGTGATGACGCTCATTATCGGGAGAGTCAAGGTATCGACGGAGAACCTGCCTCAACTGATACAGAGTGTGAGGATTTCTTTTATAGTTTTCGGTATATTATGTGTATTGGGGGTTTTTGCATCGTTGGCGAGAGGAAGGGACAAGGGAATAGGGAACAGGGAACAGGGAACAGGGAACAGGGAATAGGGAATAGGGAACAGGGAACAGGGAACAGGGAACAGGGAATAGGGAACAGGGAACAGGGAACAGGGAACAGGGAACAGGGAACAGGGAACAGGGAACAGGGAACAGGGAACAGGGAACAGGGAACAGGGAA
>Ga0116171_10004069_pt1 | contig 13264 bp, 8 predicted proteins | sample AD_JPNHW2_MetaG_FD_89798 | JGI IMG/M metagenome (GOLD analysis project Ga0116171, IMG submission 89798) | Active sludge microbial communities of municipal wastewater-treating anaerobic digesters from Japan - AD_JPNHW2_MetaG | ecosystem: Engineered > Bioreactor > Anaerobic > Digestate | place...
AATTCGACGTAACCGTTCTGGCAGCTATTCTGACTCTCCTTGGTTACTCGGTTAACGACTCGATCGTTGTTCTTGACCGCATTCGCGAAAATCGCAAAATTTCCAAAGAAAGCAGTTTCATGGTTATCGTTAATGATTCAATCAACCAGACCTTTGGCCGAACCATTAATACTTCATTGACCACACTGCTGGCGCTCTTCTCGCTCCTCATGGTCGGTGGCGCTTCAATCCAGGGATTTGCATCGACTCTAACCTTCGGCGTTATAGTTGGTACTTATTCATCTATCTTTATTGCCAGTCCGGTAATGTTTGAAATGACTGGTGATAAGCAGCACGCCCACAGTAAAAACTGATTTTTGTCTGCAAACAAAAGGCGCCCTCGAGGCGCCTTTTTTGCTGGAGGGAAAATGAAAGCTGTTGTTCAAAGAGTTAATAGAGCTGATCTGCGTGTCGATGGTCGCGAGATTGCCAGTATTGAAGCCGGCCTTGTTTGTTATCTTGGTGTGGGCCGCGGCGACAATCAGGCTGATATGCTCTGGCTAGCCCGTAAAATCGCCGGTCTCAGAGTGTTTCCCGACCAGGATGGCAAAATGAATCTTTCTGTTAAGGATTGTGGCGGTGAAATTCTGGTGGTCTCGCAATTCACTCTGTATGGAGATATCAGAAATGGCTTCAGGCCAAGCTTTATAACCGCAGAACTGCCAGAACCTGCTGAAAAAATGTATATCAGTTTCTGCTCTGAACTCGAAACGCTTGGCGTCAAAAAAGTTACAAAGGGCGTATTCGGTGCCGATATGCTGATAACCCAGGAAAATCAAGGCCCGGTCACCATTATTCTCGACACCGCTGATCGGAATCAATGAACCGCAACGGAGTTTCTTCTTTGATTTCAGCCTGATTCGATAATTGCCAGGCTATTTGAATAATTTGCTTTTGACGCTCTTCAGGTATTCCAGGCTTTTGTTCTCAGCCGGGTTGGCACCGATCTTTTTTAATTTCTCGGTCATCATTTCTTCTATGCGCTCAAAAGTTGCCTGATCAAGAAGCATGCGAGTTGGTTTTATAGAATAGGTAAATGCGATATTAATCAAAAAATCGCGATCAAATTCTTCAAGGCCCTTTTGCAGGCGGATATGCTCAAGAACTTCAAAATCCGTTTTTGACATGTTGAAAAAAGGATCATTCTGTGCCTTTTTCTTTTTTACATCATAAAGAAGCAATCCGATGCTGATCAACAGAGCCGGCAGAATCAATAAAAGAAATATTTCCGTGCTTGAATTGCTCTTGCTGAAAAATTCGTCAAGAGCCTGCAGAAATTCGCGCCCGGTGATTTTCATCGCTAAAGCACCTTATAGCTTAGTTCTGCCACCAATTTTTTGATTTTGGGCGAGGGATCCTTGCGCAACATTGGCATATACTGCGACAGCATCTGCGGATTTATCCTTGAAATAGCTCTGATGGCATTGAATCGCAGCATTTCGTTGCGGTCGTTTAAATACGGAAAAATGAAATTGAGATAATTCGGATCTTTGATTTCACCCATCGCCCAAAGTGCACTGGCACGCATGTTTGCATCGTGGTGCGTCAACATTTTTTGAATGATCGGCACAATGTTGAAGTTCCCGATTTTTCGGATGCCAACCAGGGCATTGGCGCGAATCCGGTTGTTGTTATCTTCGAGAAAGGGCAGCAGTATTTGAATCGCCTGCCGATCGCCAAGTGTGGCAATTGCTTCGATGGTATTGGCACGAACCCTCGGATCAGGGTCGTTAAAGAAGCTTATTAACTGCTTGATCAGCTTGTTATCGCCGATTACTCCAAGGGTTTTAACAATGGCAGCCCTGACCAGCTTCGAAGGGTCTTTCATGGCTGCAAGCAGAGCATCTTTGCATTTTTCATCAATCTGAATGTTTTCAAGAAGCAATGCTGCTTGCAGCCTTGTTTGTGGGTCAAGAGAAGATAAATCATCGATTACCTGGTCGGTAAAATTCTGATCGATTTTTTGAATAACCTTGCCGGCCAGTTTGCGAACTTCCGGGGTGAGGCGGGCAAAGTTCGCTTTGTAGCGCTCTTTGGTCAGGGTGGCTATTTCTCCGAGGGCAAAATTCCGCAGTTTTTCAGAATTGCTGTTGATAAAGCGCACCAGATTTGGTGCAAACTGGTCAGAAGGCAAAACTTCTTTTAGAAGTTTGAGGGAAAAGAATGCCACTGATTCATCAGGATCATGCAACGCTTCAACCAGAAAGTTCTGAATCTGAGCGAAATGTTGATCGTTAAGGCATTTTAATGCGGTCAACCGCACCTGGGGCGCCGGGTCTTTGCTTGATGATTTTAATAGTTCAACAAGACCATTCATCTTGCATTCGCTGGCAAATTCAATTGCAGCAACCCTGACATCCGGGTCGGGGTCTTTGAGAAATTTTTCGATGGCAATATTGCGATTGCGTGCTACCAGATTGCGCTTAAAGGTCTCGCGATCTTCAAGGTCAGGGAAACTGTTGGCCAGTTTCAAAACAAGACGCCACAGACTGTCGTCATTGTTGCCCTGAAGGGCCGTCAACATCAACGAACCAAATGATGAGTCGCTTTCGATCAGCCAGTGAAAAAGATTAAAAATCTCATCAAAGGGCCACTCTTTAAGAAAAAAGAAGGTTTCATGAAAGTTCTTCTGCAAAAGATCTTTTATGAAAGGCCTGATCAGAGAGTGACGGTTCTGGGTCATAGCATAAAACAGGCGCCGCGAATTTTTTCGCTGGTCATCGGCGAGATCCCCGCGATCACGCATCAAATCTGAAATACGCTTTTCCCAACTGTCATATAGGCCTGCAAGCGCCATTTTGTTCGGCTCATTTTTGTCGTTCAGACGCTCCCAGGTTCTCTTTATCAGGCTGGTAAGGGCATTTAGAACTTGATTTCTGATGTCTGCTGAAGCATCTTTGAGCAGATCAAGGCCCTTCTCAAAACAATACGGATCAATCTTCTTTAGAAGATCGGGCAGTACCTTCAGGCGAAAACGCGTGTCATGCACATCACAGACAAAGTCGAGAATCTCTTCTTTTGCATCTTCAAACCTGGCGATCAAAACCTGCTCGCTCAGATTATGCAGGCCTTCAAAATGACCATGGCGAATTTGTTCCATAAAATGCGGAATCAGATCCTTCACAGAATAATCGAGAAGAATATGGGCAATCTTTTCACGGCGTGATTGTGATGCTTTAGGGTAAAATTCGAGATACAGCGGCACAAAATCAGGGCGGTTGAACTTTATCAGAGTGTCAAAATAAAACTCTTTTATCAGTATATCAGGCTGTTCAAAATTTGACCTGATTGTCGTGAACATATCGAGTTCTTCCATGATTGACACAATTTCGAAATATAGTGAAGAATTGCGATCGGAAGGCAGGGCGCGTAAAAGGGCACCCATCGCATCATTGCCGAACTCTTCAATGATGATCTGCTGTACCTTCTGCTTTATGCCAGGGTCGCTATCGGTAAGACATGTGATCATTATATCCAGGCTTTCCTGGTTTTTCAGGGCAGAAATGGCCTGCAAGGCGCTTTCTCGCAGTCTCGTGTCGCTGCCTTTAAGAAGTGCCTTGAAAACCGGCAGCGCTTCATCGATTCCCCGTTGGCCGGCCACATCAATCAGCGGCAGAATAACGTCATTCGAAGAAATATTGAAAGCTTCGAGGGCCGCAAGCACCAGTCGGTCTGTTTGTGGGGAAGTGTGGGCAATCAGCCCATGAAACGCAGCTTCACGGACTTTAGCATCGCTATTTTCCAGGTCTTTAATGAGCAACTCTGGATCTTTTTTGCTTCCAAATGGCCAGATCATTGGTTGGGGGCTGGTGGTTTGGCTGAAAGAACCGCCATTACCTCCTTGCGAACGTTTTCGTCAGGGTCGAAGCGTAAAGGCCTGATGTAAGGGGCCAGCATAAAAGGGTTAACTATTTTGCCGAGGGCTTTAATAATATTTCTGCGCACATCTGGTTCAGGGTCACGTATTGCCTGAATCAGAATCGGAAAAAATCGGCTGTCTTTAAGCTCGCCAAGCGCAAAGGCGGCTGAAGCACGCATCCATTTGTCAGGGTGGCGCATCATTTCGATAACTGCTTCATAAATCTGGTAGTAACCAAGCTTCCAGAGGCTGATGATTGAATTGGCCCTGACGCGGTTGTTGTCATCATAAAGACAGGGAAGAATCTCTTCGGCAAGTGAAATATCGCCAACTTCGGCCATCGCTTCAACCGCATTGGCTCTGACCCGGTCGTCCTGGTCTCTCAGAAAACCTACCAGCATGCCTGCAACTGAAGGCCCGCCGATCTTGCCGAGACCCATGATGACGACTGACCTTACGTGTGGGTCTGGGTCCTGGATTGCGACAATCAGATGTGTTTTCAATTCAGGGGGAATATGGTCGCAAAGAACTTCGAGAATCTTCGCTGACAAAACGCGGGTTCTCTGGTCTGATGCCGAAAGATCGCGGGTTATATCTTCCATGAAAGTTGAATCCATCTTTATTAACGACTGCCCAATTGCCTTGCGCGTCTCTTCACTCATCTTGTCGAAGCCGGTCATATATTTGCGACGGGTAACGAACGCGATGGCTTTATGCCCAGCCTGCTTGATATCTGGTATATTTGAGGCCAGAAGCTTGGTCAGGCTGTTGATTATCATCGGGTGATCGCGGTCTTTCAACCGCTCAATGGTCTGCAAGACAATGCTGCTGTCTGAATCTTTGAGAAAATTAAGCAGCATTTCCGTGCCGGCGTTATTCTGAAAATGCTTTAAATCAAGAATCTTTAGAATAGTCAGGCGCACTGAATAGTCAGGGTCGCGGAGTTTGGTTTCGAGAATCTGCAGAGCATTCTGCGAGCCTGATTCACCCAGAATTGTCAAAATTCTTGACCGAAGGGTTGGATCCTGGTGGTAGAGAACCTCAGTTACGAAACGTTGTAATCTTGGATCCATCATCAGGGTGATGATTTCAGCCTGAACCGCGGGGGGAACCTGCATGAAATGTTCGAGCAGCAGCGTATTCAGGGTCTCAATGATGTAGTTTTCGGTGGGGTCGCCAAGAATTTTCAGCGCGGTCCGGCCAGTTTCGATTTCTTTGTAGCAACAGGCGTCAATAAGCAGTTGCTTGCGTAATACCGGATCAAAACCCTTTAAAAAGCTCTTAAGGTAGTTTTCGTTGTAACGATATATCTTGGGAAAATTTCTCAGAATGACGTCCTGCTCGTATTTCCCGAGGCGAAGCAGACATTCGGTCATCAGTTTGATACTCTGAAAAAACCTGTCATTCAGATTTTCTTCAAGGGGCGTGGTGAAATACTTCAGCTGCGCCTGTATTTCAGGGGTTTTGCGCTGCGCAGGATCCATTTTTTCGAGTTCTTCGCAATAGTCTTTAACGATCTTGCCGATAGTGTCTGCGACCGTTGGCGGAATCGATTTGAATGGATCAAGAAGATAGGGAAAGAGATACTGATATGACATCGGGTCAGAAAGCTGTTCCATAAGCTTCAGGGTGTGCTGTCTGAACCCTTCGCTCTTTTTGCCGAGACCGTCGAAAACTTTTTCGAAAAAGAGCTTGCCATGCAATTGCAGGCATTTGAACACCGGGTAACGCATGTTGGGGGCTATGGCCGGTAACTCTTTGATGCACAAATCAAGAAATTCAGGGCTTTTGATCTTGTCAACGTGCTTCGAAAATTCGACCTGCAAAATCCTCTTCTCATCCTTTTTGGCTTCAACAACCTCTTCTTTCATGATATCCATGAAAATCGGATAGGTTTTGGGGTTCTGCAGCCTGACAATTTCATCAAGAAAAAGGATCTGCTCTTTAACGCTGTAGCCGTTCCACTTTTCAAGGAGTTTCTTGAGAATGCCAGACTTTTCGATGCCATGTTGAATTGTCTTGTGAATGTCAGCGTCAAGCGTGTTGCTGAGAGTCTCGGTGACCGCCTTGATGTTTTCTTCGGTTATGCCGACCAGAACTTCTTTGAAGGTTTCCCGGAGCAGTGTGTCAGGGTGTCTTATCAGATCAAGCACAACCCTGAGGTCTTCTTCGTTGAGATTGTCTTTGTAGTCGACAAAGACCTCAAGAATCTTCATGCGGGTTTCGAGAGAATCAATTTCTTCGAATTTATCATGCAGATACTCGACGAGACCATGATTCATGCTTGAGACAAAATCGCTCTTGGCACGATCTGAAACCCTTTTGTCTTTTTGCAAAAGGCGTTCAAAGGCCTCGTCAGGATCAGAAATTTTTCGCGAAAACCAACCCATGCTTTAGTGAATCCTTGCAAGGAATAGATACTGCTCTCATTATCGGCCGATGCATTGAATAACCGAATAGCTATTCATCTTGACCGGAATGCACATCTTGGCGATTAATACTAAATAAATACAATTTTTAAAGCTTATTTACAAGTTTTATAAACTTTGCTATAGTCATGAAAATCAACATCATTAAGCGAGGGTTCAAACAAGTGTGGTTCATTAGAAAAATGTTTTGGATGATTACTCTGCCGTTCATAGCGCTTACCGGCGTTCTGATGTTTGCGTTTCCCGAAGAAATGAAAGAATTCAAAAAAGACATGATCGACATGCTTGAGAATTCATGGTTGCGCTGGCTGGGCTTTGTTATGTTTGTCGGCGCCATGGTGCATGTTGCCAGGATTTTTGACGGCCAGCACACTCTGGTCAGACTTACTGATCCGAATAAATAACATGAACCGAACCTGGCTTATTCCCAGGCGGTAACTTCGACCCTGAATGACTTCGACCCTGGTGGCGGGCTTTTAAAGGGTACTTCGAAGAGAGAGCTTTCGTTGGGTAACAGACCTTTGTCGAAACTTCGCAAGGTTCCTGTTTCGCTTCGCAGCTCTCTTTTGTTTTCATCGAGAAGTCGCACTGTCAACTGTATTTTTTGTCGCAGACCACGCGACAGATTCTGCAATGACCCAACCACATACAGGGTATCGAGCTCAAGATAACTGTCGATACGATTGATCGAGAAGACCGGTTCGATATCGCGTTCAATCGAGGGGTTCAGCTTTTCTTTGCGCTTGCGGGCGACGTATTCTGAGACGGCGCTGTCATCATAGGCTGACCAGAGAGATAAATTCATTGGCTCAAGTCTTAAAGCCGTTCTATATGCTTCTTTGGCCTCGGAATATCGACCATCAACCAGCATCTTGTCTCCAGTCTCAACAAATTTGAGGGCCGGGCTGTCGGTGGCCAGACCGGTGACCGCTGATGCCCTCGGAATAAGCATTTCACTGGCTGAATTGCCAGGGTCGGCAGGGGAGGGGAATGTTTTTCGCCCTGGGTTTTCGGGCAGAGACTGGGCTCCGGCCTCAAGGGCTGCGAAAATGATAAAAGCGGCAACGGCACTTTTCTGAATGCGCATCGGGTCCTCCTCGGCCAAGTCGTCAGGCCGACAATTTGCGGGCAAAGGCTTCAAGAATCAGGGTATAAAAATTTTCGAAGCCGAAGAGCAGCATGCCTTCACGAAGCATGGCATAGGCGGCAAGTCCTGCCTCGTTTTCGTTCTCGGTGAACATGCCAAGCAGAGTGTCGCGATCCACGGTCATGCTGGTTGCGCGAATGTTGCTTCCAGGCGCCAATAAGGCGGTTATGGAGTTTTCGACTCGCTGTTCGTCAAAATCATCAGACGCTTTAATGTAAAAAAAATCAAGGGTAGCTGTTGATGGAAAATCACTACCCATGCCGGGGAGTGAAACATCAGCCATGGATGAGCCGAGAGTGGTCTTGTTATTTTCGCTACTGTCGGCTGCCACGGTCAGCAGGTCTGGTGCCAGGATTATCGCGGCGTAAAGACTGTCGCGGGCGTTATCAAGTACTACCCGCCGGATCTTTTTTAACAGATCACCCGCAGCAAAATTTCTTTTGATAAAATGATCTGTTGTCTGCGCGGCGCCAAGCGCCAGTAAGCTGGCGGTCATTGGGTTATCGGGGTTCAGGGCGCATAATTTGGCTTTGCCCTGGGGCAAAATCTGAACGATGCCGGATTCATGCAGCAGATGAACCCGATTGTATGCAGTTCCATACGGAAGTTTAAGTTTGCGGGAAATCTGATGAATAGACAGCACGCCATCAGGCGTGTCCATGAAGGCGCGGGTGATTTCTATATTGGTTTGCATGCGGGGATTATACTATATTTGTCTGACATTATCAATTTATTGAGAGTTAATTGCAAAAAAAATTAATAAAGTCTTGACTCATGCTATTCTGGGTGGTATAATCCGGAACCATTTCGCGAATGGTACATAAATTGCTAAGTTTTCGGAGACCGGCCGGCATTGTTAGTATTAACAACTAAAAATATTTTAATTTCCAGAAAACTGTGTTCCGGTTCTTATTTCGACGTACTAAAATGCGGGTGTTCCCAAGTTGATTGAGAATGCCCGCTTTTCCATTTAGTTTTGTTGTCAGCGCAGCAGAACATGTAACTAATCTAAGGAGCAAGGCAGAATTATGGTGACAAAGCAACAGCCTGTAGCCAAAAAGTTTCTGATGGCGAGAGATCGGCTATTCGACAATATTCCGAATCTCATCGACATCCAGCTCAAATCTTTCGAATGGTTTCTGCAAGCCGGAAGAGACCCGGGCAAAAGAGATAAACAGGGGCTGGAAGAAGTTTTCAGAGAAGTTTTTCCGATTCAGGACTACGTAGGAAATCTCTGCCTTGAATACAATGATTACAGCCTCGGTCTGCCGATGTGTAAGAATTGTCCGCAGCTCAAGTTGCGCAAAAAGTGCCTGTTCGACGACTGCAGTTTCGTCGAAAAAGAATGCGAAATCGCCTTTATTGGTGAAACACCATTTCGGGTTAAGCACAGCCCAGACCAGTGCCGCAAACGCGATCTGACCTATTCAATTCCTTTGAATATCAGGGTTCAGCTGATAATGCAGCAGACCGGTGAAGTCAAGGAACAGGAAATTTTCCTGGTTAACCTGCCTTGTATGACTGATCGCGGCACCTTTATCATCAACGGTGCTGAACGCGTTGTCGTCAGCCAGTTGCACCGATCACCCGGCGTTTATTACAGTTTCAACCGCGCCAAAAAAATGTATTCTGCCAAAATTGTTCCTTACCGCGGCGCCTGGATGGAATTCGAACTCGACCTGATGAAAGACGCTGTTTTCGTCAGACTTGATCGTAAGCGCAAAATCCCGATAACCACTTTCCTGCGCTCACTTGGCTACGCTGAAGATGAAAAAATTCTTGAACTGTTCGATAACAATGAAACTATTGCCAGTTCGCTGAAATTCGACAAACAGGCTGTTAGCGCTTCTGCAGGCCAGGATAAAGTTAATCACGCCGTTACTGATGCGCTCAAAGCCATTTTCAGCAAGTTGCGCCAGGGCGACCTTTTCGTCGAAGAAAATGCCCGCGGCCTTATCAAAAGTCTGTTCTTCGATCCGAAAAAATATGACCTCGGCGATGTCGGCCGCTACAAGCTTGACAAAAAACTGCGCCTGATTGACCGCCTCTCTGAGCAGATAGCTTTCAAAGACATTATCAATCCGGCTACCAAAGAACTGATGGTTGAAGGTTCAAAACGTATCAAAAAGAGCATTGCTGCTCAGCTCGAAGCGTTGCAGGTTCCCTCGTTTATCCGCATCGGCGAAGATTATCGCGGTTACCGCATTATGTTCAACCCCTCATGTTCAGAAGTCAAACTCTCTGATGTCGAACTCGGCATCACCGACCTGGTTGGTCGCACCTCCTGGGAATCCATCACCGACACCAAAACCGGCGAGATTCTTGTTGAACAGGGCGCCGAGATTTTTGACGACACTTTCAACCGCATCAAGGAACTTGGCCTCGAAACCGTCAAGGTCAAAAAAGACCGGGTTCTTTGCATCGAAGACATCGTCGGTGTCATCAGATACCTGATTGATCTTTCGAATGGCATCGGCCGCCTTGATGATATCGATCATCTTTCCAACCGCCGTATCCGCAGATGCGGAGAATTGCTGCAGAATCAGTTCCGCATCTCTCTCTCCCGCATGGAACGCGTCATCAAGGAAAGAATGACCATCCACGATCTCGACAGTTATACTCCGCAGCTTCTCATCAATACCCGCCCGGTCTCGGCGGTTGTTGATGAATTCTTCGGCAGTTCTCAGCTCTCACAGTTCATGGATCAAACAAACCCACTTGCCGAACTTACACACAAGCGCAGATTGTCAGCCCTCGGGCCAGGCGGTCTCAAACGCGAACGTGCCGGATTCGAAGTGCGCGACGTTCACCCGACCCACGATGGCCGTATCTGCCCAATTGAAACGCCTGAAGGTCCTAACGCCGGTCTGATCGCCAGCCTTGCTGTTTATGCCCGGGTTGACGAATTTGGCTTCCTGACCACGCCGTTGTGCAAGGTAGATCCAGAAACCGGTATGATCAATTATGGCGAAATGGAATACAAAGACGCCTACGACGAAGACCGCTACAAGGTGGCTCAGCCTGATATCAGCATCAGCGATGATGGCCGGATTACCCAGGATACCGTTCCAGCCAAATACTTCAGCGATGATTATGAATTTGATTACCTGCCAAAGTCAGAAATCGAATATATCAAGTTTTCACCGCTGCAGATGGTCAGTGTCGCATCGGCGCTCATTCCTTTCCTTGAGCACGATGACGCCAACCGCGCCTTGATGGGTACGAACATGCAACGTCAGGCTGTGCCGCTTATTCAGACCGAACCGCCTATGGTTGGTACTGGCCTTGAATCACGTGCCGCCCATGATTCTGGCGCCGTGCTTCTTTCGAGAAGTTCGGGCACCGTCAGCTATGTCGATGCTGAATGCGTTAAGATCAAACGCGCCAGCCGCCGCAAAGATGACGAAAAAATCCAGGTCAACGAAGTTACTTTCCGCAAATTCCAGGGTCGTCGGGTTATGGATACGATCGTTGATGATCTGACTGGCGAAATCATAATTGAAGCCGGTCAGACCCTCGATATAACCTTTCTGTCCCGCATTAAATCAATAACCGATGAATTGCGCCTGCAACAGGAATCAGTAGACGTTTATCGCATGCAGAAATTCATTCGCTCCAACCAGGGAACCTGTATCAACCAGAAACCGATCGTCAAGATTGGCGACAAAGTGAAGCCCGGCACCGTTCTAGCAGATGGTCCAGCTACTTCTTTTGGTGATCTGGCATTGGGCCGCAACGTTCTGGTCGCGTTCATGTCCTGGGAAGGCTACAACTTCGAAGACTCTATTATCCTCTCTGACCGAATGGTCAAAGACGATGTCTTCACTTCAATCCATATTGAAGAATATGAAATTGACGCCCGCGACACCAAGCTGGGGCCCGAAGAAATTACCCGTGATATTCCGAATGTCGGCGAAGAAGCGCTTCGCAATCTCGATGAAAGCGGTATCATCCGCATTGGCGCCGAAGTTGAAGCCGGTGACATTCTGGTCGGCAAGGTAACTCCGAAGGGCGAAACCGAATTGACCGCCGAAGACAAACTTCTGCGTGCCATCTTCGGGGAAAAGGCCCGCGAAGTTCGCAATACTTCACTGACTGTGCCCCACGGCGAAAAAGGCAAGATCGTTGACGTAATGGTCTTCTCGAGAGACAACGGCGATGAACTTCAATATGGCGTTAACAAGCTGGTGCGTGTTTTTGTCGCTCAGAAGCGCAAAATCACCGTTGGCGATAAAATGGCCGGCCGCCATGGTAATAAGGGCGTTATTTCGAGAATCGTTCCGGTCGAAGACATGCCATATCTTGCAGATGGCCGCTCAATCGACATCATCCTGAATCCGCTGGGCGTTCCCTCGCGCATGAACGTTGGTCAGGTTCTCGAAACTCACCTTGGCTGGGCTGCTGAAAAGCAGAACCGCCGATATGCAACTTCGGTTTTCAATAAAGGCCGCATGATTGATGGCAAAGAAATCAAGAACGAAGATTTCGTCATGCAGCAACTCAAAGAATGCAACGACCGTGACCCGCTTAAACTGGTTGACGTTCAGGGCAAAGCAACCCTGTTTGATGGCCGCAGTGGCGAACCATTCCACAAGAAGATCATGGTCGGTATCATTTATATTCTCAAGCTCGCTCATCTTGTAGATGATAAGATGCATGCCCGTTCAACAGGCCCATACAGTCTGGTCACCCAGCAGCCACTTGGCGGCAAGGCCCAGTTCGGTGGTCAGCGCTTCGGGGAAATGGAAGTTTGGGCACTTGAAGCCTACGGTGCCGCTCATGTTCTGCAGGAAATTCTCACTGTCAAATCAGATGACGTTGAGGGTCGCGTGCAGGTGTATGAAACGATCATCAAGGGCAAAACTATCATGAAGCCCGGTATTCCAGAATCTTTCAAGGTTGTGGTTTCTGAATTGCAGAGCCTTGGTATTCAGGTTGACCTGAAGAAAGACGCCAAGGAAGTAACCATCGATGAAGGCGGAGAACGAGTTATGGTCGCCGAAACCGAAGAAGACTGGATGGAAGAAAGCCCAGAAGAAGCCGAAGACGATATCCTCACCGCTGATGTTTCAGGTGAAGAAGATGGCGAAGACGATGATGAAGAAGAAACTGAAGATGAAGAATAAGCCCGATTCCGGTATGATCATAAGGAAGGAGACATTTTAAAATGTTAGATATGGACAAATTTGATGCGATTCAAATCAGCATCGCTTCTCCCGAAAAAATCAGGTCCTGGTCCTATGGGGAAGTCAAAAAACCAGAAACCATCAACTACCGCACGCACAAACCGGAACGCGACGGGCTCTTCTGCGAAAGAATTTTTGGTCCCCAAAAGGACTGGGAATGCTTTTGCGGCAAATATAAGAGTATTCGCTATCGCGGCATCATCTGCGAACGTTGTAATGTAGAAATCACCAAAGCCGCCGTGCGCCGTGAGCGCATGGGTCACATCGCCCTGGTAACTCCGGTCGGTCATATCTGGTATTCAAAGGGCAGCCCGAACTATATCGCCCTGTTGCTTGATATTTCAGCCAGAGATCTCGAAAAGGTTCTGTATTTCCAGAGCTACATCGTTATCGATCCGGGCAATCTACCCCTCTCTAAAAAACAGCTGCTTCCCGAAGAAGGATCAGCCGGTGAAATGGGCTACCGCGAACTGCGCGAAAAATACGGTGATATGTTCACCGCCAAGATGGGCGCCGAAGCCGTTAAAGAACTGCTCGCCGAAATCGACCTGCAGAAACTTGAAAAAGAACTGAGCGAACAGCTCAAAACTTCGACCGGCACCAA
>Ga0116171_10004072_pt1 | contig 13259 bp, 13 predicted proteins | sample AD_JPNHW2_MetaG_FD_89798 | JGI IMG/M metagenome (GOLD analysis project Ga0116171, IMG submission 89798) | Active sludge microbial communities of municipal wastewater-treating anaerobic digesters from Japan - AD_JPNHW2_MetaG | ecosystem: Engineered > Bioreactor > Anaerobic > Digestate | place...
ATTGCCAAATTCGCCGGTATTTTCGCAGCCATCGGGATGGCATTTGGTGCAATTGGTGGCGTTTTGGCGACTGTCGCTAAAGGTTTTTTCTCGCTCACCTGGTGGAAAATGCCAATTGCTATTGTAGGAATTGTCCTTTGTATTTCTGGTCCGGCAATGATTCTGGCCTGGCTCAAACTCCGCAAAAGAAACCTTGCTCCCGTTCTCGATGCCAATGGTTGGGCAATTAATGCGCGGGCAACCATCAACATTGCTTTCGGTGCAACTTTAACTCAACTGGCAAAACTTCCTAAAAACTCCAAGCAAAACCTGGCTGATCCCTACCGAAAAAAATCAAATCCCTGGATTCCAATCATCATCATTTTAGTTATCACCGGAATTTTATTTGCGCTTTGGTATTTCAAGCTTCTGGAAAAATGGAATGTGCTCTAAAAACGAAGATCTGAGTTATTAAAATCAAGGTCTATGACAATTTTAAAGCGGTTTTGTTACCTATTAAACTCAATAAATGTAGTTAATATCCAAAACCTTACAGATTGGATCAATACTTAAATTTTTATACATTTGAAGAAAAAAGAACATGAGTACGAGAGAACTTCAGGAGCGTATTATTCAGAAGATTCGCCGAACTAACGACAATGAACTACTAAATTATCTAAACCAGATTTTGAGTGAAGATGTGGAGCAAAAGACCTATCAACTTTCAGATTTTGAAAAGAGTATGTTGGCGGAGAGTGAAGCGGATTATCTGGCTGGAAAAATCATTTCTAATGAAGATGTTAATTCAAGAAATGACGAATGGCTAAAAGAATAATATGGACAGAAAGCGCTGATAAAGCTTTTATCCGGATTCTTGAGTTTTATGTCGAACAAAATGGTTCAAAAACCTACAGTCGTAAACTCAACAAGGAAGTTCAAGCTTTGTTATCAGTTATATCAAAACAACCTCTCATTGGTATAAAAACGGAGAAAGTAGGTTTTCGGGTTCTTATTAGAAGTAATTACAAAATCTTCTATGAAATCGTCGAAACAAAAATAATCATTCATCTGATTTGGGATTGCAGACAAAATCCAGAAGATATTAAGTTGTAACATCAAAAGGCACAAAGCCCGCGAATTTCTCCGTGTCTTTGTGCCTTTGTGTTGTATGATTTTTCACCGTGGCGCTGTGCCACCGTGTTTTCAAAATCAAATTATGCCTGGCTAACAGCTACTGCAACAGCAACCGAAGCACCAACCATTGGGTTGTTACCCATACCGATCAATCCCATCATCTCAACGTGAGCCGGAACTGAAGATGAACCTGCAAACTGAGCGTCAGAGTGCATACGACCCATGGTGTCGGTCATACCGTAAGAAGCGGGACCAGCAGCCATGTTGTCGGGGTGCAAAGTACGACCAGTACCACCACCTGATGCTACCGAGAAATATTTCTTGCCTTGCTCGATACATTCTTTTTTGTAGGTACCTGCAACAGGGTGCTGGAAACGCGTTGGATTGGTTGAGTTACCGGTGATCGATACGTCAACACCTTCGCTGTGGAAGATAGCAACACCTTCGCGAACGTCGTTAGCTCCGTAGCAGTTTACTTTGGCACGGTCGCCGGTTGAGTAAGCGATGCGTTCAACTTCTTTCAGTTCGCCTGTGAAGTAATCGAAGTCAGTCTGAACATAGGTGAATCCGTTGATACGGGCGATGATTTTAGCGGCATCTTTACCCAAACCGTTCAGGATAACGCGAAGTGGTTCTTTGCGAACGCGGTTAGCCGATTTAGCAATACCGATAGCGCCTTCAGCAGCAGCAAACGATTCGTGACCAGCTAAGAAAGCGAAACATTTGGTTTCTTCTTTCAAAAGCATGGCAGCCAGATTACCGTGGCCTAAACCTACTTTACGGTCATCAGCAACCGATCCGGGGATACAGAACGACTGCAAGCCTTCGCCCAAAGTGGTAGCGATGTCGGCAGCGTTGGTCTGTCCGCGTTTGATCGCCACAGCAGCGCCAACGATGTAGCTCCACATAGCATTTTCGAATGCGATTGGCTGAATGCCTTTCACAATGTTGTACACGTCAACACCTTTATCGTCGCAGATTTTTTTGGCTTCTTCGATAGAAGAAATACCGTTGTCATTCAAAAACTTATTGATCTGTTTGATCCTTCTGTCGTAACTTTCAAATAATGGCATGGTATATTCCTCCTATTCTTTACGTGGGTCAATAACTTTCACTGCATCTTCCATACGGCCATATTTGCCTGAAGCTTTTTTCAACGCTTCGCCAGCATCCATACCGGTTTTGATCATGTCCATCATACGGCCAAGGCTTACGAATTCGTAACCGATGATTTCGTTGCTTTCGCTCAAACCGATTTTGGTGATGTAACCTTCGGCCATTTCGAGGTAACGTGGACCTTTAGCCACTGTTCCGTACAATGTACCGGTTACGCCGCGAAGACCTTTACCCAAGTCTTCCAAACCAGCTCCGATTGGCAGACCACCTTCAGAGAAAGCAGTTTGTGTACGTCCGTAAACAATCTGGAGGAACAGTTCGCGCATGGCAGTGTTGATTGCGTCGCAAACTAAGTCGGTATTCAATGCTTCAAGAATTGTTTTTCCCGGTAGGATTTCAGCAGCCATTGCAGCAGAGTGAGTCATACCGGTACAACCGATAGTTTCAACCAATGCTTCCTCAATAACGCCTTCTTTAACGTTCAGGGTAAGCTTGCAAGCTCCCTGTTGTGGAGCGCACCAGCCCACACCGTGGGTCAATCCCGAAATATCTTTAACTTCTTTGGCTTTTACCCAACGTCCTTCTTCAGGAATTGGAGCCGGGCCATGATTTGCGCCTTGAGCCACGCAGATCATACCTGCAACTTCGTGTGTAAAACTCATATAGTCTAAATTTTTAATTTGAAATATGATGAGAGCAAAATTTTCAACGCAAATATCCTTAATAACATCATAGGCAAACTACAATGTCTGGTAAGTCTTAATTATTTCATAACATTAATTAGTGAACAATTTAAGACTTACTGAATCTGCACCATTTTTTTCTGAACTTAAAGTTAATCGGTTCGCTTGGTCCCCGATTTGTACAAAAGCAAAGTTGTCTTCTCGAAGGTAGCCATGCAACCATATTTCATCGTTTCAAGCTGGGGCCGTATCCGCTCAAAAAACGACAATACTTTATCCTCGTCGTCAACTATTTCGATAACGGTAGGCACCTTGTCGCTAACTTCCCAGAATTTGTAAGAATGAAGAACTGAACTGGCTCCGTAGCCAAGTATTCCTTTAAGCACCGACACACCTGCAAGTCCTTCTTTTTTGGCCTGAAGCGTGATGAACTCGTACAACGGAGTTTGTCTGAACTGGTCGGTTGAACTAATGTAAATCCTTAACCGGCCTGCGGTACTGTGGTTTTCCATATCAAATGAATTTTAAAAGTATCCGCCCGGCGTAAACAGCCAGAAGCCCAATAAAAAAACTAAATGAAGTATAAATGGCAAAACGAAACCATTCTTCCTGACGCATCAGCAAAAAAGCATCGTTTGCAAGTGATGAGAACGTAGTGAACCCTCCGCAAAAACCAACCGTGAGAAAGAGGCGAAAGTCGGGCGTCAGAAAATCACCCTTTTCGGTCAGCCCGTATATCAACCCGATTACAAAGCAGCCGACAATATTGACAACAAAAGTCCCCCACGGAAAAACAGATACAACACTTTCCTGAAAATATTTTGCAACCAAAAATCTGGCAATCGTTCCGATAAATCCGCCAAAACCTACTATCAATATTGTTCTCAGCATGAGTTACATTTTATGCAAAGATAGAAAATCGAAAGTCTAATTATTCTATATTTCACTTTAAACAAGCATTACCGACGGACTTTGGCGCGATGTCTCATTTCGGTATTTTACTTTGGGGTAACCCACCAAGAGTGCAGCATAAACTTTATGATTCGAAGGAACATTGAACCGCAGATTGAGTTTACTCTTTTTACCCATCACCTTCACTATAAAACCATTAAAGCAGGTTGACAACCCCAGGGTGTTGGCATACATCGAGGTATTTGCGGCCCAGATATTTGCATCGGCTTCTGCCATTCCGGTTTTTGAAACTTCGCCGTGAAATAAAATTACAGCCGGAGCATTGTAGCAAATCTGCGACTGGTTCGCATCGCGCCTCGCTATAAACGAATCGCGGAAACCTCTTATTTTCTTCATATTTGTTGACGGCATTGCCAGCTTATAAAACGGACTCACCCACGGTGAGCTTACCAAACTGAACAATTTAATAAGCTTTTCTTCCGTAAGGTCGTTCAATAGTTTGACCTTTTCTTTTGATCTAACTATTGTAATATTCAACGGTCGGGCATTATTGGCTGACGGATAATGCCTCATGTTGTCGGTAAGCTGCAACAATACAGCGTCGGGGACGTCCTTTGGCAAATAGCTTCTGCATGATCGAATGCCAGAACTCAGATTCCTGAATTCTTTAGGAGTAACCTGATGCGGCTGAAGGAGAAAAACATCGCCAAAATCGGGCCGCACAGCCATATCCGAACAAACGGCAACACAATGGCCGCATTGAATGCAGGTATCGGCAATTTCGTACGTTTCAATATCAATGGCATTGGCCGGACAATCTTTCACGCACTTCAGGCAACGGGTACATTTATCGGGAATTATAAACGGCATAACAATCAGATTTTGATACACAAAGGTAAAAATAAACTTCTCGGCACACAGAGATCGGCTATGCCAGTGAAAAAAAATTCTACGATTCTTCAGGAAATAATAGTTCCTATTTTCTAATGTCCATTCGCTTTTTCAAATCCTGAATTTCACTCGTCAGTATTTTAAGTTGCATTTCAATCTGGCCGTCAGTTAATTGAACCTCAGTTACTTCCTTACTTATATAATGAACAAATTTCCAGATTTCCCGAATTTCGGTGGCAGCAATTTCATACGGTTCGTATATTTTGTTGAGCGATATCAACTGGAAACAACCATTTTCGGCTAAGCGATTTTTCAGTTGCTTAAAAACAAGCCCTTCGTTAAGGGTAAGTACAACATAAAATTCGCCATTTTTTATCGATTTCCAATCCTGAACAAATTCGCAGGTTACCCAAGATCCATCTGGTATTGGCAACATAGAGTCGCCGTTAATCTGAAACGTGCGGTATTTTCTTTCGGAAGATAAAAAAGGAAGCTGAAAAACGGGCAGCTCAGAGATATACTCCGGATCGGCAAAACCGTTGGTGTACCCGGCCTTTGCTTTTTCCGAAACCAATTCGATATTTTCCCTGTTTCGCGAATCGATTGTAGTGGCCAGAACCCGGATATTGCTGCCTTTCAGGAAAACATCCTGACCATGTTCCAGTTCATACAGCTGGCTGTCCTTCAACCTCGACAGATCAACTCGCAACAACGTATCAATTGCCACATGAAAATAGTCTGACAACAAAATAAGCGATTGAATACTCGGACCTGAAATTCCGTTCTCGTAGTTATTCAAAGTTGAACGTTTAATCTCGAGTACGGCAGAAAGCTGATCCTGAGTGAGTTTCTTCCTGCTCCTTAAAAACCTGACATTTGAATCAAAGAATATTGTGCTCATGGTTGATTGATTATATAAGAGCCAAATTTAATGATTTTTATATAATCAATCAACCTTTTCAAATTCCCAATAGAATATTCTTTGTAAGAAAACTATTGAACAACAACAAATTCATATTTACCGGCGGGCAAATTCGTTGAAAAGCTTTCAGTTCCGGTTTTTGCCTTCCGAAATACAGTTTTCCCGTTGGCTTTAATTTCAGTTCCAGCCAGTTTTACTTTTGCCGAGCTATTTGCCGGAATAACGAGTTCGTAGATTACTTTCTTTCCATCGCGTTTCCACGCCGACGAAATTTCGCCATAAGGGCCTTTGTGTTTAGCCTGGAACGAATTCAGACCTTTCACAAAATGAGGTTCAATCAATACGTTTTTAAAGCCTGGATTCGAAGCATCGGGTTTTATTCCGCCGAGCGCTTTATAATACCAGGCTCCTATTTCACCAAACATGATGTGATTCAATGAAATGTCGCTCTTGGCATCAATTGGCCAGTTTTCGTAAAGCGATGTCGCTCCGTTCACAATCCACCATCCCCACGATGGAAAATCCTGCTGGGCCGCCACCTGGTAAGCCAAATCGGCATAACCATTTTCGCTCAAGGCATTCAATATCGCTTTGGTTCCCAGTAAACCAACGTCCAGGTGTTTGTTATCGGCAATCACTCGCTGCGCCAGGTTCGCGGCAACTTTTGCTTTTAAATTTTCAGGAACAATACCCCACATTAACGGAACGCTCAACTCCGTCTGGAGACCGCTTCCATATATGCCGGTTTCTTTGTTCAGGTATTTATCGTTAATTGCATCTGCAATCTTTTGGGCCAAAGTCGAGTATTTTTGGTAATCGTCGTCCTTGCCAAACAGCTTAGCGGCTTTGGCTAAAATTGAGGCGTCAACAAAATAGTAAATCGAAGAGGTTAGTTCTTTTGGGGCTTTTGATTTCACAGGAACCCAATCGCCCAATCCCCAATCGGTAAGCGCATTCGGACTAATATCATTAAGATGGTCAACATATCGTTTAAGATTTGGATAGCTATCGGCTAAAAGCTTCGCGTCGCCGTAAAACAGATAAATATTCCAGGGTATTATAGCGATGGTGCTTGTCCAGTCGGGTCCATTTGCCCAAGTGTACCCCCATCCGCTTGTTGGAATAATATTCGGCAAAACACCATTAGGTTGTTGTTCGTCGCGGTGGTCAGCCAGCCATTTCTCATAAACAGTTATTCCATCAAAATTGTACAACCCTGTTTCGCTGGCAATGTGTGCATCACCCGTCCAGCCGTTCTTTTCACGCTGTGGACAATCAGTAGGATATCCCTGGAGATTGGATAGATATGAAACATTGGTTGCTTTCCAGATTTTATTCAGCACATCGTTCGAACTAGTAATACTTCCAACCGGAGGAACATCGCTGTGCATAAAAATTCCCCGCATCTTGGTTATTTCAATCGGTTTATCGCTTGTAACTTCCACATATTGAAAGCCTTTATAATTAAAATGTGGCCAGAAAGTTTCTTCACCTTCTCGGTTCAAAACATAAATGTCGGTCTGGAACGGGTCCTTGTCGTCAGTCGGGCGATAATGCACGTCTATATTTGATTGATCTACTGTACCGTCAGTATTAAGTCTCTCTCCGTGTTTCAAGCGGATTTCTGTTCCTTTCTCGCCCTTCACACTTATGCGACTTATTCCTGAAATGTTACGGCCAAGATTAAATACCCAATGCTTATTGCTCAACTTATTTACATTTGCAGGTTCAATCTCCTCGACAAAGCGAATTGGACGAAGCTGTTGTGCCACAATATTTTGAGAAGGAGCATTTACCGGAATGGCAACTTTCCACTTCGAATCGTCAAACCCGGGTTTGTCCCAACCCTGTTGAGCCAATCTTCCATCCTGATGTTCAGCTGTATAAATGCTATTGAAAATAATCGAACTAAGCGAAGTCTTCCAATCCGTTCCCGATTTAATAATGTCCTGATGTCCATCTTCGTATGTAATCCGTAAATCCAGGCAAAATTTTGGTCTGTCGCGCCACGGAGCTTTATCGAAATACCATACCGCTGTTGACTGGTGGTTGTACCAGCCATTGCCAAGCAAAACGCCTAACACAACGTCGCTGCTTTTTACAAGGGACGTAACATCATAGGTAACGTACAATGTTCTGCGATCAAAGCGAGTGTACATTGGGTCGAGCCGATGATCGCCAACCCGATTTCCGTTAATTGTCATTTCGTACAAACCAGCGGCAGCAATGTAAACCCGTGCACTTTTTACTTTTCCCGACGGATGAAACTCCTTTCTGAAACAGGCCGCTGGTTTCAGCGCTACATCTTTCGAATCTGAAATCCATTCGCCCTTCCAGTTCGCAATTTGCATCATTCCGGTTTCGAAACTGGCGACAGGAGCAAGTGCAGTTTTTTGCTGACTCTTATCCCATAAAGCAACTGTCCAGTAATATTTTGTGAATGGCTGCAATGCCTTTCCCGCATAGGTGGCCAGTCTTACCGAACCCTCAAGTTTGCCTGAATCCCATGAATCGCCGATTCCACCGGCAACTTTCACCGAATCGGGGCCAACCAGAACCTGGTATGCAGCCTGAAAAGCGCCGTTTCTGCTGTCATCCATTTGCCAGAGTAATCTTGGAGCCGGAGAATCGAGGCCTATCGGATTCTCAAGATATTCACATTGGAGATTGATGGGTTGAGCTACCTGAGCGGTAGAAAAAAAACTCAGGCCAATTCCGGCAAGCAGAAATAAGGTAGTTTTTAATCTCATGGTTTTGTTGGTTTAGAAAATATTGGCGAAAGATAATGATTTACGTTTTATGATTCACCTTCAATTTTTTCATTCAAGTCCAGATTATAATAAATCTTACTTACAACATCTTCTCGTATTAACGTTGCCACCATTATAAAAAACGCTGTTTTCAATAAGAAATAAGAAAGATGTTTTTAAAATCTGAAGTTTAATCATTTAAGGCATAAAAACAAGGTATAATTTAACAATAGGAAAACTCATTTTAGTATATTTGACATAGCCAAAATTAAACTTGTTCCATGGCAACTCAACAGTTAAAATATCCAATGCGTACCAAATTTAGACTCGTTCACCGGATACTTTCGTTATCTGGCCGGATATATTTATACCGTTTGTTAGCCTGAACATAACTTTGGTTCATCATAAAAACCCAAAATTGATTATTATGGAAATCGCATTTGCTGTTTTTGGAGCGCTCTTTGTGCTCATCATTTTATCAGGATTCGTCACGGTAAACCAGGGAACCATCGCGGTAATTACCATTTTTGGAAAATATCAGCGTATAATTGGGCCCGGACTGAATTTCCGTGTACCGCTTATCGAAAGCGTTTACAAGCGAATCTCAATCCAGAACCGTTCTGTAGAACTTGGCTTTCAGGCCATTACTCAAGATCAAGCCAATGTTCACTTTAAAGCGATGTTGCTTTATGCTGTAATCAATCAGGATGAGGAAACCATTAAAAATGTTGCTTTCAAGTTCGTTGATCAGAATAACTTTAACCAGGCTTTGACAAGAACTATTGAAGGTACTATCCGTAGCTTCGTGGCCACAAAAAAGCAGGCTGAAATTCTGGAACTTCGTACTGAAATTGTTCAGGAAGTAAAAAAACACCTCGACGGAACGCTTGAAGCCTGGGGTTACCACATGATCGACATTCAATTAAACGACATTTCGTTCGACGAAGAAATCATCAAATCGATGGCCAAAGTAGTAGCTTCGAATAACCTGAAAGCCGCTGCCGAAAACGAAGGTCAGGCTCTTTTGATTACCAAAACGAAAGCCGCTGAAGCGGAAGGAAATGCCATTAAAATTTCGGCAATAGCCGAAAAGGAAGCCGCCATGCAACGCGGTCAAGGTATTGCACTTTTCAGGGAAGAAGTAGCCAAGGGTATGGCTTCAGCTGCCAAAGAAATGTCAAGTGCCGATTTGGATGCGTCGTTCCTGCTTTTCTCGATGTGGACTGAAGCCATCAAACATTTTGCCGAAACCGGCAAAGGAAATGTAATTTTCCTTGACGGCTCAACCGACGGCATGCAAAAGACGATGCAACAAATGATGGCTACGATGAAGTTGTCCGATAAAAATAAATAATGTACCATAAATTTTAAGGATTCCATCTCTTTTTTAGGTGGAATCCTTTTTACTGTTAAAAGTCAATCCTAACTTGTATAAACCTAAAAAAATCAACTAATGGAAAAAGTAATTGCCTGTTGCGGAATAAATTGTGGAAACTGTGACGCCCGTACAGCCACTATTGCCAACGACGATGATTTACGAGCCAAAACGGCTGCTACCTGGAAAGTTCAGTTTGGAGCTGATATTACCCCTGAAATGATCAATTGCACGGGCTGCCGCGAAGAAGGCGTGAAATTCGCGCATTGCGCAGATTGTGAAATCAGAAAATGTGCTGATGCTAAAGGATTTAAAACCTGCGCTTCGTGCGATCGGCTCGACACTTGTGAAACTGTGAAAAATCTGCACGAGTTTTTACCAGAAGCCCTGCTGAATCTGAAATCGCTGAACTGAAATGTTTATATACAAAAGAGGCTGTTTCTTTCGAAACAGCCTCTTGCATGCTAATAAATGTCGTATATTAAGTGTAAACTAAGCTAGTTTAACATTAACTGCATTTAATCCTTTACGTCCTTCCTGAAGATCAAAAGTGACTTCGTCATTTTCTCTTACCTGATCATTTAAACCTGATACGTGAACGAAATACTCATTTTTTGAATCATTGTCAACAATAAATCCAAATCCTTTGGATTCATTAAAAAACTTTACTGTACCTTTTTGCATTGTATTAAAAATTAATTCGCGACAAATATAGTCTTTAATATTTAGATACAATGTAACTAGCTGAAAATAAATATTTCTTTAGTTGCCAAATAACATTCGAATTACGCACCACGTCTTACCAGCAAAACTACATTCTCAACATGGTGTGTATGCGGAAACATATCAACAGGCTGAATACGAGTAACTTTATAAGCTTCATTCATCAAAGCGAGGTCACGGGCCTGTGTTGCCGGATTACAACTCACGTAAACCACACGTTCGGGAGCGGCCTCCAATATAGTTTTCACCACATCCTCGTCCATTCCGGCGCGTGGCGGATCGGTGATAATTACATTAGGTTTTCCGTGACTGGCAATAAATTCACTGGTTAATATTCGTTTCATATCTCCGGCAAAAAAGCTGGTATTTTCAATGCCATTCAGTTCCGAATTCACATGTGCATCTTCAATAGCTTCAGGCACATACTCGATACCGACGACTTTTTTTACGTTTCGAGCTACAAAATTGGCTATCGTTCCGGTTCCGGTATATAAATCGTAAACCACTTCCCCACCCTTCAGGTTGGCAAATTCGCGGGCAACTTTATACAGTTCGTAAGCCTGTTCCGAATTGGTCTGGTAAAAACTTTTTGGCCCGATTTTAAATTTCAAACCTTCCATTTCTTCCAGAATATGGTCTTTGCCTTTATAGACCAGAATCTCCTGATCGGTAATCGTGTCGTTCCCTTTTTCGTTGATCACATACATCAACGAAGTAATCTGTGGGAACTCAGCAGCCAAAGCAGCCATTAAGTTCTCTATATCTTCCTTATCATTTCTGAAAAAGCTAACAATCAGCATAACATCGCCGGTAGTTGATGTACGAACTATGATATTCCTTAATAAACCAGCCTGAAACCTTCGGTCGAAATATTCCAGACCATTTTCATCAGCATATTTTTTAATGAAATCGCGGATATGATTGGATGGATCTCCCTGCAGCCAGCATTTATTAATATTGATAATCTTATCGAACATTCCCGGAACATGAAACCCCAGCGCATTCATATTAATATCTTCGCCTTCCAAGCCCATTTCGGCGCTGGTCAGCCAGCGTTTGTTCGAAAAGCCAAATTCGAGCTTGTTCCGGTAAAAAGTTGTTTTAGCTGAACCCAGAATCGGGGTAATCTCCGGAAGTTCAATCCGGCCAATGCGGGTCAACTGATCCGCCACCTGTTTTTGCTTGTAGTAAAGCTGTTTTTCGTAGGGAAGGAACTGCCATTTGCAACCGCCGCAAACTTCGAAATGCTCGCAAAATGCCGGAACCCGGTCGGGCGATGGTGTCACCACTCGCGTAACACGGGCTTCCATGTATTTAGTACGCTTTTTAGTAACCTGAACATCAACCACATCGCCTGGAATTACGTGCGTTGTAAATACAACAACATCGTTAACCCGAGCAATTGCTTTTCCTTCGGCACCTATGTCGGTAATGGTAACATTCTCAATAAACGGCTTTATTTTACGGCCTCTTCCCATATTCTAAAATTTTCGGGCAAAAGTAATTAATTTCAGGTAGACGCAGAAGCTTCTGTTTGTTTGTTGGAATTTGTGCCATGAAATGCTTTCCCGACTTAATGTAATTACCACAATCTGTTCCTGTTTCTCATCAGGAATAATTATCTTCGAAACGATTTTACCCAAACATTAAACCTAAACAACGCAAAATGAAAAACTTGTTAATCCTGATTGTTTGTCTTGTGGCAAGCAGCACAATTGCTCAAAATCCGACCGGAATTTTTGAGTCGGGAAAAGATATAGGCTCGCCTAAATTAGCAGGTTCAGCAAGCTACGACGCAAATTCGCAATCCTATACCCTCAGTGGTTCAGGATACAATATCTGGTTCGAGCGCGACGAATTTAATTACCTCTATAACAAGCTCAAAGGTGATTTTATCCTGACTGCCAATTTCGCTTTTGATGGTTCAGGAACCGATCCGCACCGGAAGATTGGCTGGATGATCCGTGCCTCGGAAGATGCCAATGCGGTACATGCATCGGCCGTATTGCATGGCGACGGACTTACTGTTTTGCAATGGCGAGTGCTGCGTGGTGCATTTATGCGCGATCCTGAAGATGAAATCTTTGCTCCAAAACCCGGGTACTCGATACTGCAACTGGAACGATCTGGAAAGACCGTTATTTTCAGAGCCGCACATCCCGGTGAACCACTTCAAATCATCGGACGTCAAATCATGAACGAACTTCCGGATGAAGTGCTAGCCGGACTTTTCATTTGCTCGCATAATCCCGATGTGATTGAAAAAGCCAGAATCTGGAACGTACGGATTGATCAGCCAGTCGCCGACAATTACAATCCTGATAAGGATGGTTATTTGGGCTGTCGCATGGAAACAATGAATGTATTTGATGGCACCCGAAAAGTTATTTACGAAAAGAACGGCCGATTTGAAGCCCCAAACTGGATGCCCGACGGGAAAAAATTACTGTTCAATATGGACGGTGGAATCTATAAAATTCCGGTTGAAGGAGGTGAGATCGAAAAATTGAATACTGGCAGCGTGACCCGTAACAACAACGACCATGTGATTTCGTTCGATGGTAAAATGCTGGGTATTAGCAGTCACCGGCAAGGACTGAATGGAGGTGGATCGTCGGTTTATGTGCTTCCAATCGAAGGTGGCGAACCTCAATTGGTCACTCAGGACACACCTTCCTATCTTCACGGAATTGCGCCAAACAACAAGGAAGTCGTTTATGTGGCTCAACGAAATGGAAGTAACATTTACAATATTTACAAAAACTCTACGAAAG
>Ga0116171_10004075_pt1 | contig 13252 bp, 20 predicted proteins | sample AD_JPNHW2_MetaG_FD_89798 | JGI IMG/M metagenome (GOLD analysis project Ga0116171, IMG submission 89798) | Active sludge microbial communities of municipal wastewater-treating anaerobic digesters from Japan - AD_JPNHW2_MetaG | ecosystem: Engineered > Bioreactor > Anaerobic > Digestate | place...
GAAGTAGATTTTTCATCTAATTTCTTGGTGTATAGGACAACATCAACCGCCTTATTGAGATAGTCGTTCATTTCCCACGAGTCTTGGACTATTTTGCCTAGTTTCTTGGACTGCTCTGAGTTATTCTTGATCTTATTGAACAGACTTGAGGCACTTTCAATCCTGTTAAGCATTAAATAAGCGGTGATTAAGTTAGCCGGGCCAACCCATTTTCTAAGTGTCTTATTTACTCCCAGAACTGTATTGGGTTCTTTCTTAATTAAAGCTATTTCACCAAATTCAACTGCTTTGCCATATTCTCCGTTATCGATATAAGCCTTTGAGATGAGCCAAAAAGCCTCGTCCCAATCAGGTCGAATCTCGGTTGCCTTCATCAAAGCGTTTACAGCTTGATCGTTTCTTCCGAGGATAGTTAAACAATAAGCAATTCCACAGTATGATTTATAACTTTCTTCGTCCCAACCAGATTTTTTAATATGTTCAGTATAGAAATGAATTGCCTGTTCTAATAATTCATCCCGTTCTTTAACTTCCATCGCCAAACCATAAGAAGAATTACCTAGATAATGTAGTGTTCGTGGGTCGGTTTTTTCTCCATCTCGATTGTATTCCGCTAGAAGGATTTTATAGTTCCTTAGCTCTTTGTCGTATTTTTTATCAGCATCATAATTTTGTAAGACATAAATATCGTCAACGTAAACAGATTGTTCATCTTTTCTGTTCAGAGTTTCGTGTACTGATTTTTCCCAATAGCATTTGCCGTCATTCTTGTAGACTCGTGGTCTGGCATGATCGACTAATCCTGTGCCATCTTCTTCGGATTGAGCATAGTTATAATTCATATGCACGAGATTGATGCCTTCTTTTTCCATTCGCGCGACTAATGCAGGTAATTTATCGGCATTTTTCACTACATCATCAGAATCAGCCCAGATGCCATAATCACACTTGTTTTGGCTAAAATTGAAGTTTCGCATGGTCGAGAAGTCATTTGTCCATGCTTTATAAGAGTAAATCGCCCCACAATCGACGCAGAAGCGTTTTATTTTCTTAGATGGTTCATTGTTCGCTGTAACATAGATTTTATCGACATATTCTTTGCAAGATGCGACTAATTTCTTTAAACCCTCAATTTCTGAGTCGTTTTTGATAATAACTGTCAATCCGAGGGTCTTTTTCTCAACTTTCTCTTCCATAAGCTCCTTATCTAAAAAATACGGGGTATTTCTTCTTAAATTTATTCCAGTGATAATCCGAAACGATAAAATTCGGGATTATCTTCATAATTGCCGCCGAGATATCGGTTTCGTCAGGATAAGCAGGAAACTTTGCCGAAAGTTTTAATTCACCCTCGCCCATTTCCTGCCTTCTTAACTTGTCCATCTCACGAACAAAAGACTTCCACCTTTTTGGGTAGTCTTTTTGATAGTTCTCTATTATCTGATCGATCTTGACCCATTTTGTGAGTCGCATAGTAAGCCTTCCAGTAGAGGCAGACTTGGAAGTACCGCCCCTACTTACTACATTAATAACTTTTTAATATAGATGTGTTTACAACCAGCCGGTTGCCGAGATAACAGCTTTTTCAGATTCCACGATCAGAGTCGCTTCACCGATCAGTTGTTCTCTTTCAGCGTCACCAGTCTTAGCCAATTTCTCGTATGATGGTTCTCTTAGATAACCAACCTTGATGTATTTTGAGTCATAAGCTAAGAAGTCGTTGTTGGTGTCTCCTGAGACAGTAACGAACCTGTGAAGTACAACTCGTACTCGTCCGAAGTCTGTTTCTAAGACATCGACTGCACCCCAGATTGTCTTGTCACCTGCTGGTACGAACTTGGTATTTCCAGCGGTGAATTCTGAAATTCTGGATTTAAGCGTTCGTCCGACAAGGATAGTGTCAATGTGGACACCCTGAGCCCAAGCGGCTCCGAGCATTGTGTTAACGTGCGTATTCGATAGTGAAACACCTGACTGTGAGGTTGCTAGGGTTGAAGCGAAAGATTTAAGACCTTTCATTTTTCCTGCAACACCAGAAAGGGTTGTGACGAGAGTTCCACGAATCAAGTCGTATTCAAGAGCATTCTTGAAAGCGGTCATTGCTTCGTTTCTTTCTCTGGCCCAAGCGTCTCCGCCTGTGGCATCGACAGCCATTCTTGTACCCGTAAGTTCATAGCCGACAGAAATGATCTGGCAGACGTTAGAAGCTCTTGTGGTATAAGTGTTGTCGAATGTTGGATCAGCACCTTCAGCCTGTGATCTGGAGGCTACTGCTCGTGGGCTTTTTAGAGTCCATGAGTGATAAATGTCGTTTACTTTGGTTGTTGGCGCGTTAGACGAAACAAATGTTTCTAGCGGATCGACTGTTACTACGAGGTCGAGTATGCTTTCTTTTGTTCCACCGATAGGCGCTCGTTGTGGGGATTGAAACCCTACTGTTGCTCCTGCCATAATTCTCCTTAATTTAGAAGTTTAATAATTGTTCTCTTGCCGCTTCTCTTTCTCTATCATTGGCATCTGGGCTGAAAAGCACTTTCTTCAATTCCGTCTTTTTAATGTCGTCAGAGTTTTCTCTGCCGCCAGACGGGTTGTCGATCACTGCTCTCTCCTGTATGCGTTCTGATACTTGGGCTTCGGTTCGTCCTTTGTCCTCTGCCTTTTGGATATTCTGTTCGGATTGTTTTTTAAACTTTCCTAGCACCCTGTCAGCGGCTTCTGCGTAGGTGAGTATTTCACCTCGCTTAACAAGGGCAGTATTCCTATATCCCCTAATGCTATCTTCCAAGTCCTCGTCCTCATCGAGTTCGGGGTACTTTTTGACAGCTCTGTTCCAGTCTCGTTCGTCATTGATGATGTTTTGTGTTTGCCCCAAAATGTTCTGGGCGAAAGCGTTTGGATCAATTGATCCGTCATCATCAGTTTGGACTGGAGATACAGCCGGAGCCTGTTTTAGTCTCCTCAACTGCTCTCTTTCCCGACTCAAGGCTTTATTTAGATTTGCGATTTGCTCATCTTTTGGATCGGGAGCAACGATTGTGTCGTCTGCGTTTTCGATGGAAGAGTCATCGAGGATTTCCGTGTCCTCATAGTTCACATCTTCATTCATAATTGTTCCTAACTACATTTATTTACCCAAAATGCGAAGGGTTGGAGAATTATGGTTGGACGCAAGTGGTAATCCTCGTAAGGACTACGCACTTGTTTCCAATTGATGTCAAAGGGCTAAAATGCTTCCCACTGGTGGGGGGCAACTTCTTTAACTGTTAAAGGTTTTAACCTATGGTATTGTTCCGTTTCCAAGTAAGCTAAACGATCTTTCTTTACCTCATCGGGTAAATCACTTGAATTGATCTTCTCGGCTTGTTCTTGTCGGTACTTTTCAACAGCTTTTATTTCGTTGCTATCTAATGCCATCCCTAAACCTCATCCTTATACTCGTCAAGATCTGTTTGGGCTTTTTCTTTCATTTCCTTACCAGATTCAAAATACTGAAAGACCGCTTCAATTCCTCTGATATAGTCAAAGTCCACTTCTTTACTGCGATATAGAGAATTGATTTGATCCTCAAAATATTCGAAAGCATCTTTGTATCCGTCTGTATTGGTGACGAAGTGAAGATTAGAACCCTGTTTGACCTGAGACTTGAGGGGCGCTTCCCATTCCTGCTTGGACTGAGGGTTGCGGCTGAACTTGACCTTGCGCAACTGGTTGAGGAGTTTGACCTTGAACGGGGATTTGACCATTTTGCATTCCTTCTGTACTTAATTTATTTGGATCACCTAGTGAATTTAAATCTAATTCGACTTGTTTCTTGGCTAATTCCATATATTTTTCGTGAACCATAATATGAGGCATAACCACGTCTTCTCGGATTTCCTTATCCACACCTTCATCGTCAATCAGTTCTTGGTGAACTTGAATATGAGTAGCGTGATCTTCAGCTTCTTGTGGTTCCATTTCTTTACCCTGAAGCATCAATTCGTTCTCTTCAGTTGGTGAATCTTGGGTATATGAGATCGGCTCAACGATTCTTTCATAGTTTTTCTGTCCCATAGCCTCGGCTGTAACACGAGAGAGTTCATAGTGATTAACTTTTATCGGTGCTCCAGCGTTCTTAGCGGCAATTTCAATCTGTAACTGTTTATCTACCCAAGCTAGAGTTAAACCTCGATCGGCTTCTTTTGATTTTGGTCTTGAAAAATCAGTATCAATTTCAATATCAAGTGATCCAACAGTAACGATATCCTCTGGACTGATAGTCTTTGGATAATAACCATTTGGGCCTAATATCCTAATGGCTACTTCACGATCTAAGAACTGTTGGTTATTAGACATCCAAAAAGTAAAAACTTGCTTCCATGAACTGGCATAGGTCTTTTCAAAGAAACGAACCATATCCGAGCCCTCTTCTTGGATAGCTTCGATCCCACCCATTGTTCCCTTGGTCTTGTCATTGGCCGCGCGTGATATTCCTGTATTGTAATTTGAGATTGTATTTTCTTCGATTGACTCAGCCAGAGTATTTTTAGCAACTTGGAAACCCTGCATATCTGGTTGCGGAATTGCGAAGGCTTCTGGCTTTTCTGTACCGTCCCAAACTACTTCACCGCCTGGGGACATATCATATCTGACGTTTACTCCTTGTCGGCGCATAATTACACCATTTAAAGAGAGGTCTAATTGATCTAAGAAGTGATTAATAATTGAATCATTTGCCGAAGATAGTCTTTCTGTCCTTTGGAAGATAGAATCTCCCCAAACATCATGGGCACGAGGTCTGATGTAAAAGACAACTGCCGGTATTTTTCCGTGCCAATAAATATTCTTCTGTCGTCTGATAATCTTTTGACCATTGGCAATGGTGATCATTTCGTTCGTGATCTTGTCAAAACAGTGCCATAGTTCGACTTTATTCGCATAAGTCGTCTCTGCCCCGATCTTAGCGGTCATAAACCTATTACGAGATCGTTCGTATAATTCGGTGTTTGATTGAACTGATTTACTCTCTAAATCCTCAAGTCCTTTGTAGTTTCCAAAAGCATCGCCCTCTTTTAACTCATCTAGGTTCTTAAAATCTTGGAAGATAACATAGTTGGCGGTATAGAGTGAAGTCGCATTTGGTTCAATGAACATTCTAAATACTGACCAAGGCAAAAACTCGTTATAAGCAACCTTCGTTTCCTTGATCTTTTCGTTGGCTAAATCGACTTTGCCATTCTTACCCACAACACGAGAGTAAAACTTTCTATTTTTAATATTCCAAGGTGTTAAGCAAACTCCTGTCCCCGTCACCACCGCATCAGTTAAGACAGAATACTTTTTATGATCCATCGGTGTCTCAAAATTGGGATTATGAAGATCGTGAGCTAGTAACTGTTCGTTGTTTTTAGCCTTAATAAAGTCGTGTTTGTCGTTTGGATGTAAATTAGGTTCAACATCATTTAAAGATAACTTAGCGATAATATTTAGAGCCTTTGACGCAACTTTAGGGTCAACAACTTTACTGCGCCAAGGGGCAACCTTCTGGGATTGAACAGCATTGAAATTGTCGTACCAACGAGCAAAAGCGTCGAATAATTGCGTTTGATTAGCCTGTGCCTGAGTAAATCGGGTCTTCCACTTACTAATTAGCTCTTCATCATCATTAGTAATTTTGCCGAGGTCTTTAACTTTGACATCTTTCATAAATAAGTCCCTGTTATTGTTGCTAATGCGATCAATAACACCTTCTTGCGTTCTTTCAATAATTAGTTAAATCTCCGCGCAACATTGCTTCTTCTTCAGCCATTTTAAAAATAGTGATATAGAGTCGGTATTGTCTTGAACTGTGAACTATCGCTAGTTTACGTTCGTATTTTTGCTGACAATGAACGTCCTTGCAGTACAGGGAAAACCTGTCTATTATTTTTCCGCAGATCGTACACTGGTTTTCTTCCATAATTGCCCCTTAACTTATTAGTCGTCCCGTTATGGGATCATATTCACGTTGTAGAGGTTCTAATCCACTCGAAACTCCTCCAGCCATGTCTGGGTCATTGTGATAGGCTAGGGAATCAGCTAGATCGTCATGCTCAGCCACAGGAAACCTAAGTAGTTCATCTTCTAAATCCAAAAAGTCTTTTTCTTCGCCTGTAAAATAGACTGATTGCGTTTCAAATCTCGGTATTAGTCCTTCAATACGAGATACTTTCGAGTTCTTGCCTTTTAGTTCGACGACATCGAAGAATTCATTACGTCGTCGCATCTCTTCGTCTAAGACAGGTTTAATAGTTGAGTTAAAAGCCAACTGTTCAATACCGACTTTATCGACTTTAAAATGCTTCCTGAGTTCAAATATCTGATTGATAATCTCGCCTTCAGTCATTCTTGCGCGTCTGGCGTGTCTTATATGCCAATAGTTCTCTTGGTCAACTGATCTAACTGTAAAGCCCGTATAGTCAGCGGTTTTTTGTAAAGAATAAGCTCGATCAACCGATAGAGTAGTAAATAACTGTTTACCCTCTAAAACCTTTATATCTTCGTATTTGAACCAACTCTTTTTGAATTTGGCGTTTTCGTCATCAACTGGATTATTTAAATACTGACAAGAGAAAATAAAACTGCCCTGATCTTCTCTAAGTTCCCTAACATACTGAGGTGTAAATTTTTCTGGAAAGATCGGCTCACCCAATTCGTCGTATATTTGATGAACTTCGATATGCCAACGTGGATCATCTTTGTATTTTTCAAGTAGAAATCCATACAAATCAGCGAAGTGATAACGAGTCCCGATAATAATTAATTTTCCGTCAGGCTCTAAGAGTGAGAGAGCCATTTTGTACCATTCGATTGTCTTTTGGATCAGTTCCGGCGTGTTAACATTTTCAGTGTTTACAAGGTCATCTAAAATCATCAAGTCGTAGTGCTGTGAGACTAACGACTGGCCAACACCAGCGACCTGAATAGTCGGTTCTTTTAGGTTCTTGGTTCTGCCCTTGACGATAATTTCTGTTTCAGTCCACTTCTCGTCTTTGTTCTTCTGTTCTCCAATAATTGAGATTAACTTTTGATTCTTTTCTAAGTGACCCTTAATCTCTCGCAAAAATGATTTGGCGTTTGATAAAACAGCATTACCAATAAATATCCTAATATTCGGATTTTTAGCGATCTCATACAAAGAGTCACCAACTGTGATTAAAGTTGACTTTAAATGTCCTCTAGGCCAGAGATCAATTTGCTTATCAGAACCATACTGCACACCATCGCACATTGGCCGGTGACAGGTCTGATTGACTATATTACAACCTAAAACATCTCGGTTAAAAGAATATAAATCGCCTAATTGTTTGTTTCGTCTTGCTTTAGCAAGTATTGCTTCTTTAATTTCCATCTCCGCAGAGCGTGCACGCTTTTAGAAAGCTCTCTGCGGCAGAGGCAGGAATTAACTAATCTTCAAGTTCTTTACTCATCTTTTCCTTTCTCTTTGATGAGGGAATATCGTTTTCCATTCAATCTTAAAGTTCCATTCTTGCGAAGTTTGACTATTATAAATTTCTTTGGACGTAAGGCATAAGTAATGGCATCTATTCTAAGATTTGTTATTTTGTCGAGTTGCTCTTGTTCTTTCATCTCACCTCACTTGTTAGTTGATAGGGGGGCTAAAAGAATACTTTGGCATTTGGTGAACAGGATTCACTCATTTGCAACGATCCGCCAATATTTCCAAATCTGTCGTAGTCGACAACAACCTTGTTATCTAGATGATAGTGCTTGGATAATTTTTCGATTTGTGATTCAAGTGATCTGATTTTACTTGATAATTGTTTGCCTTGTTCTTTGACAATTTCTCGCATTCTTTCGATCTTTTCCTTGTCCTTTAATTCATCCCAACCTTTTGGTTCGACATACTTTGATAATGTTTGTCCAATACTCATTTTCATCCTCTCATTTATTTTTTATTTTATTTTCTTCAAAGATTAAATTACCCTGTGCTAATAATTCTCACTAATCTGCGGGTCAAGCAGATATTATTTTATTATCTTAACGACCTGGGTGGATTATTCTCGAACCGTACTCATCATAAGTTTGGTTCCACCAACCGTACATTCTATCGCACATAACACTCGACAATGCCTTCTGTTGCGTCTTATCAGAGATTGTCGCCTCTAGCACCTCTCTAACTTGCCCTACTAAGTAGCCAAAATATGCTGGACTAATTAGTTTGTGATGACAATCACACGAACAACCGGGGGGACAACTTTGCTTACATTCTTTACAATCTAACTCTGCTGGACTTTTACTCATACTTAACCTTTCTTGTCTTGACCCGCATACTACTGAAAACTATCGTTCCACCTCACTGAGTTTTTGTAGCAACTCATCTATTTTTTTATTGGTTAATTTCATCTGAGCTATTATTCCTTTCTGAAAACCTTTCTCTTCTTCGCTTTCATATCCACAAGTCGGTTTCCATTCTTCCTTAAGGTCTTTAAGCTGTTTTTCAACTTCTGATTTGAAGTCGTGATAATCGTTGTAGTTCGGTCTTACCTGACCCAATATCAAACCTTTATAGAATCCTCTCTCGGCTGAAATTTGTTCAGATGATAATTGGTCCTTGGGCATACATATAGAACTGCATTTAAAGCACCATAATCCTTGTTCGCAATTTTCACACATTTTTCACCTCCCCATTTTCAATTTTAGCTTTCATAATAAAGTTCCTTGTAGGTTCTTTAATCTTTCTTCGGCTATCTTGCAGTATTCAGGTGATATTTCTATGCCGATGAAGTTGCGATTTGTTTTTTGCGAAGCGACCAATGTAGCACCAGAACCAGCAAAACAATCTAAAACTATATCGTCTTTATTTGTGGTTGCGTCTATGAGCATATACAACAATGGAATCGGTTTTTCGTTTGGGTGAACAAGTTTCTCTGGGTCTACTCGTTGGACTTTGAAAATACTTGTTGGGCGTTTATTCGGAAACTTAAACTTATTTTTTGTAGCCCAAATTATATTTTCGTGTTGACTTGCGAAGTCCCCAACCAAATCACCCATTCCGTGAACGACTTTGTCCCAAATTATTTGCATTTTATCGGTCAGTCCTGCTTCTCTGATTGCTTGTCTAAATGACTCTTCCGTATCAAACCTTGTAAAGCACAACAAACCTCCATTATCTTTTAAGATACGACTGGCTTCTTTTAACCAAATTGTAAAAGGTTCTTTATCATTGGCTATCTTCGGCTTTCTTTTATCTGCAGTCCGCCTGGCGGACTGGTAATCTATCCCATAAGGCGGATCAGTCAAAACCAAATCAACACACTTATCAGGTAGTTTCTTCATAACCCCTAAACAGTCGCCACAGATTATTTTATTTAAGTATTCTTCCATCCTCTATCCTTGCTTTACCCTCTCTTATCATTTCGTTTGACCTTTGAATAACATATTCGTCTATTTCTTTTTCTTGGGATTCTGTGCCGGTATAGGTATTTACCTGCACTGCCACGTTGGTTTCAGATCCTTTTGGCATACCCTCAATTCTGTTGATAAGATACTTCAGCATATCGCCATCGCCTCTCATCGCCATTGTGAGGGCTTTGTTTAAGAGTTCTTTGTATCTCTCTATCTTTGTTTCAGGATTATGTTCAGATAATAATTCTTTAAGAGCATTGGTCATTGAAAACTCTTTAGGTGGTCTGCCGTTGGGGTTGCCACTTACACCCTTTTGAAAAGGGATTAAGTTAGCTAATCTTTTCTCTGTTTTATTCTCTGATTCGGTCATTCTGTTATCTCTATCGTTAATTCTTTTTCACAATAACTTTTAAGCTCATCAACAGAAATGTTATAAAGTTCAAATTCAACCTTTGCGCCTGTAGCAGTAACCACAATTTTTGGTTCGTCATTAGTCTTTGTTGAAATTATTGCTTTAGCTTTCATAGTTTTGTATTAGTTTCCATTATTCGTCTTCCTCATCTTTCTCGGCTGAAAAGCCGATACAATTTGATTCTTTATTTAAACTCTTGCAGCGAGGCTCCAGCTAATTATCAAGTGTTAGCTCGAACCCCGTTTGCAAAATTACTTCGTGATACCTTTGACCGCCCACATTTGAGCTGTTTGAGCTTCAGTAATGGCGATAGACAAAAATCTGCCTTTTTCGTTTAGGCGTTCTGCATCGTTAGCATCAGTTGATTCGTTGATTCTATTTTCTTTTCTCATCTCATCACATAAGTCAATAATCTCTGCGTAAAGCTCTTTGACCTTATTTACCTTCTCGTCTCCACTTGGATTAAATGTCAACCCGACCGACTTTTCTCCGAACGTCAATTGTCTAGTTGCTAATTCTGGCATATTGCCTCCTATTTATTTTAATAATTCTTTTTCGTTTGCATTCACTAAGTAGGGAATATCTGGATAAAGCGCCTGAGCAAGTTTCATTTTCACCCGCCATAATTCTGTTGCGAAGCCTTTGGTTTCGACAAACTTCTGCCTGTCATCTGGTAGCGTTACCAGGAAATCGACAATATGCGTAGTGATGTGCTTTCCATTTACCTCAAAAGATAACTTATGTTGCGGTTTTACTTCCTTGAGTCTTCCGTCTTTGAGCATAATATCTAGCCACATCGCATCATTGGCTTCCATTTTGGAGTGATACATTCGGCCGTTATACTCTTTCTTCGTGGCCTTGTATTTATTCCTCTGCCTGTAATATCCGCTAAGATTTTTTATCATTCGTTTATTTAGTTAAAGCTCTATAAGCGTTAAATATTCTAACCAACAACCAATGCTCCTACCACTCCGCAATTTAACAATCGCTAACCAACTCCCACATTGTTCATAACTAACCCTTTCTACCCATCCGTATCTCTCTGAATAATATTCTGGTAGCAAGACATCTTTACCAAATTTAGATGTAACTTCTTTAGGTACTAACATTATTTTTTCTTTAAAGTTCTATAAGTTGAGGGCAAGGATTTGACGAGGTGGTTATAGGGCTGACGCCCCACTCGTATAGTCACCTTGCATAAGTTGGTTCAATGATTCAAACTCTTTACGTTTTTGCTTCGTTTAAGCGTCTACCTATTCCGCCACCCCAACTTGTAAAGCTCTACTTTTCAAAATGGAGGAGGCTTAACCTAGGCAGCCTCCCTGAGGTTTGAACGGGATTGGCTCTCCAGCCTCTCCCAAAACATAAGGTTATGCTCTCTCCTTGTCAGCGTAACCTGTTAGGCGGTGTGATCGTTAATGAACCCTCGAAATGCGAGGAGTGCTTCTGACTCGTCTGTTCCTAAGAACTCGATTGCGACCTTTACGCCCTTGACGCTTCTTTCCGCTAAGTAACTGCGGTTGTCGAGGATCAGGCGGAATACCCCCGACTCGTTGCGGTGTATCGCTACCAGTTGTCGGTTGTCCTCCTCTGCGACCTCCATTTCTCACCTCTCGGTAATAGTAGGCGACTTCCATCTCGTCATAGGTGAAGTAGTACCAGACAGGCTGGATGTGGTTCTTGTGTGTCACGTGAGTTGGTTTGACCTGCTTCTGACGAGGTTGGTATTGCTTGTGGTGTCGTTGCTTCTTGTTCACACGTTGTTGAGGCGGGTCGTTTAGGTTGCCATGTCTGTAGCGCTCGTGCATCAAGCGTTCACATTCAGGGCAACGTGCCTCTGCCTGAACAGAGCCATCTTCGTTGTACAGTCGTTCTTTGCCACCTGAGCTGCGGTTAATCACGTGATGAATCACGAACCGTCTAGGCAAAGAGTGACCGCATACTGCACAAAATCCATTCTGCTTGGCATATACTTCGGAGCGTATTATTCCCCAGCCCGTTTTCCTCACCTCCCGAGTTATTGTTCCCCAAATACTCCAGCATAAACCTGTTAAGCTAGCAGGAGGGGAATTAGCACAACAAAGTTGGGGATATGCTGGAATATTCGGAGAACAAAAAAACCGAGTCAGGAAAAAATCCGTGTCAACTCGGTATTCTTGTGGTAAGTTAATTAAAACAAACTATTTTTGAGTTGTCAAACACCTTATTTCCCGTAGTCTTCACCGACCAGTGTCTCGGACATAAATTACTTTCAAGCGGTTTATTTTTACCTTATAGGCATCACCGTAGCCACTATCCCAATTTATATCGCCCTCATCCTTTATAGGTTTCCTAAATTCATATGTATCAATTTGTCTATAATCATCATCAACCAATACAAGTCCCCTCTTACCGCAATAATCAATATCTCCCGTTCCGCCTTCACTTGACCATTGTTTCACATAATTCCAAACTTCATCCGAACTATTGCCAGAGAAAACATAAAAATTTATATCCCAGTCAGAATACGCACCTCTTTGTAGCATTACTTCCCAAAGCGAACCCTTGCTTTCAACTTTATAGCTCATTTCTCCTCCTTTAATAATTCTTTGACTTCAAAATATGATTAAATCTCTATACAATCTTCTACAACAAACACTTCCTATCTGCTTCCTTAGTTTTTCTGGGTTTTGGTCTAAATATGGATAATTTTGCTGTTCATCACATCTTGGTATTCTCTTTGCTCTTCTTACAACCTCACCGTGTTCATTTATAATTCCCCAATGCGGATATTTGTCTTTTATATCAAGTCCATCTGCGAGAACGAAGTAGAAAAAATCAGCAATAAATCTATGTTTGGTCATCTTCAGTTCAAATAAATTTTTGTTAAATTTTCTTTGTAATCCACCCATCAAATCTTCTTGAGTCGCCTTACACTCGATATAATAGCAATCATCATTTGATTTTATTCCATAAGCATCGGGGTCTTTAGGATAAATCTCAAGCTCTTCGGCAAAAATTGTGCATTTAATTTTGTTGGCAAGCCACCCTATGGCAACTTTTTTAAGATGCTTGTGTTTATTACCTTCCACTTTTCCACCCTTCAATTATCTTCTTCACTTCAGATAGACAGGAGTTGAAACCTCTAACATTAGCTTCTAATTCTATCTTTGTGTGTCCAAACGATAATCCAACCTTTCTATCCTTCGGCAACTCCCTCGCAAGCTCTTTAATCAGTTCGGCTTTCTGTTCCTCAAGAAGTTTTTGGATGAAGGATTTGATATCTTCTCGTGCATCTACATTCAACTGCTTATAATCTTTTTCTACAATAGCGGGGAGAAGTGCAAACTGCTTATCAAATCTCTCTTGCCAGTTATCTTTCATCTCTCCTCCAGCTCTTTAAGGAAGTTGATAAAGTCGGGGTCGCTTATCAATTCGTCATTCATCTGGCGATATGAAATATAACTATTGTTA
>Ga0116171_10004077_pt1 | contig 13247 bp, 15 predicted proteins | sample AD_JPNHW2_MetaG_FD_89798 | JGI IMG/M metagenome (GOLD analysis project Ga0116171, IMG submission 89798) | Active sludge microbial communities of municipal wastewater-treating anaerobic digesters from Japan - AD_JPNHW2_MetaG | ecosystem: Engineered > Bioreactor > Anaerobic > Digestate | place...
AAACGGCGAAACTTAATACTAAAATGATGGCAACTATAGAAAGCCACGTAAAGCTTCCCCATAAACGATATGCTGCTATAGCCCCTAAAATCCACATTGTTATTTGCATATAGATATATTTAATTAATACAAAAAGCCGACCACTAGGTACATATCCGTTTCCAGATATGGCTCGTCAGAGCAAAAACCCAATGATCGGTTTTCTGGCTCTGACGAGACTGTACTTTCACCATGCCAGCAATTACTCACTGGTTTAGGCTACTTTATTTAATTTTTATATTACGTATGTATATATTGTAGCAAATTCTTTAAAATAAAGAAAAGGACTAATAAAGAGTCCTTTTCTAACTTATCATCCCCTTGATGATTCTGTAAATTAAAAAATCTATCGTATATATACTGCGGATAAACCACTCTTTGTTTTTTGTGGAATCGATGTAGATTCGGAAGCAGCATTTTTTTCTTGCATGATATCTTTAATAGTAGAACGGCTATCATTGATAGCTTTACGAATAAAATCAATAGTGTCCGCTTTTTGAACGGCAAGAGTTTTTTTATTGAATACTTTTTTGGTTGTTGAAAGTCTTAATTTCATATTTTTTTAAAATTTATTTTATTTTTTCATTTCTAATTTTTTTTGCACAACAATTGCAGGCTCTATCAATTCCACCCTATCAGCATTTAAGGCTTCCAAGGATAAACCAATTGTTTCAATTAATTTTTCTTCTATTCCTTGCGATTCTTCGACAATAAAATCAAGATCTGTAAGCTCCTCAATATCTATTATGAATTCGTGAGAAGGATAATTATATACAAGATTACGAACAACTTTAGTCGCTTTTTCATGTTCCCAACCCATATATTTTTCTAAGATTTTAACTCCGTAGCGTTCTCCTATTTCAAGCGCTCTCGCATATTCGCTTATCATTTTGGGATTTATTTGATTATAAAGACAACCACTTGTATTACCAGAAAACTCGATGGCCAATTTTATTGCATCATGCAATTTCATTTTATTTCCAGTACGACGTAATATAAGCATAGTGGCTACATCCATATTTTCTATGGCATGATTTTGAACTTGTTCTAATGCTTTATACCCATTCAAGGCAGATTTATAGGTATCAATATCTCCTTCTTGATGTTCTGGAATTTGAACATCAAGGGGGCCTAATTCTGAAGTAGTGGTTAATATCAATTTATCTGCACACAAACAGATAAGAGTCCCTGCGCTTTTTGCATACGACGGAACTATGACATTAATCTTTTTTGCGTGTTTACGTAAGAGTTTTGCTATTTTATAAGCGGATTCAATATATCCTCCCGGAGTATGTAAAATCACATCTAATTCTTGAAAATTCTTACCCTCAAGTCTTTCATTAAGAGTTGCAACAACTGGCGGTATTATATTGCTGATGCTTAAAAGTAAGGCTGATTTATGTCGCTCCAAAACAAGAGACCTAATAAGAGTGTCCAAATTAACCTCTTTTTGTTGTAATTTAATGTCAGTCATGAAATTAATTAAATTATATCAAGATATAAAATAAAGTAAAGTATTGGAATAGCAAATAATGGCCTAAAATGCAGTGTCTAATTGTAGTAAATTCCTAAACAATACTAAAATAATGAATTTCTTAACTGATATTCAGATATCACTTTTTGAAACTGATTTTTCTGATCGATTTCTTTTTCTGATGCCCCAATTTGTGGCATAAAATAATAAATAATTCTTCTACTAGTTAATAAATCAATCATTTCCCCTCCTTCTTGAGGTGGATTCATAAAAGGCAATACGTATTCATTCCAATAAATACATGTTTTAAGCTCTTTATCATAAAAATACTCTCCCTTATTATATACTCTGTAAAAATTCTCCGAAATTGATTCTTGTGCTTTTGCGAAGCTCTCTTGCTCATATTTCATTCCCCTATCGGCGCATTCTATTTTAACTTCTTGGAGAGCAATTGATTTTTTAATCCCCGGCAAAGCAATTAAAAAATAATATGCAATTACAGAAACAACAACAAAAATTGCGATAGTAATGATTATTATATAAATTCTTTTCATATTTTTATTTTACTTTATTTTATCTTACCATTCAAACACATCAACTATATTTTCAATTGCACTCTTAATACGATCTATAATACCCTGTCGTTCTTTAATTCTAGGCACCTCTGGCAACAAATCAACGATGTCTTGTCCATTGGGTAATTTTTGAGTATACAAATATTCACTAATTAAGTGTTCAAATTTTTCAACTGGAATATTTTCAGAATTAGCAATGATCTTTAAGCCATCAGAACGCTCACTCGCCCAAAAATCACTAAAAGCCTCCTCAACATCATCTGACTTACTAATTTTTGGCAAATTTTCTTCAATAAATTTCTTAATCAAATCTTTTTTCTTGCGAAGCTTGATATCACGATCAAATAAACGCAAAATCTCTTCTGTTTTCTTTTCACGAATAACATCAGAACTAATATTCTTAAGCCCAGCGATGAGTTGAATAATATAATCAAAATCAATAATATCACGAGTGGTCAACTCAATTTCAAAATCAATCTGATCTAAAATAGACTCAACCCCGCTATCATTATCCTTACGATCTTCGTATATATCTAAGTATTTACTTTGATAATCATAAAACTCCTGCTCTGTTATCCCAATATCATTAAAAGAAAACTCTGCAAATGTCTCAAGGGATGACTTAATGCGAAGTAAATCACGAAATATTTTTACAAATTCTGATTTCTCCTCTTCTCCTTGTAATCCGTCAACACTAAAGACAGTTGGCACTTTTTCTCTTAATTCAGCCAATTTAGCCTCAAATTCCTTTTTCTGAACCTCATATGGCTTCTTAAATACCACTTCTTTTGCGTTTTCATCGCCAAAAAGTGCTAACGCCTTATCCGTTGCTTCTTTTAAATTTCTGAACGAAACAATATTCCCGTGGGGTTTATCCGAATTCAAAAGTCGATTTGTCCTTGAATACGCTTGAATGAGTCCATGATATCGTAAATTTTTATCCACATATAACGTATTAAGTCTTGGGCTATCAAAACCAGTCAAAAACATATTTACCACAAGCACGAGATCAACTCCTTTATTCTTTATTCTTTTCTGCAAATCCCGGTAATAATCATAAAAACGATCAGTTGAAAAATTAGTTGAATACTGTTTATTATAATCTTTTATACAATCCTCCAAAAAATCTCTTGAATGTTGATTAATAGCTGCATTTTCATCACCAAAAATATCAACATCGAGTATATCAGAGCTCTCATCTTCATTAATTTTATAAGTAAAGATTGTCGCAATAGAAAAATCTTCTTTTTTCTTCTCTTTCAATAATTTATAATATTTTTTTAATACTTCGATAGAAGAAACAGCGAATAAAGCATTGAATCTCCCTTGTTTCGTTTTTCGTTTCCAATCAGTCAAAATATAGTCAGTAATTTTATTTAATCGATCGGGACTTTCAAGCACTTCTTTAGTATCAATTCCTTCAACCATAGTATCAGCAAAAATATCCGCATCCAATGTATCTGGATCCTTTTGTTTATATTTCCCAACATATTCAACGGAAAAACCAAGAACATTATTATCATCAATTGCATGAGTAATAATATATTTATGCAAACATTCTTCAAACACATCAATTGTCGTCACCCCCCTCACATTATTCTCGGCAAAAATTGGAGTTCCGGTAAAACCAAAAAGTTGAGCCTTTTTAAAAAACCCCTTTATTCTTGCATGCGTCTGCCCAAACTGACTTCTATGACACTCATCAAAAATCACTACTACTTTTTCATTAGATAGATATTCAAAATGTTTAAGATATGATTCTCTTCCAATAGCAATATCAAGTTTTTGAATTGTAGTTACAATGAGCTTTCTATTCTTATCTTCAAGTTGTTCTACGAGATTATGTGTATTATTAGTACCGTCTACTGCCCCCTCAGAAAAAGAATTAAACTCTTTAGTTGTTTGAATATCTAAATCCTTCCGATCTACTACAAAAAGCACTTTTTTCACCTCAGGCATACGTGAAAGTATTTGACTAGTTTTATATGAAGTAAGTGTTTTGCCTGATCCTGTAGCGTGCCAAATGTAACCATTTTTATCAGATTCTCGTACACGGTCTTCAATCGCTCTTACTGCATAATATTGATACGGACGAAGAATCATTGGAATTTGTGTTGCTTCAGCCAATACAATATATTCGGCAATCATTTCTGATACTGTACATTTCTCTAAAAATACATCGGTAAATTCATCTAGTTTGGTAATCTTTCTATTTTCTATATCAGTCCAATAGAATGTCTGTTCAAATGATTGCTTTGGATTATTTGAAAAATACTTTGTATTGACTCCATTTGAAATCACGAATATTTGAATATACTCAAAAAGCGTTCCAGCAAAAGAATGCTTATGATAGCGTTGAATCTGATTAAAAGCCTCCTTAAGCTCCATTCCACGTCTTTTAAGCTCAATTTGTACTAATGGCAAGCCATTAATAAGTAATGTCACATCATAACGATTTTCATAACGTCCAACTTGAGTAATTTGTTGTACAACTTGATATTCGTTCTTACACCACTGATCCATATTAAAAAACCTCACGTAGAAAATACTTTCATCATCACGAGTAAGGGCAAGACGATCCCGCAACGTTTTAGCTTTCTGGAAACGATCTCCTTTGTTTATATGATTTAATATACGGGTAAACTCATTATCAGAAAAAATAGTTTGATTGAATTTTTCAAGCTGTACCTTCAAATTTGCAATCATCATAGTAGTATCTTCCAAAATTATCAACGAAAAACCCAACTGTTTAAGTTGTTCAATTAATGTTTTTTCAAGTTGTTGTTCACTTTGATGAGTCATAAGTATTAATTTAACTTAAATATTTTATTTAATAGTTTGGAGACTTTCTTTTCCCATGCAATTAATTCTTTTCTTGTAATTTCTGGTGATGTCAAACCATTCTTACTACCGTGTGACACTGGGTTAAAATTCCTTCTTTCCCAAAAACTTAAGAAATCACGTTCTTCATAAGTAGAAATGTTTAATCCACCCTTAATCAGGGTTTTAATTATACTCGCCGCCTTTTCTCGTTCATCGATTTTAAAAAGATATTTAATACTTTCATGCACAACCATCTGTAACTTATTAAATGCAACGCTCCAACGTCTAAACATAAACTCATGAACATAACCACTAGAGGCCGCATATATAGAATCTAATTCCTCTTTATTTTTTAAAAATAATATCGGTTTAAATCCGTGGCTAATATTTTTAGGTATATATGGAAAATTCTTTGATTGATTTCTCCATTCCAAACAAATTCTATAAAATACCCTATTATTAATTAACCAAGAATCATCACTTAATAAATCATCGATTTGTCTAGGAAAATAATATAGTAATAAATACTTCCCATAATCATCACATAATAATTTATTATTATTTCTTTTAACAAGCGACTTGAAAATGGTTTCATCTGAAACAATAATACTTGATAACAACATTATATGTATATGTCGTTTATCTTTTGGATCAAAATTATCATTAAAATAATTAATAAGAATTGGAGCATATGGCTTAACTTTCTTATAACTTATCCCGAAAAGGACACCAAAAATATTAAACTGCGTAGCAGAAAGCTCGATATCAATATTGTTTAATACCCTAGTCATACTTGCTAATCCCGCTCTACTAACTAATTTATTTCTTACTGAACTATCAAAAATATTTTTTAAATTTTCTCTTTTATTGTTATCTAACTCATCTGTAAATTCAATACCACTTGGATATGCAAATGTTTCTATTGCTTTAATAAAATTTTCTATTTTTTTATCAACATCTGTTTTTTTAACATTTGACACTAACATTCTTGAGGTCTTTTTTTGAATTTTACTTATAAAATCTTTTTTTTGTTTCTTCCCAGTAATAACTTTCCTAATAGTCTTTTTATCATTTATACTTAAACCTAAATTTTTATACAACCACTTACTAATAGCATGCTCAATTTTACTTAATTCCTTATAAACAGATTGATTTGTATTACTATCTGTATTTTTGAAAAAAATATGTATATCGTCTACGTATCTAACAACTGAAACAAACTTGAGCATCTTAGATGAAACAAGTGATTCTAACTCCATGTCAAATTTTGCCATATACAAATATGCCAAATAATCTGAAGCGAAGTTTTTCCTACCCTGAGGTAACCCCTCGTCGCTACCCATCATTGAAAGAAAATAAAAACTTAAGATATCCTCAGAATTACTATCATAAAAATATTTTCTTTTGACTTGGGTACTTATAAAGTCATCAATTACTTCAATAAGTTTTTCATGATTTATTGTTTTAAAAAAATTTGATATATCTATACTTAAAACAATATCTGACTCATTAGTACTTTCCGAAATTTTAACTTTATATTTATCATATTCTTGCTGCCATTTATTGTTTACCCTCCATTCATTACCATCCAAACGATATTTCGTCGGAGTATAACTATATATCCCTCGATTCTGGAGATTTAAATTATCCAGCATACTAGAACAGGCTTCAGCAAAAAAGATTCCCAATGCATTATATAAAATCAATCCAAATGAAGAAAAAAACCTATATTCCCTTATATCAGCGATTCCCTTAGGAATCGTGACTAAATCACTTGCATAAAATTCAGGCAATGAATAAACAAGACCCGTTCGTATATATTTATCATAAAATTTTTTTACCTTATTCTCATTCAAACCAGTCAAATATTTTGAAATCAAAATAAGATTAACGTCTTGCATATCATCATCTCTTTTTTCAATATATCCTCTTAAAATCTTATAAGAATTAATAAAAATATTTTTACTGATAATTTTATATATATCCTTCATAGTTTACACAAACATCTGTTGCATTAATCCCCTTTTCCATTGCTCAGCTTGAATAATTTGCTGTTGTTTAGATTCTATCAACTTATCAATTGAAGTCAAAAATTCTGCAATTTTTTGTTGTTCATGAATAATAGGCAACAAAACAGGCATCTTATTAAACATAGGCAGCCTTAAAGATGGTACGGTCGATCCAACAGCGACTTTATTAAAATATTTTCTATTGTGGTGCATAAAATAAAACATAAATTTCCCTAAAACATTTTTAAAATTCATTATTGCATAAGTTCTTTGGTGTAAATCGAATTTACCAACAAAATATTTTGGATAAAATTCTTGACCTTCACCGGCAATAATAACCGCCTCCGTATCAAATAAATACCTCGAACTTGCTCTGACATCTTCAGATCTGTCGAAAAAAGTATAATCTCCTTCTGCTGTTGAATCTTCTCTATTTGATGATCCAGTTGTAATATATGCAACCTCTCCCAATTTCTCTTCTTCCCACTTAGGAAAATCCTTTCCATTCTCATCCTTAAATCTAATTTCTTGAGAAAATATCTTCTGCATCATTCCCTTTTTATATAATTCGAGGAATTCTTTTTGTGTTTTAAGACTTTCCATCCATTTATCTACCGATTCTAAAAATCCAGCAATTTTTTGCTGTTCCCCAAGAGGTGGGAATGAAAATCTCATCTTCATAAACTCAATTTTAGAAATATTATAACGAGTACTACCTTGTGCTAGCTTCATAACCTCCTTTCTAAACACAGGGCTTCTAAAAAAGAATCTAACAAAATATGGATATAATTCCTTGAGTGAATTTGGACGAAAACCAAAAGAAAAACTATTTAAATATGGATTAATATCTTTATTTAATAAAACTGAGGCAAACCCTACTTCTTCCGGCGTCTCTGATGAGGTAGTAAAAAACACATCTCCAAATTGGGCCTTATTTTGTTTCTCACTTTTATTCACATTTACTAAAGAAAACTTTTTTATATCTATCTCACTACTATCAAAAATTTGTTTATATGTTATAAATGGTTCACCACACCCAAAATCTTCTCCATTTTTAGCTTGTAATCCATTATATGTTTTCCCAATATCACTCAACTTCTTACTCTCCCATTCACCAGAAAAACCCGAAAATCTTAATTTCGGTATTTTATTTCCTGATTGTATCACCTTGGTTAACATAATTAGAATGGTTTATTAATCTTTAATTCATCACAAAACTCTCCAATCTTGTCCTGCAAAGCAAGTTCATTTTTATGAAATTCTTTTAATTTTTTTGTAATTTCTTTAATATCAATATCCTCTTCTTCTTCAAATATGTCTACATATCGAGGAATATTAAGATTAAAATCATTCTCCTTAATTTCTTTAATACTTGCCCGATGGGAATATTTTTCTATTTCCTTACGACTCTTATAAGTATCAAAAATTTTCTGAATATTTTCATCTGCCAGTTTATTTTGATTTCCCACTTTTTCAAATTCCTTTGATGCATCAATAAATAAGATGTCTTCATCTTCACGACGACATTTTTTAAAGACAAGCACTGTCGCCGGGATGCCAGTTCCATAAAAAAGATTTGAAGGCAGCCCAATCACCGCATCAAGACAATTCTGTTTTTCAATAATATATTTTCTAATTTGACCTTCTGCACCAGAACGAAATAACGTCCCATGGGGTAATACAATGGCCATTGTGCCATTATCAGCAAGATGGTGAAGCATATGAGTCACAAAAGCATAATCCGCTTTCTTTTTTGGAGCTAATCTACCATATTGAGAAAAACGATCATCATGAGCAAGAGTTGGATCGCTCTCTCCCTTCCATTGTGCAGAAAAGGGTGGATTAGCAACAATTACTTCAGCCTTCAGATCTACATGCATATCCTCTTTAAGCGTATCGCCCTGACGAATTAAGAAACGATTAAAATGTACTCCGTGCAGAATCATATTCATTCGAGCAATATTATAAGTCGTTGGATTAAGCTCTTGTCCGTAATAATTTACCACATTAGTAAATTCACCGAGACGAAGCAAAAGTGATCCTGAACCACAAGTTGGGTCATAGACCGATTTGATACGTTTTTTATCTATTGAAACAATTTGAGCAAGTAAACGTGAAACTTGAGCTGGTGTATAAAATTCACCACCTTTTTTACCAGCACCAGCAGCAAATTCACCAATCAAATATTCATAAGCATCTCCAAGTAAATCACTTTTAACATCTTCAAGTTTAAAATCAATGCCATTAAGTAGTGCAAGCACCTCAACGACAACTTCATTTTTCTCATTTTCTCTAGAACCAAGTTTAGTAGAAGTAAGGTCTACATCATCAAATAAACCCTTAAAATCATCCTCGCTCGCAGTTCCAGCTGAAGTATTTTCAATATCATTAAGAATATTTTTAAGATCTTCTAAAATGAATGCTTTTTGATCTTTTATTTCACTCTTACCTTTTTTAACAAGATATGAAAAAAGTTCCGTTGGTTTTAAAAAGAAACCAAGCTCATCAACACAGGCTTTTTTTATGTGTTTCAAATATTCTTTTCCATCATTTGTATTTTCTTTTATTTCTGCAAAAGTAATTTTTTCTCGAGCAAGGAGTTTTTCATTGACATATCTTTCCAGTTTTTCAGACAAATATTTATAGAAAATAAAGCCGAGAATATAGTTCTTATATTCATCAGCATTCATTTTCCCACGAAGCACATTTGCTACGCCCCACAACTGTTTCTCCAACGTCTTTTTTTGTTCTTCTGACATAATATTTATTCAATTTTACACCACTTTAAAACAAAAATAAAGCCATGTTTTTTAAAACACGGCTAAAACAAACGCAATAATAAAGATAACTTTCCCTCTAAACAGAGAAGCAAAATAATATCCTATAAAATATTCATATCCATTTCTTATAATTTAGGCATGGTTATCCCCTCAATATGGATATTCTCTATACCTATAGAATATCTTGTTATGGATATGCATTTATCCCACTGGTAACTTATGTATTTTTCTTTCTCAAGATATGACTGGGCACCCCTTTTGGCGGTACCCATAAAATTTTATCAGATTCATTTAAGAGGGTTACCATTGGTAAAGAAGATTGGTAATAATAATATACAAACCACTTCAATATTCTCACATGGGAATAACCCACCAGTTCTTTCTCTGATAAAGGAGTCGCCCTTGAGAAGGAGGTGCTTATAAAACACATTTGGTGGCTTTGATAACTCAAAACCATCGAAACTTTGGGAGCCATTCGTGGAATATATTTAATACCTCATACCACGGATCAGAACCGGCCTTACGGACCTCACTCGGTTACCTACAACCCTTGCGGGTTGCTAATTACCAAAACGCTTTATTATGAGGGATATCGGGGAGTGCCTATTTCGATATCTACGTTTTAGTTCCTTTTATTTAAGTCTGAATGGTGCCCAGGGGCGGTAAACTCAGACTACATAGATTGTGTTCAGTTTTTTATGACAACAGCAAATTGACATCTAAGCGTGTATGCTGCGTATTTTTTTATCATAGCCCTGCACGGAAATTATCCACGTACCAACGAACTACGTATAAACAAAAATCACCCACCTTCTTGTGGCAAGTGAGTGATTTTCAGTCACAATCCGCCACAAGCAGATTCCGAATTTTTATTATACTTATATTATACATGAGTACCAAAAAATCCTTCGATATTCTATCTTACTCATCAAAAAAGAAAATGCTCTGTTTTCAAAGAATACTTAATTATAGAATAGTTACTACTAAAGTAGTAAAAAAAACTCAATAAAATAGCCATATTTTTATGCCCTCAATTATAAAAAATTTGCAAAAAAAATTTTTAAAGAAGGCTAATATCTGATCTACAGATAATTACAAAACCTCCGGGAGAATTCCCTACCCTATCTCTTTATTATTCCTGACACCCCTAACCGAAACACCCCCCATGTCCCCTATAAGGCTCCCGGGCAACGATTACCACTTGATTAATGAAGATATTAAATAACTTCTTCAGCTACATAACGGTCGATTGTGTGGCTTTTTGATTATTTCTAGAATATGCAAAACATAAAAAGAGAAATGAGAGTTGTTTATGCTCCTGGTGATAATAAACAAAAGTCGATGATTCGAATTATCAATCGCTTTCTTATCCAATCCGGCTTCGCTATTGGAAATAGAATCCAGGTTGAATATGGGAAAGGTGTGATTATAATCACTAAAAATTAAAACTATGAATACAACAATGCAGTGGCCAGATGCCATCTCTGAAAAGAAGAAATGCCTCATTATCCAGCTTATATATAATAAAATAGCAGAGGATGAGGAACGAGAATTATGGCTCAATGAAGTAGAGTCTGCAATAACAGAAAACGATGCAGACGAAATGATGAAGAGTTTATTAAGATAATTGAGTATTAAATATACTCACACCCCTAGTCCGGGTGTTTTTTATTACTAAAAAACTATGAACAGTTGTAAATTTATCGGGACATGGACACAGGGTTTAGCAAGTGAATCATCTGATGTCCGTGAGAAAATAGAAATCGCCTTCAACAAAATGGCGAAGGAAAAAGATGACTGGTTTTATAAAGTCGAAATAAATGGCCAGGAATATTTTGTGGCAGATAATGGTGAATTTGGTTTCACCGCTATGTTGCCATCTGAGTATTAATAAAAAGTCAAATTAATAAAAAAAATAATTTTATGTTTAATCCAAACAACAGGATGAGCAATAGAATTCACTTAAATTGCTCATTCGAAAAAGAAAATGACGTTATTACAAAGTCTACTGTCATGGTTAATATATTTGAGTGGAATGTCTCATCTGCAATAAAGTTATACCGAGACATCCTAAAAGAATTATCAGAAGAATCCGTCGTTATTGATGCTAAAACTGAAAATGGACAATCTATCCAGCCAAACACCAAAAAGATTGAATTTTTCACAGCCCCGGAATGCCCAGACCACAAAGTACCGATGGTAATACGTACTAGAAAGTCAGACGGCATTGTCTTTTTTGGCTGTTCAAAGTATAGAGAGGGGTGCCGAAAAACCGCTCCTAACGCTATTAATCGGGAAATAGCTACTAAAATACCCTCAATATCCTCTTTTGAGCGATAAAACGAAGTAGAAAAAGGTACTATGTTAGAATTATATATATAAGCCAAGTTAGAATACTCAAGGGATATAAACAGTCGACTCAAAAAAGAAGAAGTGGAGGATTTTCTAACTTGGCAGTAAGGAATCCCCTTTCACTTCTTCTTTTTTGTTATAACGTTAATAAAATAATTATATGAGGCCTATTGAAATTAGATTAGCTGAAATAGCTAAAAAACATCCTCGTTGGAGTTCTTGGAGTTGTTTCGTCCATATTATAAATGGAAAGAGATTTGGGAAGCAGACTATAAGTAATTTGTTTGATAGATTAGTAGACAAAAACGATTATGCTAGGAATGAGCGAAAAGAGTTAATCGGTTATTTATTAAAACTTCAAACTAAAATATTGGTAAAAAAAGACCGCATCATTACTACCTATAATGACCCCCTTTTTACCAGAATGCCCCAGGATGCACGATTGAGGGAAAGTAGTAGTATTGAGTGTTAAACTCTTTTTAAGACAAAAAATGCTTAAAGCCCATAAATAAAGTAATAAAAGAATATGAATGAAAAAATCAAAACAACAAAACTTTATATTTCTGTATATGATTCTGTGGTAGTTTCGGAAGGAGTAGTCGTTGAATTAATTGTTGAAAAAATTACCACTTGGGATGTATTAGGAAAAGACGGAATAGTCGTATCTGTTGAAAAATGTCACCGAGAAAAAACGAAATGGCTATATCCATCAAAAGGTGTCGCCAAGTCATCGATAATTTCATTTGAAGAGTTCAAAAAAACTCTCGGAACATTTGCAAATGAACTATCTGATGAAGAAATTGATAATATTCGTCATGCCTTCAACCGAATTGCTGATATCGCCTTTGATCGATGGGCGGCGCAAAAAAATACTACTTGATCTATAAATAACATAATAAACATAAAAAATAGACCAACTCAAAGAATTATTGGTCTAAAGTCGAAAAAATATAATATTAAAAAATATGAATGAAATAAACTGTGTAGTACAATGTAGAGTTAGTTCCAAAAAACAATCCCAAGAAGGTGAAAGCTTGGAGAATCAAGAAAAAGCGATACGTAATTTTGTCGCAAATAAAGGATGGCACATAGTTCCAAATAATGAAGTTTGGTCCACGGCTATTTCAGGACGAAAAACTGATCGTGAAGATTTTGAAGAAATATTAGCATTTATAAAGGCTCATCCGGGTCTTGT